>FWPU01002634.1_pt1 | contig 48585 bp, 40 predicted proteins | sample 2228361 | NCBI WGS metagenome assembly FWPU01 (sample SAMEA103939777, study PRJEB20133) | metagenome | reverse complement strand
CAAAAAAAAACCTGCATGAGGCCCGCCAACACAAACGGGACAGGCCGGAAGATCTCGCCGGGATAGTCCGAATGTACGAACAGGCGGCATGGAAATCGGACGGTACCCCATTGAGCGAGGAAGCCTCGCGGGAACTCGAGGAGGCGCGGTCCCGCCTCCTTGACGCGATGACCGCCTCCCTCGACGGCGAACTGCGCGACCCCGTCGGACGCAAGGATTTCAGAAAGGCCTTGGAACTGCTCGAGTCGGCCGGCGGACGCGACAAATCTCCTGAATGGGCCCGGAGGATCAACCTCAAGGCGGACGAGATCCGAAAGGCGGCCGACGAGGAATTCGCCCGGCTGAAGGCCGCGGCACTCGAAGCCAAAAGAGAGGGCCGGGCCGAGGACGTGGAGGCCTGCGTCCGCGTCGTGACGTCCTGGGGGATCAAGTCCCACGCGGATGAGCTGGCCCGCGCGCTCAAGGAGGCGGAGGCGCCGCCGCCGACGCCCGAACACGCCCCCAAGGAAAAGCCTCCCCTTCCGGAAGCCCCCGTCGTCGCGAGGATCCTCAGCGCCGATGGAAACGCCTTCATCGTCCGGGACCGGCAGGAACGCGAGCCCGCCGCCCCCGGCCGGGAGATACGCTCCGGACAGGGCGTGGGCACCGACGGCCCCTCGGGCAGAACGGTCGTCCTTTTCGCCGACGGGACGCGCCTGGAGCTCGGGGGCGACACGTTGATCGACCGCATCGCCGAGGGATCGCCCGAGAAGAAGGAGGCCAGGCGCATCTTCCTGGCCAAAGGGGAGATCGGCATCGAGCTGGCCGCGCTCGCCAAGAGGTTCGATACGATCGTCGTGACCCCGAACGCGGAGGCCGTGGTGGTGGGGCCGAAGGCGAGATTCAGGCTCCAGGTGGACCAGGATCAGGACCCCAAGCCGAAATGAACCGATGAGAAACCATCAGGAGAGTCCCCGGAAATCGCCCGTCCGGAGGCCCTGGCCGTTGCTGCTGCTGGTGGCCTCCTGCGGCCCGGTCCGCAGCCCGGAGATCGTTCCACGCTACGCGGTGCTGACCAACCTCCCCCCGCAGAGCCCCATGCACCGCTCGGCGCGGTGGCTCGCGGAACACCGCCTCGGCACGATCGTCCAGTTCTCCAACATGGACCGCGACGCCCCCGCGGTGCTCCGGAAACTGCGGGAACTCTCCCCCTCGTTCGTCGCCGTCGTCGTCAGGCCGGAGGACCTCGACGCCAACCTGCAGCTGGCGATCTTTGAGCTGTCCTGCCGCGTCGATCCCGACCCATTCCCGGACTTCGCCTGGGGATATTTCGTCGCGCGCGACACCGCCTACCTCGACAGGCAGATGAAGGCCGTCCAGGTCGCCGACGTCAAGATGGACAAGCGCCTCCTCCGCTTCACGCGAGTGGAGGCGGGCGCCGACGCCTCCTCCGCCTCCGTCGCCGACCTGGAATGGGCCTCGAGGCTGCCTTGCCTGACCCTCTGGGTGAAGCCGGGCGACGCGGCGTTCCTCCGCAGGCACCGGACCGACCTGGAAGGGGCCGACTTCATCGCCTTCTGCGGCCGCGGATCCGCCGGGGGGATCCTTGGGCTGCCGGCGGAGGAGCTGGCCCTGCTGAGGCTCGACTCCGCCGCCGTCTTCTCGGCCGCCGACTACACCGGCGCCGCCGGCGCGGCGTTCGACGCCTCCGGCGACGAGATTGTACGGCGCCCGGTGCGGCCTGAACGCTCCTTCGCGCAGTCGATCATAGGATCGGGTCCGGCCGCCTTCTTCGCGCCCCTCCACAAGACCGACGTGCGCCTGGCCGAGTTCGAGTGGACCGAGGCGATCCTGCGCGACCAGCCGCTCGGCCTGGCCGTCAAACGCGAGTACGACCTCTCGGTTCTGCTGTCGGGCTACTCCAACCCCGCCATCGGCCGCTTCGTCGACGGCAGGACGGCGCCGACCGGCTCGGAGAACCCGGCCTTCCTGGCCCTCACGCGCGTCATGTACGGAGATCCGCTGCTTCAGCCGTTCAGCCGGCGGACGGCCGGACCGCTCCTTGAGGAGGAAAGGCTCGACACCATCGACACCCAGGGGAACCGCGTGCGCCGCTTCCGGTGGCGCGTCGTCTCCCCTGACTGCGTCCCCTTCTTCACCGATCCGTTCACGGGCGGAAGGCAAATCGTATGGCTCAGGGCGCCCTGCCCCGCCGGCACGCGCCGCGCCGCGGCGGCGCTGGATCTCTGCGAGGCCGGCGGCGCGAAGGTGTCCGCGTCGATCGAGGCGCAGGCGCTGGAATTCTGGCGCGACGAGGCGATCCATCACGTGGTCCTCCGCGGAGACGGCGTGGCCCGCAAGGACCTCAGGATCGGCATCTCGATATCGTTGAGGTGAAGGCCCGCATGCGCCGGCGGAACTGGATCATACTCCTGGGTCTGGCCGCGGCCGGGGCCGCGGCGGCCGCTGCAGCCTTCAACGGTGGCCGCCCGATCCGCGTCAAGGTTATCCTCCCCACGATGGGCCGCGTGGAGGAGATCGTGACCCCGAACTCCGTCGGGACCGTCGAGCCGGAAAAGACGGCGGTGGTCGCCTCCGAGATAGCCGGGAAGATCCTCCGCATCTCCGTCCGCCAGGGGGAGGCGGCGGCGGGCGGCGTCGTGGTGGAGCTGGACCGGCGCGACCTGGAGGCCGAGCTGGATGTCACCGACCGCGAGATCGAGGCGTCACGCGCCAGGGTGGAGCACGCGTCGCTCCAGAAGAAGAAGATATCCGAGGACCTGGAGCGATACCGCAACGTGGACGTCCCCAAGGGCGACGTCGAGCGACTGGAGCGTGATCTCGAGATCGCCGCGAAGTCGGAGGAGATCGCGCGGCGGTCCACCGCGACGCTGGAGGCCCAGAGGAGGCTCATAGAGCTCAGGCTGCGGAAGACCAGGATCGAGGCCCCCTTCGCCGGGATTGTGACGAGGCTTCACTGCGAGGAGGGCGAATCGGTCACCCCCGGCAGGCCCCTCTTCACCATCCACAGCGCCGGTCCCCCGCTGGTCCGCGCGCCCCTCGACGAGGTTGACATGGGCCGGGTGGCGCCGGGGCTCCCCGCGCGGGTCGCCTTCGACGCCTACAAGGGCGAGGTGTTCGCCGGCGAGATCCACGAGATAATGCCGGCCGCCTCCGCCGACCAGCACAACAACCGAACGGTGGACGTGAAGGTGCGCGTGCGCTCCATGCCCCCCAACGTCAAGGCCGGCATGTCTGCCAACGTCGAGATCGTCGTGGGGGCGCGCGACGGCGTCCTCCGCGTGCCCACCCACCTGGTTAGCGACGACCGCGAGGGGCGCGGCAGGTACGTCCTTGTGGCGGAGAACGGCAGGGCGGTCCGCCGCCAGGTCGAAACCGGCCTTTCCAACTGGGAGGTGACCGAGATAACCGGCGGTCTCGATCCCGACGACCGGGTCATAGTTCCCCTGCGCGGCGCGAACGACGCGCCGGTCGCCGAGGGCGCCAGGATAGCCGTGGTCGCCGATGGAAGCTGAGCTGCTGCGGCTTGAAGGAGTCTCCAAGATCTACAGGACCGGGGCGGTCGAGGTTGCGGCCCTGCGGGACGTGTCGCTGACCATGCGGCGCGGCGAATACATGGCGATCACGGGCCCATCCGGCTCGGGCAAATCCACGCTCCTGCACATACTCGGATGCCTGGACCGTCCCACCTCGGGCCGCTACATCATGGAAGGCGTCCCGCTGGAATCCATGGACGACCGGGGCCTGGCGGCGATCCGCAACCGGCGGATAGGCTTCGTCTTCCAGGCGTTCAACCTGATGCCGCGCTTCTCGGCCAGGAAGAACGTCGAGCTTCCCCTTGCGTACGCCGGCGTGGGGCGCGCGGAGCGGCGCAGGCGCGCCGAGGCGGCGCTGGCGGCGGTGGGCCTGGAGGGGCGCGTCCACCACAGGCCGTCAGAGCTCTCAGGGGGCGAGAAGCAGCGCGTGGCCATCGCCAGGGCGCTCGTGGTCGAGCCGTCGATCCTCCTGGCCGACGAGCCGACCGGCAACCTCGACACGAAATCCGGATCCGAGATATTCGCGATAATCGACTGGCTCAACGCGCGCGCGGGCCTGACCGTCGCGGTCGTCACCCACGACCCCGCCCTGGCCGGCCGCTGCCGCCGGGTGGTGAGGCTGGCCGACGGCATGATGGTGGAAGACCGCTGAGATGGGGACCGTCGACGGCATCCTGGAGGCGCTGGAGAACGTCCGCGCCAATCCGCTGCGGTCGTTCCTCACCATGCTCGGGGTAATCATAGGGGTGTTCTCGGTGGTCACGCTCGTCTCGATTGGCGAGGGGGCCAAGAAGTACGTGACCGACCAGTTCGCCGGGATGGGCACGAACGTCCTGATAGTGACGCCCGGCGCGCCGCAGACCAGCGGCGGGATGCCCATCACTGGGCTCGGCACCACCCACAAGCTCACGACGGAAGACGCCGAGGCGCTCCGCCAGCGCTGCCCCGCCGCCGGCCTCGTCGCCCCGGTGATCCTGGCCGCCACCAGCGTCAAGCGCGACAACCGCGTCCGTTCCAGGACGACGGTCATCGGCACCAGCCACGAGATACAGGAGATCCGCAACTTCTACGTGGAGATCGGCCGGTTCCTCCCCCGCGAGGCCGGCCAGGGCGAGAAGCGCGTCTGCGTCCTGGGGCGCAAGGTCGCCGACGACATGTTCCCCGGCCCCGAAAGCCCCTTGGGCCGGTGGGTCAGGATCGGCGGCGCGCCCGCCCGCGTGATCGGCATCATGGAACGCAAGGGATACAGCCTCGGCTTCGACGTGGACGACATCGTATTCATCCCGGTCAAGGCGGCCGAGGAGCTCTTCGACACCGACAGTCTCTTCGAGATACTGATACAGGCCCGCGGCGCGTCCCAGCTTGAGGCCGCCAAGGAGCAGGCGCGCGAGGTCCTCAAGCGGCGGCACAACGGCTGCGAGGACTTCACCATCACCGACCAGCGAGTGATGATCGAGGCCTTTGAGGGGATACGCGACGTCCTGACGTATTCGCTGGCGGGGATCGCGGCGATATCGCTCCTGGTCGGGGGCATCGGGATAATGAACATCATGCTGGTCGCCGTCGGGGAGAAGACGCGCGAGATCGGGATCCGCAAGGCCGTGGGCGCCACGAGGGCCGCGATACTCGGCCAGTTCCTCGTCGAAAGCCTCACCCTGTCGGCCCTCGGCGGCGTGCTGGGAGCGGCCCTCGGCGTCGGCGCGGCGCTGCTGGTCCACGCCGTAATCCCGCCACTGCCGGTCCTCGTCAGGTTCTGGACGATCGCCGTCAGCCTGAGCTTCGCCCTGGCCGTCGGCCTGTTCTTCGGGGTCTACCCCGCGAAGAAGGCGGCCGGCCTGGATCCCATCGAGGCCCTCAGGTACGAATAGAGGCCGGCGGCCGAAGCTGGACCGGCCGGCCCCCGCAAGTCATACTCGCGGCATGAAAGACTGCATCTTCTGCTCGATCGCCCGGGGCCTGATGAAGGCCGCCGTCGTCGCGGAGACCGCGGATCTGGTGGCGTTCCGCGACATCAATCCCCAGGCGCCGACCCACGTACTGGTCATCCCGAAGAAGCACGTGGATTCGCTGAACGAGCTGCCGGAGGCTGACGCGCCCCTGCTGGGAAAGATGGCGCTCCTGGCGCGGGAGATCGCCCGCGGGGAGGGGATCGACCGCAGGGGTTGGCGGGCGGTGATCAACACCAACCGCGAGGCGGGCCAGTCCGTCTTCCACCTCCACATGCACATCCTGGGCGGCCGGCCGATGTCCTGGCCGCCCGGCTAGAGAAGGCGGGCGATCACGGAATCCGCCACGCATTTCCCAGCCCGCGTGAGGCGGACACGGCCGCCGCGCCGCTCGAGGTACGGTTCAAGCCCATCGGGTATGCGGTCCAATTCCACCCCCCTGTCGGTCCTCAGCCCCAGGAATATCCGCTCGCAGCGCTCCTGCTCGGGCGCCAGCGTCTCCCGCCCCATCACCACGTCATCCCTTTCCAGGTACATCCTGACGTTGGATATGTTCCAGCGGCGCTCGGGCGGCGCGTAGCTGTGCGCCCCCGGCCCGAAGCCCACGTACGGGCGGCCGGTCCAACAGTCCCAGTTGTGCATGGACTCGAAGCCTGGCAGCGCAAAATTCGATATCTCGTAGTGGCGGTAGCCGGGAAGCTCGTCCATCGCGGCCTCGTACATCGCCCGCTCCGTCTCCTCGGGGAGCCGTTCGGCGAGCTTCCCGAAGGGCGTGCCCGGCTCGTAGGTCAGGCAGTACACCGATACGTGCGCCGGCCTCCAGGATCTGATCTCGCTCAGGGTCTTCCGCCAACCCTCAACGGTCTGCCCCGGCACGCCGAAGATCAGATCCACGCATATGTTGTCGAAGACCTTCTCCGCCCTGCGCCAGGCGCGGCGCGCCGTCTCCGCGTCGTGCGTGCGTCCGAGGAATCGGAGCAGTCCATCGTCGAGCGCCTGTATCCCCAGCGTGATCCGGTTGACGCCGGCGTCCCGCAGCCCGTCGAGCCTGAGGTCGTCCGGATTGCATTCCACGGTCACCTCGGCTGGCCTCCCGCCGGCCGCCTCGACGAGCCGCCCGATCTGGTCGGCCGACAGGAGAGAGGGCGTGCCGCCGCCGAAGTAGATAGTCCGCGGATCCGGGCGTGCCCCGGCGAGCTCGCGGCGGATCTTTTCGACGTATCTTTCGTGAAGCGATCCGTCGGACTCGACCAGGACGAACGAGCAGTACGGGCAGCGCTTGCGGCAGAACGGCACGTGGACGTATACGCCGACCTTCCCTTCCGCTTCCATGCCTTCGCCGGCCCGCCGCCGCTCCGCCCGGATCACGGATACATCTTGTAGAGCATACGCGGGAATGGGATGCACTCGCGGATGTGCTCGGTCCCCGCGATCCATGCGACGGTCCTCTCAATACCCATGCCGAACCCGGAATGCGGCACCGTCCCGTACTTGCGCAGGTCCAGGTACCACTCGAAGGCCTCGCGCGGCAGGTTGTTCGAGGCGATGCGGCGCTCCAGCAGTTCGTAGTCGTGGATGCGCTGCGATCCACCTATGATCTCGCCGTAGCCCTCCGGAGCCAGCACGTCCACGCAGAGCGCGTATCTCTGGTCCGAGGGATCCGGCTGCATGTAGAACGCCTTGATTTCCGCCGGGAACCGGTGGACCATGACCGGCCGGTCGTACCCCATCACGAGCGCCTCCTCCTGCGGCGCGCCGAAATCATCCCCCCATTTCATCTCGACGCCCGCGGCGTTGACGGCTCGGACCGCCTCGTCGTAGTGGATCCGCGGGAACGGGGTCCCGACCGTCTCCAGACGCTTCGTGTCCCTCTCCAGAATCTTGAGATCCTCTTTCCTGCGGTCGAGGCATCTGGCGACCACCGAGGAGACGAACTGCTCGGCCAGCTCCATAAGGCCGTCCAGCTCCATGAAGGCCGCCTCGGGCTCCACCATCCAGAATTCCGTCAGGTGCTTGCGGGTCTTCGACTTCTCCGCGCGGAAGGTGGGGCCGAAGCAGTAGACCCTGCCGAGGGCCATCGCCCCCGCCTCGGCGTAGAGCTGGCCGCTCTGCGTCAGGTAGGCCCGCTCGCCGAAATACTCCACGGGGAATAGCGTGGTGGTGCCCTCGCACGCCGCCGGCGTCAGGATCGGCGAATCGAGGCAGACGAAGCCTCGCGAATCGAGGAAATCCCGGACGGCTCGTATCACCTCCGCGCGCAGGCGCAGAAGCGCCGCCTGCCTGCGGGATCTCAGCCAGAGGTGGCGGTTGCGCATCAGGAAGCCCACTTCCGGCGTCACGCCCTGTATCTGGATAGGATAGTCCGGGGAGGACTCGGCGACGACCTTTATGTCCTTGAGGCCTATCTCCACTCCTCCCGGCGACCGCTCGTCCGCCCGCGCGACGCCGGTGACCTCCAGCGAACTCTCCTGCGGCAGCCGCTCGCAGATGGAAAACCTCCCGTCGCCGATCTCACCCCGGACCGCGACGCACTGCACGATCCCGGTCCCGTCCCGCACCAGCAAAAATGCGATCTTCCCCTTCAGGCGGCGGTTGTAGAGCCAGCCGCGGACCGTCACCTCCTGGCCGACGCGGCCCCGGAGTTCCTCGACATACGACAGCATGCTCGAGGAGGCTACACGCGCCCGTCCGGCCCGTCAAGGAGTTCCGCTCGCAGGCGGCATGGCCGTGACCGCCCCGGGATTGGCGGGTCGTCTTTTTCCTGGATTTCGGAGGCCGTTCACAATATAAATTACCACAATTTCATGAAGCTCCAGTGCGGTTTCACGGGCGGAGGGGGGATTCTCATGGAACGCGTATGCCGTCTCTGCCGCGGCCCGGCCCATGAAGACCAATGCTTCGTGCGCCTCGGCGACAGGGAACGCCCCGCGTGCAGATCCTGCTGGCAGGAGCTGCTCCTGGATCCCGCCCGGATGCTGCGCCAGCTGGAAAGTACCCCGCTGGATCGCACCCCGCCGGCCTTCCCCGCGCTCGAACGCTGACCCCCCCGGATGTATGCCCATCAGATATGCTTGCAGATCATCGCCCATGGGTTATAATGAAACGGGGCGGCGCGAAGGAGGCGCGCCGTGTACATCCGCACGCAGGAGGAGGCGCTGGCCGCGGTGGCCGAGATACTCGATCTCCCCCAGCGCCGCGACCAGATCGTCCAGTCCACCATCAGGATAATGCTTTGTCTGGAGGCCGAACCCCGCCGGTTCCTGTGCGACTGCCAGGCCCTGCTCGTCGACGGAGGACTCGAAGCGCTCAGCAGGAAGCGGCGCGAACTCGTCGAGTCCATCGAGAACGCCCCGGTCGTCGTCCTGGATCCGGAGGATGACAGGCTCTTCGAGGCCACCGCCTCCGCACTGGACGCGCTGCGCTTCGCGGCGATAGTGCCGGAGGTATTCCCCGGCTTCCTCCACGTCCACGAGCGCTGGGTCATCGCGCGGGCGATCCTGGCGCAGGAGGCCCCCCTCAAGGAGGCCATCACGGCGGCGATCCGCGCCCGCAAGTACGTGGAAGAGTTCGACCCCGCGCGCATGGCGGTGGAGGCCATGGTCATATCCCACAGACCCGCTTGGATCGACCGCGCCGCCCGGCTACGCTCCGCCTGCCTCGACGCACTCCGCCGCGCGGGCGAGATCCCCACGGAGCGCCTGGAAGAGGAGGCCGAAACGGTCTTCGGCGTGCTGGCCGCCTCGGACGAACGGGCATTGGAACTCCTCAACGCCCTCGAGGCCGACCCGGCGGCGGCCGGCGCGCTGGTCTTGAGGGCCTACGGGCTCGTGCAGGCCGTCCGCTCCATCCAGCCGCCGGAGGAACCCAACGACCAGATCCAGGGATTGAGCCGTGTGGCCTGAGCCTTGGGACACCGCGCCGGGTCCGTGAACATCATGGGCGTCTCCCCCCTCCGTTTGACATCATGAATCCGTGATCTACGCGCCCAACGGGGCCGAGGCCCTGGAGGCCGTCGCCGCCATGGACGTTCTCCGCCTGGCCATGATACCCCGCAAGGCCTACCCGGCCGACCGCGACAGGCTGCCCGCCTGGCTAGTGGTGCGCGCCATCTTCACCGACGAGACCGAAACGCGCAGGCTGTTCGTGGACGCCGTCAGGTCCCGCGCCGGCAATGATCGAGGCCTGCAGGGAGGCGACCCGGAAGCCCCTCCAGCCCGGCACGCCCGGACCGTTCGACTCCGACGATGACAATCCCGGCCTACACGAAGTGGTGGGCCCGGCCGGACTCGAACCGACAGCCAAGGGATTATGAGTCCCCTGCTCCACCGTTGAGCTACGGGCCCGACGCGACACGTGGCGCTTTCCCGCAATTCGCCCCGGACCGGCGCAAACCACAGCAGCCGTGTGAAAGGGCCCACGCCGTCCGTCGCGGGGGTCAAACTACAGGAAGGCCCCCACCTTGTCAAGATGGGTCAGTCACGGCAACCCGCATCGGGTGAGCTCAGGCGAGGCCGGTGCCGGACGACATAGCGGGCCGGCGTGGTGGGCGCGGGGGGATTCGAACCCCCACCCCTTGCGGGGCCGGATCCTAAGTCCGGTGCGTCTGCCGGTTCCGCCACGCGCCCCCTGCCGCTTGCCCGGTGCCAGGCCCAATCATTATAATCGCATCCAGCGCAGTTTCCACGGAGAGGTGCCGGAGCGGTTGATCGGGCTCGCCTCGAAAGCGAGTGTCTCCGTAAGGGGACCGTGGGTTCGAATCCCACCCTCTCCGCCACGCCCGCGGACCGCAGGGACTCACGGCAGGACGATCAGCCTCTTGGGACGGAACGACATCGACGCGAAGCTCACGATGCCCCCCGCCTGGTCAGGCGCGAAACCGTACTTCAGTATTTTCCCTTCCGCCCCTTCCAGCAGCCTCAACATCGTGTAGATCGCCGAAAGCCCGCAGACGTGGCGGCTGTTACCGTCGGCCATCACCGAATTCCAGAAGCCCTCGGCGTCGCCCCCCGCGCAGGCGATGAGGCTCCGGTTGTCGCCGGCGATCATCCACCGCATCAGGTCGTTGTCGATCTCCACGTCGTCGCCGAATACGGGACCGACGTGGGAGAGATCCACCCCTGCGACGTAGCAGACCTTCCGGCCCCGCACCGATTCCCCCAGCGCGCGGATGAAATCCTCGATCTGCGGCACCGCGGAGGGGCTCGCGCCTCCGCATACGGCCTCGAACGACGAACAGAGTATGGGCACGATCGTGAATCGCGAGTCCGGCCTGGCGTGCCTCAGGAAGACCGCCTGGAACTCGACGGAATGCTCCGACCTGTGAACGGCCTCGTTCTCGAAGATCCTGTCCCCGAGGCGCTTCTGAAGGGTCGAGACGATCTCGAGGTCCGTGGGGATCGTCCCCAGCGGGCTCTCGTAATCCTTCCTGGTGGCTATGAACGGATTCGAAGGTGCAAGGTGGGCCACGGCCAGGATCACGTAGACGTCCGCGTCGCTCCTCTCGGCCACCTCCCTGTATGCGTAACTGTAGCAGGGGCCGCCCCTGGCGAAATCGATGTGCGGCGCCATGACGCCCGTGAGGCCGTCCGGCGCCGGCGCGCCCGGCTTGCCGGCCCCCGCCTCGCAGGTGAAGTAGCCGTCAAGCTCCTGTCGCACCTCATCCGGTGTCCCGCGCACGAACCGCGCCGGTCTCGAGGCCAGCGCCATGTACTGCCTCTCGACCTCGCGCCGCCGCTCCTGGAGCCGCTCGGTCTCCAGCAAGTAGTGCTCGTCGAGGTCGCGCACCACGGCTTCTATCTCCCGGTCGCATATGTTGATCCCCTCGATGTTCTCCTCGAGGGCCTTCCTGACGTCGGTCACCTCGCGGCGGCCGTCCAGGAAGGCCGCCACCGCGAACGCCAGGGGAGGCAAAATGACTTGGTGGTCGAAGAGGGCCTCCTGGGGATCCAGGACGGCGAAGACCTCCTTCCCCTTGTGCCGGCAGGGAACGACCTTCACCAGCGGGCGAAATCTTGGAAGAGGCATCTCAGGGCACGATCACCGGAATCCGCCACGCCTGCGCGTCGCGCGCGATCCCCCGGCCGCCGGGATCGGAAAAAGGGCCTTCCATCACCGATTCCATGGTACCCCGTGACAGCGCCTTTGTCTATTGGTAAAATCGCGGCCCGCGCGGAGAGGTGCCGGAGTGGCCGAACGGGCACGCTTGGAAAGCGTGTGTACCCGCAAGTGTACCGAGGGTTCGAATCCCTCCCTCTCCGCCACCATCTGCGGGCGGCGGCAATGGACGAGAACGAGACCCTCCGCCTGAAATTCATGGAAGAGGCCCTGAGGCTCGCTGAGCGGGCCGCGGAGTCCGGCGAGGTCCCCGTCGGGGCGGTGATCATCAGGGACGGCCGCGTGATCGGGCGGGCCCACAACCAAGTGGAGGCGCTGCGCGACGCCACGGCCCACGCCGAGATGATCGCCATCACCCAAGCCTCCGAGGCGCTTGGAAACTGGCGGCTGGATGGCGCCGAGATCTTCGTCACCCTGGAACCCTGCCCCATGTGCGCCGGGGCGCTGGTGCTATCCCGCGTCGCGCGGATCGTCTACGGCGCCGACGACCCCATCGCGGGGGCCTGCGGGAGCGTGTTCAACGTCGTCAACGAGAAGAGACTCAATCACCGGATCCCGGTCGTCCGGGGCGTGCTGGAGGAACGATGCTCCGCCCTCTTGAAGGGGTTCTTCAAATCGCGCCGCCGGCGGCACTCCTGAAAGCGCCTCCGCGGACGTCCCTGAAGGGTGTATCATGGCGCCCGGGGCATTCCATCAGCGGAGGGGCGCCCGTTCGGCCCGCGACGAGGATCAGGAATACGTAGACGGCCAGATCGACAACGCTTATCCGCCGCCGCAGGATCGAACGTCGCTGGAAGATCTCGTCGCAGAGCTTCGGGACCGGGGGATCACCCAGAAGCAGATCGTGGAAATCCTGGGGATCAACAGCGGCCTGTCCGGCTCGGCCAAGCGCCTTGAGAAGCGCGGCCGGCGCTACGGCTCCCTGAATGCCTGCAAGCTCGCCCGTGCCTACCTGCCGGGGGTGGTCGAACGGCAAGGCCGCACGGACTAGCGCTGAACCACCTCTTCCCCGCCTCAGGATCGTCACGATCTCCTCCCCACCCACTGCTTCCTGACCTGTTACTCCCCCATCGCCGATCTCTCCTTCTTTCCCTTACTCCCAGGAGGGTATGCCCGTTTCACGCTGAATCAGCACAGGAGCTTCGAAAAAGCGGCGTGTGTACGACAGCGCCGATCGAAGAGGCTACAAAATCTCCTTCACAACCGTGGGCGGGTGGGGAATGTCAACGGCGTTCACGCCTTCCCTACCTTCTCCCATATATCCACCCACGCCGCCGCCGTGTTGAAAACCGCGTCGGTAAGGCAGATGCGGCTCACCTCGGCAAGAAGGGCCTCGCCGCCGGGGCCGGAGAAAACATGCTTGAACTCGGCGCGCTTGGGGCCGCCGGAGTAAGGGTGGGAACTCTCGGGGAGGATCAGAGCCATCAGGGAAAAGGAGGCGCGGGCGGCGTCGATGGTTTCGAGCCAGACGTCCCGACCGGAGGGGAGTGAGCCGGGACGGAGGTCGTCGATGTCGGCCTCCAGATGGGCATCGACCTGCCGTGCAAATACGAGCATTCTTTCAAGCGAATGCTCCATGGAAAATAAATCATCCCCTGCGAAGACCTTGCCCAGCTGTTTCGACCAGTGCTTCTCCATCTCCATGTGCAGGCCGCTGTCGTACCCGCAGGCCGGCCGGCCGTCGCAGTGGCAGGGCATAGAAGCGTCGGCTATGAAATGAGAGAGCATGAAGAAATACAAGGCGGCCTGGTCCGGACGGGTGAGCGCGCCCGGAGGGACGTCCTTCAAGAAGGACACCGAGCCAGGCACCAGGGCGTCCAACTTCTTGTCGCCGATGACGAGAAGGTCGCGCAGCGACGTCGCAATGCCCATTGCGCGGTTGGCGATGTGCTGGCCGGGGCGCGGGTCGGCCTTGTAGGGTCGGGACCACCATTCGGAAGTTAGCTTTACATCGGCCTCCAGATAGGCTCGTGCGGCGGGCGAGAAAGACATCCGGCCTAAAAGCTCCTTCTTTCGTGAGACGAAGCGAGATTTGCTATTCGCTCCACCGGGCATCGGCAACATCTTCAATACATGGTGCTGGGTCTGGCCGCCGCCTCGCTTGGCGTCGGTGAGATCGGGAAGCCACGCGCCGATCGTGGCCGAGGCGGCGCGGGGTTTCAAGAGAGCAACGAGATTCTTGTCGCCGCCGGATTCCTCCAGCAGAGCGATTGCCCGCAGCGCTATCCAGGCGTGTGTGGCACGGTCCATGGCCGGTCCCTCGGTTTCCTTTTCCGCGGTCCCCCATTCCCTGTGAAGAAGAGGCCGGATTCCACCCGGCGGCGAATTATCCCGCTACCTCTTCGGAGAGGTCAAGATAAGTTGCAGGCGGCCAATACCGATGGTTCCATGTATGCGGGTCCGGCCACCGCATGGCGCGAGCAGGAAAGATGCTTCCAGTTGACGTACCAATCCTCATACTTCGCCAGGGCTTTGTCCGGCGTAAGGACCTTGGGCGCGTTCTTTAGAAAGGCCCCCGGGGTCGCGGTGACTTCCGGACCAGCCGCGAGCGCCTTATCGGCCGCCTCTTGGAGATCCGACGTATCGAGGGACCGCCGGGTCCGCCGGCCTCCGGTGCAGCGTTCGGCGTACCAGATATCCACGCGCTTGACCAAGAAGAGCCCGAGTTGTAGCTTGGCCCTCGTGGGCTTGGTCACCTCTTTCATGATAGACTTGCCGATCAGCCCGGATGTTATATACGCCATCTAGGGCAAAAATCAGGACGGTAAATTAAAAGTGCCTTAAAACAGCCGGAGGGGTGCCGGAGCGGTTTATCGGGCCGGTCTTGAAAACCGGTAGTCGGCTCGTCCGACTCGGGGGTTCGAATCCCTCCCCCTCCGCCACCGCGCGCCTCAGTGCACCGAGCAGGATATGCACGGGTCGTAGGAGCGCACCAGCATCGAGCAGAGCAGCTCCAGCTTCCCGTCGGTCATCCCCGGCTGGGCGGAAAACTTCTCCGCCAGCGCCCGGATGTCCAAGTGGATGTTCCGGTTGTTCTGCGTCGTGGGGATGACGCAGTTGGCCTTGGTGATCCTGCCATCCTTGTCGTAGACGTAGTGGTGGTACAGTATTCCCCTTGGCACCTCCACCGCGCCCACGCCCTCCCCCGCCCGGGGCTTCACATCCGCCAGCGTGGGCCCCTCGCCGCCGCGTAGCAGCTCGTCGATGAGGCGGATGGCGTCGTGGGTCACGTGGATCCCCTCGACCAGCTGGGCCACGTTGTTCATGAAGGGATTGTGGCAGATCGGCTTGAGCCCGAAATGGGAGGCGACCCTGGCGGCGTCCGGATGAAGATGGTTGTAGTTGTTGTTGATCCTGGCAAGCGCCCCGACGGCGAACGATTCCCTCGAGAGCTTGCACCACTTGGAGGTGTTGTTCTCGTCGACCCACTCGTTCGTCATGGCCCGGTATTCGGATTCCGCCTTGCGGACCCCGTCGGTGGAGACCAGATCACCCCCGATCCATGGATATTCCCCATTCCCGGCAAGAGACACGAATTCCGTCTCTCTCGAGAAATCGGGGACTTGGAACGTCCTGAACAGCTGGGCTGCCGCGTTGACGTCCTCCAGGGACCGCGCGAGTTCGTCGCGCAACCCCGCCAGGACATCCTTCGAAGGTCTCCGGGCGACGCCGCCGGGGACCAGGGAGACGGGATGGGTCGTCCTCCCCGCGACGGCGTCGCACAACCGGTTCGCCAGGCCCCTGAGGCGGGCGGCGATTTTCACGACCTCGGGGCTTATCTCCAGCAATGCGATCGCGCTGGGAACGCCGGCGAAGTCGGGCGCCGCCAGGAAGAACAGGTGAAGCCAGTGGCTCTGGAGCGTCTCCCCATGCTTGGCCAGAAGGCGCAGCTTCCGGGCATCCTCCGGGATCGAAACCCCCATGGCGTTCTCGGTGGCCCGCAGGCTGGCAAGGCAATGGCCTATCGAGCAGATGCCGCATATCCTCGATGTCAGTATGCCTGCCGTGGTGAGATGCTTGCCCCTGAGCATCACCTCGAAGTAGCGCGGCGTCTCGACCACGTCCCATCTGGCCGTCACGATCTTCCCCTCCTGGACCCTGACCAGTATGTTGCCGTGGCCCTCCACTCGGGTCAGGTGGTGCACCTCCACGCCAAGCTCCATCCTCATCGCGCTTCCTCGAATCCGCCGAAAAAGTCCAGCCGTTCCCTGATCTCACGCTCCTCGAAGCCCCGCTCGCGAGCGAGGCTCCAGAATTCCTCCATGTTGCACTCCCGCGCCTTTCCGCGGCACCCCCAGCAGCCGAGCCCCCCGGCGGGGCACGGCGCTTCGCACCCGCCGGCCGTGATGGGCCCGAGGCAGAGTTGGCCCTTTTGGAACAGGCATGAGGTATACCGCTGCTTGCACTCCAGGCAGACGGGGTACGCCGGAAAGCTGAAAGGCACCCCCCAGATCAGGTGCTGGACGATCCGCTCGACCTCCGCCTTGCTGACGGGGCAGCCTGGGATCTCGAGATCGACCTTGACGACCGCGCTCGCCGGGCGGGCCGGCCCGGTCTCCTTGGGGCTGTCGCCGTACACCTCGCGGTTCACCTCACGGGGGTCGAGGGCGTTCTTGAGCCGGTTGACCCCGCCGAAGCAGGCGCAGCTACCAAGGGCCACCAGGATCTTCGCCTTCTGGCGAATGGACTTCAGACGTTCGACCTCGTCCGCCCTGGTAATCGCCCCTTCAACCAAGGCCAGCTCGTAGGCACCGCCCCGCATGGAGGAAACCTCGCGGAACTCGACCACGTCGATGCACCTGATGAAGTCTACGAGGGTTTCCTCCTTGTTGGCCAGCTGGAGCTCGCAACCTTCGCAGCCGGTGAAGTCGAATACGGCGACCTTGGGTTTGGAGGGTTCTATGCCGAGGTATTTCACGGCCGGGTTCCCTTCAAATCGCTTCCTTGAGGTTCATCACGGTCCAGAAGTCGAAGACCGGACCGTCCTTGCACACGTAAGTCGATCCCACGTTGCATCGGCAGCATTTACCCATGCCGCAGTGCATCCGCCGCTCCAGCGAGACGAACATGCGGTCCATCGGGAGCCCCATCTCCGAGAGGCGCCGGCAGACGAACTTGAACATGACCGGCGGTCCGCATACGATGGCGTACGTCCTTTCCATCGGCAGGTCCACCGAATCCAGCAGCTTTGTCACCAATCCAACCGGTCCCTTCCATCCGTCGTCGGGTTTCTCGACGATGATGTCCAGCTTGACTCCGTTCACGCGGCGCCACTGCTCGTACTGGTAATCGAAGAGGAGCTGGGAGGGGCGTCCCGTTCCGTACATGATGCGGATGGCGGCGTAATCAGAACGATTTTCCGTGGCGTAGAATATCGGCGCCCTCAGCGGAGCAAGCCCGAGACCGCCCGCGATCAGCAGGATGTTGTGGCCTTTCATCTTTTCCATTGGGAAGCTGCTTCCGAACGGCCCGCGTATCCCCACCCGGCTTCCAGCTCGGGCCCTGTGGAGCATGGTCGTAACCTTGCCTGCCTTCCGGATGCACAGTTCGATGAATCCCTTTTGAGAACACGATCCTGATATGGAGATCGGCACCTCGCCGTAGCCTGGCACTTCCACCATGACGAACTGTCCCGGCCGGAACGAGAAGCGTTCGCGTTCCGCCGGGTCGAGAATCCTTATGTGGAAGAGTTTCTCCATCTCCGTCAGCTGTGTGATGCTGACTATCTCGGAGCGGAAGGCCCGATCCACGTGGGCCAATGAGTGTTTTTGGTTGAAGTCCTGTGGCCGGTTGATCTCCGGCTCGCGCGTGACGTCGTAAGGTTGAAGCATCTGTGTCATGAGCGCTCCTCCGCCTGCAGATCGCGGATCACGTCGGGCGGGTTTATCCCCGCGAGGCATGCGCGCCCGCAACGCCCGCACCCGACGCACTTGGACTCCTCGTAGGTCTCGACGAAGCCGCGGTGGACGTGGTAGTACCTGTATTTCAGTCGCGTCTCCCCCTTGGACCGGAAGTTGTGACCGCCGGCCACCTGGGCGAAGTCCACCACGTTGCAGGAGTACAGCTGCTTTATCTTCCAACCCTTCTTGTGATCCATCGAAACCCGCTCGCAGATGCCGTAGCAGTAGCAGGTGGGGCACACCATGGCGCAGCTTCCGCAGCTGAGGCACTTGGCGCCCCACTTCTTCCACACCTCCGACTCGAACTCTATGTCCAGGAGGTTCGTCAGATTGTGCGTGTTCACCACGGTCTTGTAGCTCCTGGATATCTCCTTGCGCACATCCAGGTACCGCTCGTTGTCCTCCCTTACCGGCTCGCGGGTCCTCACGCGGCTGAGGACCGAGAATCCCCTGTTTGAGTCTATGGCCACGAAATAGCGGTCCCCCAGGTCGGTCAGGAACAGGTCGAATCCGCCGCTGACCGTGTCGGTCCCCAGCGAGCTGCAGAACCCCCCCTCGCATGGATCATGGTCGATCCCTACGATGAAGGTGTTCTTCCGGCGGGATATGTAATAGGGGTTCGGGAAGACGTCGCCCATCATGACCTTGTCCATCTTCAGCAGTCCGTTGATGTCGCAGGCGTGCAGGCCGATTATCGCCCGGGGCATGATCCGGTAGCTGATCTCCTGCTCCCAATCGCCGTCGCCGAACCGGAAGGTCGAAAGGACCTCCCTGAAGGGCATGAAATAGGACTTGGCGGAAAACTCTGTGGTGTCGTAGCCGAGGGCGATTTCGCCGAAGGACTTGACGGGCAGATACTGATAGAGCGGCCTGCCATCCTTCCGGACGCCGACCTCCTTCGGGCCGACCACTTCGTTGGTCTGGAGTATTATGCCCACCAGCTTCTCGAACTCCCCCTTATCCAATATGCGGAACAGCATAGGCCACCTTTCTCCGGCAGGAGCCGGTGCATTTCTCTTATTACAGAAACCAGCGAAATTTGTAAAGCTTTATCGCCCCCCCCCGAACTGTTAACGAAATCGCGACGCGTTTTCGTTAACAGATGGCGGCTTGACATTGGGCGGGGAGGCAATACAATTTCCCCGTCATGGGCGGATTCGAGATACGCGCGGCGCCCGTGCAGGGGGTGCCGAACTCGGCGGAGATCGTCATCGGGGGCCCGGTGGGGGCCCAGGATGCAAGGGTCCTGAAGGATGCGCTGGGCCGGCAGCTGGCGGCCGGCGCGGTTCACGTGGCGATTCTGATGAAGCAGGTCGGCTACATGAACAGCGCGGGGTTGGCCTGCCTGATGGAGCTGTCGGCGTCGCTGGAGCGGCGCGGGGCTGTTCTGGTGCTGGTGGAGGTGCAGCCCAAGGTGAAGGTCGTGCTGAGCAACCTGGGCATGAACCGTTTCTTCCGCTTCGAGGCCGGCCAGGAGGAGGCCAGGGCATTCCTGCGGGCGCAGCACGACCGGCTCCGGCGCATGCCGCGCCTGGTGCCGCTTGACGGTCCCGACACCGGCGTGCCGTTTCCGCTGGGGCAGTCGCCGCTGAGGATTGGCAGCGACCCGAAATGCGCGATCGTGGTGAACCACCCGGAAGCGGAACGCGTCCACGCCGAGGTTTCGATGGACGGAGGCCGCTGCACCGTCAAGGATCTGGGCTCGCGCTCCGGCACGTTCGTCGGCGACCGCAAGGTGACGGAATGTCCGCTGTCGGCCGGGGACGTGATCCGGGTCGCCGACAGGCGCATATCCTACCGCCCGCCGTGCGCGTGACTAGGACGGGCGCAGGTAGAGGATCCTCGAGCAGTTGCGGCAGACCTGCAGCTCCCTGCCGGCCATGAGCAGATTGACGTCCTGTGAAGTCAGCCCCACGCTGCATCCTTCGCACTGCCAGTAGGCGGCTTTCCCCTCCTCCTCAATGACCTCGTACTTGCCCGCGGCCGCAAGGGCCACGCCGTCGTCCTTGGCGCGCAGCACCCGCTCGTATAGCCGCAGCATCTCGGGATCCACGGCCGCCGTCAGCGCGGAACGCCGCGACGAGAGCTCCGCTATCTGGGCGTCGATGACGGCTATTTCCGCGTCCACCTTGCGCTGCTCCTCGGAGAGATCGGCCTCGGCCGCGCGGACCTCCTCCTGGCGCAGTTTTTCCAACTTCGACTTCTCGTCCAGCTGCATGTAGAGATCCAGCAACCCGTCCTCCACCCGGCCGCGGTCCGCCTTGAGCCCGGATATCTCCTTCATCATGGCGTGGTAATCCTCGTTCCTCTTGAGCTGGCGGGCCTGCTCCTCGAGCTTGTTGATCTTCTCGTCGAATTCCCTGACCGTCTTCTCGCGCTTGGCGCTCTCCAACCTGACCGCCTTGATCTCCGCCTGGAGCGTCTCCAAGGAAGAGCGGGCGCGGGCGACCTTCTCCCGGCGGGGACCAAGAAGCTGGGGCTTCTCCGAGCGCTGGACCTTGAGCCGGTGGATCTGGAGATCCAGCTCCTGCAACGGTATCAGGGCTTCCGATTTTCGAGAGGGCGCCATCCCATTGTCCCGGGCGCGGGCATCAAGGCCCCCATCTTACAAATTCATCTCCCCGGGGCAAGAAGGATCTGCCGGTCACTGCTGCGGCGCCGCGGATTCGCCGGTCCCCTGTTGAAGCCTCCGGGCCAGCCCCTCCAGGAATCCTTCCAGCTTCCGCGACCTTATGGGATGCTGCAGCTTGCGTATGGCCTTGGCCTCGATCTGGCGGACGCGCTCGCGCGTCACCTTGAAGATCCTGCCCACCTCCTCCAGCGTGTAGGTGTAGCCGGTGCCGATCCCGTACCGGAGCTTGATGATCTCGCGCTCCCGGAACGAGAGCGTCTGCAGGACGGTCTCGATCTTCTCCTTGAGCATCTCGTGCGTGGCCGCCGAGACGGGGCTCTCGACCGTCTCGTCCTCTATGAAGTCCCCGAAGTAGGAATCGTCGCCCTCCCCTATCGGCCGGTCGAGCGATATCGGGTGCTTGGCGATCTTCAGGACGCGCTTGGTCTCCTCGAGCGATATCTGTGACTCATTGGCGATCTCCTCGAGGGACGGCTCCCGCCCCATCCGCTGGGCCAGCTTCTTGGAGACGTTCCGGAGCTTGGTCATCGTCTCGATCATGTGGACCGGGATGCGGATGGTCCTGGCCTGGTCGGCGATGGCGCGCGTGATGGCCTGCCTGATCCACCACGTCGCGTACGTGGAGAACTTGTATCCCCGGCGGTACTCGTACTTCTCCACGGCCTTCATGAGGCCGGTGTTGCCCTCCTGTATCAGGTCGAGGAAGGAGAGCCCCCTGTTGCGGTACTTCTTGCCGATGGAGACCACCAGCCGCAGGTTGCCGCTGGAGAGCTTGCGCTTGGTCTTCTCGTAGTCATCGAACCGCTCCCTGATCTCGCGCACCCGGCGGCGCAACTCATCCGGCCCCTCGAGGGTCTGGGCCATCACCTGCTCCATTTCCTTCCTGAGGGCGGCCAGTCTGAGGCGGTTCGCCCCGTCCGCGCGGATATCGTTCATCTCCGTGGTGATCTCGTCAAGCCTCCGGGAGAGCGCCTCGAGCTTCTCCATCATCGGCTTGATCTTCTTGGACTGGATGTTCATCTCCTCGAGCATCACCACGCACTTCCGCTGGTTCTCGCGCATCCGGCGGCTGAGCCTCGCCCGCTGCTTCCGGGTCAGCCGCCGCGTCCGCAGCCGCTCCGCGCACTCGTGCGAATCGAATACCAGCTGCCTGAGCCGTTCGATCACCAGCGGCAGCCTGTCGAGCACCTCGGACTTCGAGACGTCAATGGCGCTGTCGGCCTTGAGCGTCCTGTCGAAGGCCAGCTCGCCGTTCTTGACGTCGTCCAGTATCCGGATCGCCTCGGCCACCGCCAGGGGAGACTCCAGCACCTTCGTGCGGAACCGCTTCCGCGTGATCTCGATCTTCTTGGCGAGCCTGAGCTCGTCCTCCCGCGACAGCAGCGGTATCTCCCCCATCTGCGTGAGGTACATGCGGACGGGGTCGTCTATCTTCTCGGAGACGGCCGCGCGCTTTGCCTCGGCGTCGGCGGGCTCCTCGAACTCGCGCTCCTCCTCCTCGATCCCCTCCTTCTCCACCTCCGCGGCGGAGCTCTCCACCATCTCGATCCCCAGATCGTCCATCATCTGGAGTATCATGTCGAGCTTGTCGGGGGAGACCATGTCGTCCGGGAGGACCTTGTTGAGCTCGTCGTACGTGACGAACCCCTTCTTGCGGCCCTCCTCGACGAGGTTCTTGACCTCCGGGCTCAGCTTGTCGATCTGGGCGCGCGGCCTCTCCGCTCGCTCCTCCCAGAACGCGGCCACGAAGGCGTCCTCGGCGGGACGCCCCTGGAGTGACTTGCCCTGGTCCTGAATGGCTCCTCCTCCTTTCCGCCTACGTCCCCCGACCGGCCCCCGACCTGCGGACGCGGCCCGGCAGCAGGCCGCGGTTCTCCGGGAGCCTCCTGCGCTCCTCCATCGTCCTGCGGAGGAGCTCGTCGACCTCCTCCTGGGAGGCCCCCTGGAAGCCCCTGCGGCGCTCCGCAGACTCACGGAGGTGGCTCTCGCAGGCGTACTTCTCAAGCAGCCCCTTCACCTTCCGGTCCGCATCCTCCCGCGACACGTTCCCCGCCAGCATATCCGCCGCCGCGCGCGCCTCCGCCGGGTCCCTCAGGAGCGCCACAAGGTCGCCCCCCTCCACCCGGCCGGTCCTCTCCAGGAGGCCGTAGGCCGCCTCGGCAATCCTCCTGGTGACCCCCTCCGGATAACGTTCCAGCGGCATGGCCTCCCGCACGAGGCGGGAAATCTCGGGGACCGCCACGACGAGCGCCAGGATGTCCCGGCATATCCTCTCCACCGGGGTCATCGGCGCGGGGGCCTCCGGGACCGCGGCATCGGCGCGTATCTCGTCACGGCGCAGCGCCTCCAGCCTTCCCCTGAGTGTCCCCTCGTCCAGCCCGAACCTGCCGGCCAGCTGCTGGATCAGGAACTCCCGCTTGACCCCGCTCGGCACGGCGGCCACCCGCTGGAGGGCCTCCTCGACGATCCGCGTCTTGGCGGAGGCCGTACCGCCGCCGTGTCTGGCCAGCAGCGATTCCATCAGGAAATCGAAAACCTCCCTGGGTTTCTCAAGGACGGCCCGCAGCGCCTCCGGTCCGTTTCCCAGCACCACATCGTCGGGATCACGTCCCTCCGGGAGACCCGCGACGAAGGCCTCCATCTCCTCCGACAGCAGCAGATCCAGCCCGCGCTCGCTGGCCTTCCTCCCGGCCGCGTCGGCGTCGAACACCAACACCACTTTATCGACATGCCGCCGCAGCACCTTCAGGTGTTCCCGCGTCAGCGCCGTGCCCAGCGTGGCAACAAGCCCCCTCACGCCGGCCTGCCAGGGGATCACCACGTCGAGATACCCCTCCACGACGTAAGCCGTGCGGGTCCTTTCCCATTCATCCCTGGCGAGGTGCAGGCCGTACAGGCCGCGGCCCTTGGAGAATATCCTCGAATCGGGCGAGTTGATGAACTTCGGCTGGTCGTCCCCCAGCGTCCGCGCACCGAAGGCGACGGTTCGGCCCGACCGCTCCGCGATCGGGAACATGACGCGCGCGCGGAAGAAGTCGTAGTACCCCTCCTTCCCTTCCGCCTTCCTGGCCAGGCCGGCGGCCGCCAAGAGCTCCGGCGACATGCCGTTCCTCCGGCCCCGTTCGAGAAGATGACTCCAGGAATCCATCGAATAGCCGAGGCCGAAGATCTCGGCCGCCTCGTCGCCCACGCCGCGCCTGGATAGGAACCTCCTGGCGGCCTCCGCCTCCGGTGCGCGGCGGAGCAGCCCGCGGAAGACACCCGCGGCCCACTCGTTGGCCCGCATGAGATCCTCCCGCCGCGGGCCCTCCTGCCCTGCGCGTCCCTCGTACTTGACCGGTATGCCGGCCCTCTCGGCGAGCATCCGAATCGCCTCGGGGAAGTCGACCTTCAGGTACTCCATCACGAACGTCACCGCGCCCCCCGCCTTCTGGCACCCGAAGCACTTGAATATCTGCTTCTCGGGATGCACGCTGAATGACGGGGTCTTTTCCTCGTGGAAGGGGCACGGCGCCCAGTAATTGGCCCCCCGGCGCTTGAGGGGGAGATACGAGGAGACCACCTCCACGATGTCGACGGACCGCCGGACTTCAAGAAGCGTTTCGTCAGAAATCAACGTCTGATGTACCTCCCGCGGGAACACAAAATTCTATATTTCGATCCGGCTTTGTCAAATCAAAACGCACATAATGTTATACGATTGTACGCCAGCGGCCATTTGCCGGTCTCAATCGCGGACCAGAGCCAGCAGCTCGCGCGGCGCCAGATCTTCCACCCGCCGCCCGCCGGCCGCCGTCGACTTCTTCCTGCGCCCCTCGAAGAGGCCCCTCAGGCGCGCCTCCGCCGCGGCGAAATCCAGCCCACGCTCCAGGCGGCGCAACGACACCAGGACGGAATCAACCCGGGGGACTGGATAGAAGAGGCGCCGCCCGGCGCGCCGGAGCGCCTTCATCTCGCACGCCGAACCGGCCAGCACCGCCATGGGCCCGTAGCCCCGCGTGCCGGGCGCGGCCCGCAGGCGCTCGTAGACGTCCCTCTGGACCATGATCGTGTAGTCGGCGACGTCCAGCGGGCTCGAGAGCATCCCCAGCAGGAGGCGCTTCCAGTCGCCGTACGGGAGGTTCGAAACCACCTTCAATCGGCGGCACATGCCCGGAGGAACGAAGCGGCCGAAATCCACCCCGTCGGCGTTGATCAGCTCGACGTTGTCCCGCCCCGCCAGGAGCTCCCTGGAAAGCCCCCACAGCGCGGGATCGATCTCGAACGCCCACACGCGGCCGGCCCTGGCCGCCAGCTTGTCGGTGAGGTTCCCCGGCCCGGATCCGATCTCCACCACCCAGTCGCCGAGCCCCACGGCGGCGTCGCGCGCGACGGCCTCGAGGAAATTGTCGTCTACGACGAAAGACTGCCCCAGCGACCTGCGCGGACTGATCCCCCGGGCCCTCAAGAGCGCCGCGACCGCGCTTCGGGTCCACCGCACGGGCACCATCCTCCCCAGGGCGGGTTTCACCTGCGCAGCTTGCGGAGTACGACCGTCTCGAACGACTCCACGCGCTGCTCCGGGGGCTCCTTCCAGCGAACCTCGACCCGCATGAGGTATGCGACGCCCCCGATCGCCGTGCCCTGACCGCCCAAGGAGAGCGGGGTGAACGTGGCGTCGTAGACGTACGTCTGTCCGTATTCCTCCCAGGTCTGCCCCTTGAGATCCTTTGGGGTCGGGCCATAGAGTCCCTGCTGAATCCACGCCGCGATCCTGGGAGCGATCAATGAAACGTGCGACTGGTCCATGGCGCGCTTGTGGGAGGCGCTCGCCACCGCGAAGAGCGGAAGTATGGCCGATATCCCGATGACGAAGACCATCAGCGAGATCAGGACCTCCAGCAGCGTGAAGCCGCCGCGACCTTGCCTCCTCATGGCTCCTGCGCCTCCCTGTATGCCGCCACGCGGATGTCGGTGGTGAACTCCTCCCCGAAGTGCACCGCCGTCCCCGCCGCGTGGGGCAGCTTGGCCGTCCCGCGTTCCCCGCGCTTGACCTTCGTCAGCTCCGTCATCGTCATCCCGCCGTATTCGATCCATTCGGCGCCCACCTTCGCCATCGCCGGAGGATCGGGCATGCCCTGCGTGCCGTTGAGGCGAAGCGACGTCGACGCCGGAGTGCAGTCCTCGGCGAGCCTGAGGCCCGCCGCCGCCGACAAGGTGCTCTCCAGCGTGACTGCCGCCTGCACTATCTCCGGATAGACGAAGTCCGGGTTCGTCCTGTCGTACTCCTTCTTGTGAAAGTAGAACCGCTTGTCCTTCTGGCGGGTGGAGTCCCACCTGACCTCCGGGCCGGAGCCCGCGCGCGAGCCAGGCCCGGTCTGCCTCACCTTCTGCCGCTCGTCCCAGGTGGTGGTGTACTGCGTCCAGAACCGAAACCGCAGGTGGAGGACGCCCTTCCCCAGCGGCCTGAACAACGCGGGCATCTGGCGCTCGTATCCGGTGGTCCTCAGGAGCGTGGCCCCCGACTCGCGGTCGAATTGCCGCACGCCCCTCCAGAGGACGTTCTTCTGCGGGTCGGGATCCATCACGTAGGCCACCTCCCAGAGGTCGGCGTAATAGACCGCCGGGCTCACCAGTCCTGTGCCGCCGGCGATCCTCGCGGCCGACCGTCCCATACGCGGCGTCCCGGTCCGCACGAACCTCAATCTCGACTGCCCGTTGGCGTCCAGGTCGCACATGAACGCCGGGACCTGCAGCTCCTTCTGCCCCACCACGAAAACCTCGTTCTCCGAGTAGGCGTTCCTGACGTCATCGGCGATGGAATCCAGCAGGATCAACGCCCTGTCGTAGATGTCCTTTCGCTGCTCTCCCCTCGACCAGCCGTCCAGCGCGGTCGAGGTGAACGACACCAGCGCGCTGATGAGCAGCACGAAGACCATGAAGGCGACAAGAAGCTCCACCAGCGTCATGCCGGCGCCGGCCGCCAGCCGCCCGCGCGCCGGAAGGCTATCGTTCCTCATGGTAGTGAATCTTCGAGGGCCGGTCGTATGCGACCCTGATCTCCTTGATCTTGGGGGTCCGCTTCCAAGAATGGGCGTCCCAGGGATTCTGCGCGTCGAACGAGCCCTTCCGGTATTCCACCAGGAACCTGACGTCCAGCAGCCCCGCGTCGTTCTGGAATCCCGTCCGGTTTATGGGGAACGTCCCGCCGCCGGTGAACTCGTAGACCAGCTGGTGCTCGTTTTGACCGGCAGGGTTGTAGAGCTCCCCCTTCCCGTCCACGCGCACGACGGCGTGCACCACGATGTTCGGATCCTGCGCCTGCGTCTCCTGAACCCAGCTGATCGAGTCCCAGCGGGCGAGATCCATCTCGGCCGACCACTGGTAGTAGGCCATGCGGTTGTCGAACTCGTGGGGCTTGTACGTGTCCCAGTATCGGTGCGGCATCCCCAGCACCAGGCTCCTGCCGGCCGTATGCTGGGCGGGCTGGGTCCCGAACATGCCGCGGAAGAGGCCGGTCTGACCGTCCCAGCGCGGCGGCATGGTCAGGGGACGCCCGTTGCCGCCGCCCCACTCGAAAAGGATCATCTCCTCGTCGATCAGCGCGTAGCCGCGCCTGTACTGGCGGTCGTCACCGGCGAGCCTCTGCGCGATCGGTATCGACCGGTCGGTCGGCGTCACGTCGCCGGCCAGCGCGGAAACCGGTATCCAGCTCGAAAGGTCGAAGACGCGATCCCCCGCGTCGTGGACCTTGTCCCTGTCGATGTTCGACGACTTCAGCCAGCTCCGCACCAGCTGGGAAACCTGATTGTTCTGGCGGCTGCCGTAACCGACGTACTCGTCGCCCGCCTTCAGCAGTCCCCCCTTCTGCGGCCCGCCGGCCCCCTCCAGGGCGATCTGCTGGTCCGCCGAGGCGGCCGCCGCGGCAAATACCAGCCTCCGGCGCCCCGTCCCGAAGAACTTGACCTCGTCCACTAGACCCTCGGCCTGGGGAAGCACCGCGACGCTCGGGTTCTCCTTCTGGAGCCAGCTGAGGGACATGAGCTCACCTGAGGGGAACTTGAGCACCCGCGTGTGCAGATCGTCGGGGACGTATTCCTTCGAGACGTTGTCCCACAGGCCCACGAGCTGGGCGCCCGATCCGGCCCCGGAGATCGAGAATATCCCGCTCCAGCCCGGGGGAGAGACCCGTCTGACCCTGGCCAGCTCCCTCTCGTTGGTCGCGTCGGTGAGCGTCACGTAATCCCAGCGCCCCAGGTTCTCCATGTTCACGCCGGGGTCGCTCTCCCTGACGACGAAGGTCGGGATGACGTTCTCGCCGGCCACGTGCGCGGAACGATTGGAACCGAACACCGCCCCACCCCGGATCAGCGGCAGGTAATTCAGACCGTCGAAGGGTATCCAGTAGTTCGGCCGCTCCCTGTCCTTCCACAGCGGGCCGAACCACTCCTCCTCCGCCTGGATTATGGTGGGTTCGAGATAATTGGCGTTCGTCGTCACGGGGACGCACCACATCTCCACCCGCCTGCCGGTGTCGTGCCGTGTCGCCGCGGTCCCCTTGCAGCCGCGCGTGCAGCCGGTGAACTTCGCGGTGCCCTGTCCGTTTACGCCGCCGGTGGCCCGGCCGGTATAGAAGATGACCTCGTCCTCTATCCTGATGTATCCCTGGTCGGGGAAATCGGTGATGTCCGCCCCGGTCGGATCCGCCGTAGTCACGCCTATCTCCGTCTGGGTGGCGTCGATGAAGCGCTGCATGGGGACGTTGGGATCCTGCTTGTCCCCCGCCACGACGGCCCGGGGGTTCTCCCCGAAGTTGTAGAGGATCCTCCCTCCACCGGTGGTCAGCCTGTTGAAGTTCATCGTCACCTGCAGCTGCCCCTGGTTGAGGTTGACCTGGGCGACGCGCATCTTGCTCGAGTAGCCGAAGAGGCTCACCGTCGCGTAGGCCGGGTGCTCCAGGCCGGTGTTGGGCTGGTAGTTGTTCGTCCCCAGCGTCGGATTGGTACCCCGCTCGCCGCGCGCCAGCGTCCCGGAGGATTTGTCGTAGACCACCACCTCCTTGCCGATCCGCAGCGCCACGGGCCAGCTCGGCAGCCAGCTGTCGTTCAGCAGCGATATGGAGGTGGACGTCGCCGACAGCGCCGCCCCCAGCTTCGTGATGACCTCCGTGTCGCGCGGGTTCTCGCTCAGGTGGCGGAACTTCTGCTGGGGGTGCGCGTGGCGGTCCACCAGAAGCGCCAGCTCCGCGAAGTGGTTCCCCTTCCAGTAGACCCCGAAGTGATACCACGTGTCGGGGACCGGCACGAAGGGCTGGCGGATCTCCGTCTTGCCGGAGGCAAGCTGGGGGGACGGCGCCATCTTCGGGGCCCTGGTGGCGTCGGCGGCGGTGAGGATGAGCTCCCCGCGCTCCGCCTTCAGCGTCAGGCGGTTGGAGTACTCGTCTCCGGGCGACTCGCAGATGTCGAAGATCACCAGCGGCTGCGGGACGGAGTCGAAGCGGACCCACATCTCGATGCCCCCTTCGGTCACGCTGGGCCACTGCTCGGCGGGGGACGACGGGTTGACCGGCGACAACCCGAAGACCTTGTCCCAGGAGTACGTCAGGCCCTGACCCCCGAGGCGCCGGCCCTCGTGGGTGTCGTCGAAGTGCTCGAACGGCTGCAGGACGTTCCGGTATTCCCCGGAGACCTCGCCCATGTAGTCGCTGGCCGTCCGCAGCTGGAAGAAGGCCTCGTTGCCCCCCGGACCGCCCGTCTGTTGGGGTTTGAGCGCCGTGTCGCTCTGCGCCCCGCCGCCCTGGACGGTCAGCATCGGGTAGGTGATCACGCGGTTCCCGTAGGGATACCCCACGAAGACGCCGCCGCCCGGGATGAGCGCAAGCGCCTGCCCGAAGCAGTACGTCGAGTCGAAGTCGTACTGGCTCTCCACGTGCCGGACCAGCGGGACCGGCGGCGAGACGGTGGCGACCTCGCGGAACCCGCGGCCGGCCACCTGCGCGCCGGCGGGATTGTTCTGAGAGGCGTAGGACTCGAAGGTGTAGACGTCGTGCGACTTGAAACAGAACGGCACCGTTCCTGTGCAGCCCAGCACCGCCCAGCCCGGATCGAACGCGTTGAGCGCGATCGCGAGCTTCTGCTCCGGGGCTATGTCGAGCCCGATCAGTATCTGGAGGAAATGCTCGTCCCTCTCCACCCTCCCGCCGGCGAGGGCCGCCGCCACGCGGCCGGCGGCGGAACGGTCCACGGAGCTGGCCGGGACGTTGACCAGTGAGAGGCCCTCCGCCACCGCCATGAGCGTCTCCGGCCGGGCCGTGTTGACGTTGATCGGATGGCGGGCCTCGACCTCGATCACCCCATCGGCGTATTGCGCGGGGATGGGCGGACTGGTCTCCAGCGTGTTGCCGCGCCCCGCCAGGAGGCCGTTGACGGTGACCTCGACGAAGACCGGCCTGAGCCCCTGCTTGCTTACGCGGAGCCTCGTCCTGGGGCCGTAGTGGGAGGCGTTGTCCACGCCCACACCGTAGTAGGTCGTGTTGGGGTCGTCGGGCAGAGGCTTCTCGCCGAGGCTGCGGATCCGCTGGGGGAACACCCATCGCGCGTCGCGCCCGGAGTATATGGTCACGAAGTCCCTGGGATTGGCGGCCAGGTTGCGCAGGTATTCCTCCAGCCGGCGGATCACGCCCTCCGGGGCGCTGCGCAGGTTCACCTTGCCCTGCTCGTCCTGGACCGTGATCCCCCATATTGATCCCCTGGGATCGCGGATGCTGGCGGGCAGAGAGGCGTTGTCGAGCGAGAATTCGACCTCCTCCCTGGTGTCGAAGAAGTACGACCTGAATGGCCCCGAAGGGTAGCGGCGCTCCATGAAGTCCACGCCGTTCATCAGCACCCACTGGGCGAAGTTCCTCCCTCCGTCGGCGCCGTACCAGGCCTGCGACTCGCAACGGGCCGCCTGCGCACCCCTCTCCTGCAGCAGCATCGAAAGTACGAAAGGCGTGGCGATGAGGGCCAGCGCAAGTATGACGGTCAGGACCAGGATCAGCGCCACGCCCCTCCGGCTGCGGACCATCTATCTTTCCCCAAAACAAAAGGAACGGGTTCCGCCCCAACGGGACCCGCTCCTCACACCCTAATTTTACACCCTAATATCACGGACGGGCCCGGGAAAAGAAACCGTCCAGGATCACCCCTTCACGGCCAGGACCCGCCAGATCAGGTCCCTCCCCTTGCGCGCCCCGAAGGCCACTTTCCGCGAATCTGGGCTGAAGACGGGCACGGTGAGCACTTCGTCGTACGTCTCGTCGCTCCTGGCGTGCGAGACCACCATGTACACCTTCCCCTCCTTCCTGGCCCAGTGCGCAACCTTGTGCCCGTCCGGGCTCCACGCGGGGGTCCCCACCGCCTCGAACAGCTCCGTCCGCGCGCCGGCGACCACCATTATCGTGAAATTGTTCCACAGCGCCGAGTAGGCCACCTCGCGGGAGTCCGGGCTCCACACAGGAGGGCCGACGAAATCGAAAAGATCGCCCCCCTTGTCTCCCGCCACCATCATCCACTTGTTGGCCCGGCCCGCGGGGAACGCGAGCTTCCTGCCGTCGGGAGAGAAGACCGGTTCGCCGACCCCGGCGTACTCGCCGACCCGCCTGCCGTCGAGCACGATGAAGGATTTCCCCTCCTTCCAGGCGACGTACGCGATGGACCGCCCTCCGGGACCGATGACAAGGGCGGTCACGTTCTCGTATTCCTCGCTCTTCTGGCCGTCCACCACCACCCAATATTTGCCCCCCGAGCCGGCGACGTAGACGAGCCTGCCGTCCTGCGCGTAGCGCGGGGGCCCCAGGAAAGAGAAGGCCTCCCCGCGCTTGTTCCCGGCGACCATGAACCAGCGCTCCTCCACCCCGACGTCGATCCCCATCCTGGCGCGGTACGCCAGCGCGCTCCCGGAAGGGGCGAAGACCGGATCCTCGATCTTGTCGAATTCCGGACCGGGCTTCCCGTCCACGAGCATGAACTCCTTCGTCCTGGAACCAACCCCGGAGGCGATGATCTTGCCGGAGGCGTCCTTGGCCACCCGCACGGGGACCGCCCAGCTGCCGCCGTTGGAATTGAAGAGGGGCGTCCCCGCCCAGTGCAGGCCCGCGCCGTGCCGCGCCCCGCCGACGACCACCAGCCATGTGCCGCCGCTGCATGCCGAGTAGGCCACCTTCCTCCCGTCCGGGCTGAAAACGGGCACGCCCACATGGTCGAACCAGGGCTCCGGGCGCGCGCCGACGACCACGCAGGACTTCGCGCCCTCCGCGCGGTACAGGACCGTCCTCCCGTCCGGCCCGAACCGCGGAGGATCGGTGATCTGGAGGAATTCGGGACCCTTCTCACGGTTCACCATGACGAAGGCCTTGCCGCCCGCCCGCGCCCGGCACGCCGCCAGGCGGCCGTCGGGACTGAAGCTGAAGTCCCCCGCCTCGACCCCATCCGGCACCGTCAGCAGGAGCTTGTCCTCGAAAGAAACCTGGGGCGCCGCCGGCAGCCCGGCCAAAAGGATCGCCGATATCAGCATCTCACCACCTCCTACCGCGGGACCGCGCCCCCCGGACCGACCTCCATCTGCTGGACAGCGCCCCCCAGCCCGACCTCTATCTGCCTCTCCCCCGCCGGCGACTTGATGGAGATCCTCACCGGCTGGGAATGGCGGGCGGGATCCAGGCGCCCCTCGGAATCGAAATGGATGGTGAACTCCCCCGTCTGCGGGTCGGGCGCCGACGGCGGCGCCAGCTCGAACCGCGCCTCGCCCGGCAGATCGTAGACGTCCCTCGGGACGATGAGGCTCACGCGCAACTCGTCCACCACGCCGCGGAAACCCGACGTGCGGTCTCCAAGCACCAGCGGCGAGTTCTTCGTCCAGGCGGTCGCCCCCGCCTTGGACTCGGTCAGCCGGTCGTTGAGGAACAGCTTCAGCTCCCCCGCCCCGTAAATGAACTGGAGGGTGCACCACAATCCCTGCGGGAGCCGCAGATCCCTGGAGGAGACGGAGAGCCCCCCCAGCCGTCCCTGCACCCTGCCGTCCCCCTCGACGGCGATCTCCAGGTCCCTGCCGACGGTGCAGAGTATCTGGCGGCCCCTCTCCGGCCTCCACTGGATCCATATCTCGACTGAGATACCCTGGTTCGGGTCTAAGACGGGGATCTCCCCGCAGTCCACCGTCCCGCCTCCGAGTTCCAGGGCCCGTCCGACGCGCCCCGGTACGCTCGACGTGCCGGACGATATCTGCGCCCTCCTGCCGAAGGCGCCCTCCCCCGGCGGATCCTCGAAATGCCACTCCCCGATGGTCTCCTTGGCGAGCATGAAGGCCTGGTTCTCCTTCGTTCGCAGCACAACCCACGCCGGGGAGGCCTCGCCCCTGGAAACCTGATGGGCGCCGCGCAGGAGCGCAACGACGTGGTTGGCGGCGGCGGCCACGCCGAGATCGCGGTTGGCCGTCCTCATGTAACCGATGCTGAATGCCAGTAGCATCGAGAAGATCACTATGACGGCGATCAGCTCCAGGAGGGTGAAACCGCCGCAGCGACGGACCATGTCCTCATTATGCCCCGACGGGCCCGCCCGTCAAACTATCGGCCCATCACTATGTCGTCTTCCGTCCCGGGTTTCCCGTCCTTCCCGACGCTGCGGACCTGAAACGAGTCCGGTCCCACGTACGCGTTCGTGGCGGGGCTCTTGACAGGCCTGATCTCCACCGTATCGGCGCCGCCGACGAGCTTGTACTTCATGTGCCGCGGACTGGTCCTCCCGTAATCCTTGCTGTGGTGGTACGAAATGATCCGGCCGTACCCGTCCAGGTATTCGCGGAGCTGCGTGTCGCCGAAGTACCAGTCTGTGACGTTCGAGGCCGCCTTGTCGCCGTCCGTGTTCGCCAGCACACCCTCCTCCGCGGTGTACTTTATCCCGCCGCCCCTGCGGGAGGAGAGGCACGCCACCAGCGCCTCCGCCCCGTTGTTGACGTCGTTTATGCCCGAGCCGCCGATCTCCGCCAGATCGGTCGGAGGGTAGTCACCCCACTGGGTCCTGTAGGTGACGCAGGCGCCCGCCACCGCCTTCAGTATGGCCTCCGTGGCGCTACCCCTTGCGGACTCGACCGCCTTGCTCACCCCGACCGCCACTATGGACGCGAGTATGCCGATGATGATGATCACCGTGAGCATCTCTATGAGGGTGAACCCGCGCCGCCGAGCCCTCACCTCTTGGTCCTCTCGTAAATGCGGACGTTGTCCACGTCGAAGGAATAGGTCCTTCCCCTCTCGGCGCGGCCCCAGATGGCCACCTTCCACTGCCGGACGCCGGCGGCGCTCGGCAGGGCGGTTATCTCCTTCTGCGCCGGCGCCCAGTCCCCTTTCGACTGGTCCCAGAAGAAGACGTTCCAGACCGGCCTGCGCTCCTTCTCCGCGCGCGCGATGCGCAGCGTGACCTGCGCGGGATCGGGCAGCGGGACCTTAATGTCGTTCCACCGGACTATGTCGAAGTTCTTAAGATCCATGTCATTCGGCAGAGTAAGGTTGGGGTTGTACTTCGCCTGCCCCTTCTCGTTGAACCCCACGTGGAAACCGATCCAGGTGTTGCCCTGCTGGCTGAAGTATATGGACGCCCCGTACTCGATCCCCTGCACCTTCTCCGGGAAGAACGTGACCTCCATGGCGTTGAAGTTCTCCGGCGGTATCGACCGCTCCATCCATGTGATGCCGAAGTCCCCGCGGGTCTGCTGGCCCGAGAAGCGGCACCGCCCGCCGCCCATCACCGCCACCGCCGAGATCTGCACGCCGTAGTTCTCCACGACGACCCAGCCTCCCCCGACCGGATGGCACGTCGGCGGATCGCGGTCGAACTTGTCGTTGAGGCGCAGCGTCGTCAGCTTCCAGTCGCCGATGTCGTCGACGATCTTTTTGGCCTCCTTGACGATTTCCGCGCCGAAGGCGTCCTGGGGGGAAACCTCGATGCCGGCGCAGCGCGTGAACGACCCCATGGCCTTTTCCAGGCGCTTCTCGTCGGGATCGGAAGGCGGGTGCCAGTACTCCACGTATCCGATCGCGTAGTGCAGGAGGGGATCCGCCTTGTTCTGGAGGAGCTGGGCGGCGGCGCGGAGGGCCTCCATGGCCTCCTCCGGACGGTCCAGGACCGCGTAGACGCAGCCCAATGCCACCAGCACCTCGGCGCGCGAGGGATCCGCCGCCCTGGCCTTCTGGAGCAGCGTCTCGGCCAGCAGGCGCATCTCGCGGGCCTTCAGCAGGAGCTCCTGCGATTCCTCCTCCTTGGCCAGCTCCGCCTCGGCCCTGGCCTTCTTGGCGGCCCGCAGGTAGGCGGCCGCGGCGCCGTAATAGGCCGGGACATAGTCGTAATCCCGCCTCAGCGCCTCCTTGTAAAGATCAAGGGCCGCGTCCTCCATGCCCGGGGTACGCAGCTTGATCTGCGCCAGCGCCGCGCGCGCCGGGGCGTGCCCCGGATCGACCTTGAGGGCGCGTTCCAGCGCCGCAGTCCCCTCCGCCTTCCCGGCCATTATCTGCGCCAGCCCGACGCCCACGAGCGCCTCGGCGGACGAGGGATCCCTCTGGGCCGCCCCGGCGTAGACCGCCTCGGCGTCGGCCCACCTCCCGGCCAGGAGCAGGATCGTCCCGAGGTTCGTCCACGCGTCGATCATGTACTGGTTGAGTTTGATGACCTCCATGAAGGCCGCCGCGGCCTGGCCGTACTTGCCCTCGAGGGCATCGACGACGGCCAGCGCGTTGAGGATCTCGGCGTGAAGCGCCTCGGCCTGCCGGAGGGCCTCCGGGCCGCCGGGGGCCGGTCTGGAAGGATCGGGCCTGCCGCCCTCGGGGCCGGTCGCCGAGGCCTGCCTGAGCGTCTCGACCAGCGGGGCCGCCAGCTTCGCGCCTTCCGATAGATCCGCCCGCGCCTTTTCGAAATCGCCGGACCTGACCATCGCCAGGCCCCGCACCAGATACGCCTCCGCCTTCTCCGCCGGCCTGGTGTCCAGCGCGCCGCCCAGCTTGATGAAGAAGTCGGTGACCTTATCGACCGCGGCCTTGATGCGTCCTTGCTCAAGCAGGAGGCGGGCGAGGGCCACCATGGATTTCTGGTGGCGGGGCGAGGCATCAAGCGCCCTCTCGAACGAGGCCGCCGCGACCATCAGCCACGGCTCCTCCATGAACGCCAAGGTCCTGCAGCATCTCCCGACCTCGTAGTGCAGCTCCGCCGCAGGGGCCCCGGCGGCGATCCCCGCCTCGTAGATCGCCACCGCCTCGTCGATCCGGCCCTGCTCGTAGCAGATGCGGCCCAGGATGAGATACCCCTCAACCGCCTCCTTCCTGAGCTCGATCGCCCGCCTGGCCTCGGCCTCCGCCTCCTGGACCATGCCCAGCTCTTCGTAGAGCTTAAACGCCAGCCTCAAGCGCTCCTGCGCCTCGAGTGGGCCCGGCTTGATCGCCTGGGAATCCCGCTGGTATTTCTCCTCGAAAGTCCAGTTGGGTTCTTCCTTCACGAGCTGGTCGAGCGGGAAGATCAGCGCCTGGCCGCTCTTTGAGTCCCGGATCCGGATGTGGTTGGGCGGGATCCTCTCGGCGCGCTCGCCCTCGTATTCCTTCCCGTTCCTGAGCTTGATGTAGTAGAGCGGCCGGACCCGCTCGGCCCTCCGGTCCGGACGCGGCTTGACGATGGGCTCGTCGATCTTCCTGATCGCCTCGACGGCCGCGGCCGGGGGCGCCTCGGCCTCGGGCACCACCGGGACCCCTGCGACCAGGCACGGGTATTTCGCCTTGAGCTTGTTGTAGGCCTCCGTGGATGGTCCCGGCCTGAACATGGGGGCCGGCAGGTCGGCCGGCCGCGGCTCAGGCGGCCGGATGGAGGGCACCGGGAGGCGGGAAACGGTCTCCTGCTTCCAGATGTTCTTGCCCTGCCAGTAGACCCTGTCAAAGTCGTCCTGGACGAACTCCGCGTACCTGCTCGGGGGCCGCACGTACGCCCTTTCATGGGCGGATGGGGGCACATAGGTCGCCGCCGCCTTTCCCCCCAGCAGTGAGAAACCCACCATCAGCACGCCGAGGGCGACGGCCGCCCCGAACGCCGCCTGCTCCTTGTTGAACCTCCTAAGGAACCTCACTGGCCCCCTCCTCCTTCGCCTCCAGCGGCGCCTTCGGATCTATCTTCAGGAGCGACACGCGCAGGACCGCCTCGAGGTAATCCTTCGTCGGATCCCTGTGGTCGACGTCGAATTGAGAAACCGCCAGGAAGGAGCCCTTCTTCTGGATTTCGTGCAGGACCTTGAAGACGGCCCTCTGCTCGCCCTTGAATGCCATGTGAACTGTGTACTTGTTGAGGAACGCGCACTTCTTCGTCACGACCTCGTCCCTCCGGGAGCCGGAGTGCACTAGGGGGACCGCGTCGATCACGTCGATGCGGTCCACCCTGGCCTCGACGGCGGCGCGGACCAGGCGGTCAACCACGGCCAGCCGCAGCAGCAGCTCCTGCGCGAGGATCTCGTTGATGTTCTCCTCCGCCTCCCTCAGCCCGAGTATTTCCTTCGGGTAGTTGGAAAGGGGCCTGGCGATCTCCTTGAGCCTGTTGAAGACCTCCAGCTTCTCCGCGTTGTAGTGCTCCACCCAGGTCTGGTTCTCTGGCTTCTGGAAGCGTTCTCCCTCCTTGAAGGACATGTCGGCCGCCAGCGAGGCAAGGAGGTCCTTCGTCCTCCTGAGCTCGTTCTCCGCCAACTTGATGGTGTCCTCCTCCGCGACGCCCCCCCTCTCTACGCGCGCGCTGAGCGACCTCTCCTCCGCGCTGAGCCTGGAGGCCGCCGCGTCGGCCTTGGCGTTGATGGGGGAAAGTACGAACCACCTGTACAGGAGCACGACGAGGAGGCCAGCCCCCACCGAGATCAGGAACTTCTTGTTTTCCTTCCAGAAATATTCCATGTGTCACTCGAACGTGACGAGTATCTCGAATATCCTCCAGCCGGGCTTTTCGGGGGAGGGGTTCTGCCTCAGTATCTTCGCCGTTATCCCGCGGGACTTGTCCTCCAGTTCCCGCAGTAGGCCGTTGAGAACCTCTCGTGGGCCGCCGCGGATGTTCTCGTCCGCCTCCCCGACCACCAGGAGCGACTTGGCCGCCACCGGCCAGCGATGGATGGTCCCCAGCACCATGCCTGTTTCGAAGGGGTCGGGCTCCCCCTTGATCTTCATCCGGCCGTCCGACTCGCTCTCCACCTCCCCGACCACCAGGCCGCGGCCCGCGTAGACGAACGCCGCGCGGTAGCGCCCCGCGACGCCGGCGTGTGAAACCTTCCCGGGCTCCGTGAGGCGAATCTGCCTTATGGCCACCCCCTGGGCGGGCAGCGCCCTGCGCAGCTTGGCCACGACGTCGAGCGCGCCGCGGCCGGATGCGGCGTGCGACAGCAGGCAGTCCACCTTGGCGCTGGCCTCGCTCTGCTCCTGTTCCAGCGACTCCATCTCCTGCAGCCGCCGGTTGAGCTGCGCGGTCCGCCTGCGGAAATCCTCCAGTGCCGATTCCCGCACCCCCTTCCGCGCCGCGGCCGCCACCGTGAGGATCCCGAGCGCCGCCGCGATCGCGCAGCCGGCCGCCAGCAGCCAGAAGGTGGTGCGGAAGAACGCCCGGCGCCTCCTGAGCGGGCCCGGTAGGATCGAGAGCACCGACGAGCCGGCGGGCGGGGAGTTCAGCTGGGCCAGGCCGATCGCCACGGCCATGTCGCTCGGAAGCCGCCTGAAATCCTCGGAGCCCGGCCCGTCGACGGCCGACGCGTCGAGGCCGCGGAAGGGATCGAGTATCTCCACCGGCAGCTTGACCGCCCCAGAGAGGTACTCGGGCAGGCCCCGCAGGCGGGCGCCGCCCCCGGAGAGGTATATCTTGTCCACGGCGAAATCCCGCTCGTTCAGCTGGACCTTCGCGTGGTTGATCGACGATGTGATGAACCCGGTCAGCTGGCCCGCGGCGGCGCGGATCGGGGCGCGCACCCGCCCCTCCACCGACTCCTCGTCCTGATCGGCTCCGGCCCCCGCCCCGAGGTTGCCGTGAAGTATCTTGAGGGCCTCGGCCTCCTCCGAGGAGACACCCATCATGCCGGCGATGTTGGCATCGAAGATGCGGGCCCCCGAGGAGACGTTGCGCGCGAAGATCAGGCGCCCCGCCCGCACGAAGGCGATGTCCATGTTGTCGGAGCCCAGATCCAGCAGCATCACGGTGCCGCCCTCCGCCCCGTAGGAGTGCCTGTGAACCGCGTGGAGCGCGAAGGCGTTCGGCACGGCGTCGCGGACGTCCACCGCGGCGCGGGCCACGATCCCGATGCGGTCGTCCACGTACGAGCTCTTCCCGATCCCTATCAGCGCCAGGTACTGGGGGTAATAGGCGTCCGGCTCGCGCAGCGTGCAGTAGTCCAGATAGAGATCCGCCGCCCCCGCCTGACGCTGCTCCAGCTCGTAGCCCATCATCATGCGGTAGTTGATTGGCTTCATGTTGGGCTGCTGGACGACCTGGAGGTTTATGTCGCGGCCCGATAGCCCCACCACGCCGACGCGCCGGCCGTCAGAAACCGCCAGCGCGCTGTGGAGCAGCTTGACGACCGCGGCCTTGTGCTGCTCCGGCGGCAGCTTGGGGATGCGGCGGCGCGCGGCCCCGACGACGCGGAAACCGCCCAGCGTCCGCCTGGCGTCGACCACCTTGACGGACGTCGACCCTATGTCGATCCCGTAGGCCATTCTTATGGCTCCGTCAGCCTCTGGAGGAGCTCCCGCGCCTTGGGGGCCGCGGCGCTCCCCGGGTGGCGCGCCAGGAATGTCCGCACCATCAACCCCGCCAGGGCCTTCCTGCCGGCGGCCAGCTGCTGCTCGGCACGGCCGACGATCAGCTCGTGCCTGCCGGCCTCCTCTGCCGCCGCCGCGGAGAGCACCTCCCGCGTCCTCTCCCGCAGAGACTCCGACTTGGACGCGAAGGCCGCCACGCCGGCCCAGCGCTGCTGATACTTCTCAAGCGCGGACAAGGCCGCCGCCGCGCGATCATCCAGGCGCGAGAGACACGCCTCGAAACAGGCCGCCTGGACCTCGGCCCACTCGCGCCCCTCGATCTCATCGAGCTCGCGCATGTCGTGCTCGAACCGCTCGTAAAGGGACGGATCCTTCACCTTCTTGATTTCCTCGCGAAGGATCGCCAGGGCCGCCCCCATACGCCCCTTGGAACGTTCCCGCGCGACCTTGATGAGCGCATCCTCGACCTCGGAGGCCGACTCGTACACCCTCAGGCCGAACTCCGCGTCCGTCTCCCCAGGGTCGATCTGGAAGAACTGGACCACCCGCAACCCGCCCCTTACCTGGTCGACGCGTATCCTGGCCGGCTCCGAATACTGCACCACGACGTCGCCCTCCTCCGAGGCGAAGCTGATCCGTTCAGTCGTCCTGTCGGCGGCGTCCGGGACGCCCTGGACGCGGTCCACCTTCGGCAGCGTGAAGACCAGCGACACGCGGTCCATCCGCCTCAGGCCGGCGCCGGGGAAGCCGAACCACACCTCGGTCCCCTCGCCCTTGTGCTCCACCCTCTCCTCGAAATCGAGCGGGCCAAGATCGGCCGGGCTCACCATCTTTCCCCTGACGACGAGGCGATCGGCCTCCGCCGTCACCGAGACGTCACGGGCGCAGGACTGGGCGGAAACCCCCTCCCGGCTGCTCTCGATCTTCACGTGGAGGTTCGCTATGGAACGCCGGCCGCGCGTCTCCACCTGCAGGGTGCCGTTGCGCGCCACGGCGACCTTGTGCGGGCCGATCTTGTATTCCGACCGCGCCGGCGCTCCGCCGGCCGCCGGGCGCGCGAAGACGTCGTCGAAGGCCAGTCGTCCCCCGCGGCCGGCCGCCGCCAGCGCGATACGGAACGCCCCGGCGCCCGCCGGCGGCCAGAACGATGCACGTACGGGGATCCAGCCGGCCCCCCGCGCCGCCGGGCCGGAAACCTCCTCGGCCAACACAGGTCCGCCGACGACCTTCAGCCAGTCCACCTTTACCGCCGCCCAGCCGTCGAAGCCGTCGTATCGGGCCCAAGCCTCCACCTCGACCCCCGCCGCCCGGCCCAGGGCCATCTCCTCGGCGTACGCGCACTCAAGGACCAGATCCCCCCCGCTGGCCGACTTCTCGACCGCCATGCACGAACCGGTCCTGCCCCCGGGCGCCACGGCTATGGCGCCCTTGGCGGCCCCGCGCAGGCTCCAAGCCGCCGGCTTGCCCCCCTCGGCGGCCTCGAACGACGGGTTGCGCTTGATGAGATTGTCCGATTTCTCCTCGCCAGCGGTCCCCCTCGCGCCGCCGAGATGCTTGACCAAGAGGGCGGCCGCGCCCAGCGCCGCCAGCACCAGCACCCCCGCCCCCATCTTGCGCCAGGGGATCACCACCCTCCCCCCCAAGGCGTAGTCGGGCGGCAGGCCCTCCACGACGGGGGCCTCCCCGACCGCCGCCCTGCGGGTGTGGGCGTGGGCGTCCACCTGCCCGACGGAGGCCTGGACCGACGCGGCCGTGGGCGACGCCGGGCTCGCCACCCTGCCGGACCGACGCGGCCGTCTTCTTCTCGTACCACACCGTGAGGTGCCCCAGGACGATCTTGTCGCCCGGCTGGAGCCTGTGTTCCTGGATCCGGATCCCGTTGACGACCGTCCCGTTCATGCTGCCCCGGTCCAGGATCGTGGCGGATTGCCCCGATACCCTGATCTCGCAGTGCTCGCGGGAAAGCTGAGGATCCTTGATGGGGATCGTGCAGGAGGCGCCCCGCCCGATGAGATTGCTCCCCTCGCGGAGATCCACGGCCCATTCCTGGCCCTGGAATTCGATGATCAGTTTCGGCATCAGTCGGAAATTCCCAGGGCAGCCGTCCAGACCCCCGCCCCGTGCCCTGGCGAATTAATACTACCCCAAAATCTCCCGGGGTCAAGCAATAACCGGACCTTGACAGGGGCGGCGGGTTCCCTACAATAGAAAGGATAGTCACCCTTCGTTACAGGGTCTGCGATTCGCGGAGGGTTCATATATAGATGGCCGGACGTGGCGGCGAAAAGTATTACGCAAGAGACCAGGTCTCTACGTACATAGAACCCGGAACGGGATTCAGGATGGAGAGGATACCCTAGTCGAGATCCGTCCCGACCCATTCCGCATTCTTGCGCCCCCGGAGGATCGGGGACAACCGACGCGCCGGCCCTGGGATCACCGGAGGGCCGCAAATGACCCCGTTATACGTCGTCATCGGAGCGGCGGTCGGCCTCTGCGCCGGCTTCGCCGCCGGATACCTGCTGATGGCCCGCTCCAAGAAGACGCGGGCCCAACTGGAAGCCCAGAAGACGCTCGCCGAGGCCGCCGCCCGGGCCGAGAAGCTGGAGGTGGACGCGCGGGCGGAGATGGCGCGGCTCCGCGAGGAGGCCGAAAGGCAAAACCGCGAGGAGCGCAACGAGCTCCGCCAGGCCGAGGGCCGCCTGGCCAAGAAGGAGGACATGCTCGAGAGGCGCGCCGACGCCCTCCAGCAGAAGGAGCTCATCGTAGATCAGAAGGCCAAGGATCTCGAGCGCGCCGAGGCGGATCTGGCCGAGAAGCAGCGCGAGGTCGCTCGGCTGATCGAGGAGGAGAAGAACGCGCTCCACAGGATCGCCGGCCTCACCAAGGAGGAGGCTATAAAGCTGCTCCTGGAGAGGATCGAGCCGGAACTGGCCCGCGAGAAGGCCAACCTCATACGCAAGCGCCAGGACGCCGCCAAGGAGGAGGCCGAAGCGGAGGCCCGGCGCGTCATCACCGCCGCCATTCAGCGCTTCGCCGCCGCGCACACGGCGGATTCCGTCGTCAGCGTCGTCGACCTCCCCAACGAGGAGATGAAGGGAAGGATCATCGGGCGCGAGGGCCGCAACATCAGGGCCTTCGAGCGCGCCACCGGCGTGGACGTCATCGTGGACGACACCCCCGGCGTCATAGTCCTCTCGGCGTTCGACGGCGTGCGCCGCGAGATGGCCCGGCGCTCCATGGAAAAACTCATACTGGACGGCCGCATACACCCGACGCGCATCGAGGAGATCACCGAGCAGACCAAGCGCGAGATGGAGGACCACATCAACAACGTCGGCAAGGAGTTCCTCAGGGAGCACGAGGCCCTCAACGTCCACCCGAAATTGGTCACCCTCATCGGCCGCCTCAAGTACCGCACCAGCTACGGGCAGAACGCCCTCCAGCACATACGCGAGGTGGCGCACCTGGCCTCGGTCATGGCCGCGGAACTCAAGCTGGACCCGAAGATCGCCCGGCGCTGCGGCGTCTTCCACGACATAGGCAAGGCCGTGGACCAGGAATTCGAGGGCTCGCACCCCGTCATCGGCGGCGAACTGCTCAAGCGCTTCGAGGAATCCCCCGAGGTCGTCGACGCGGCGGCCAATCACCACAACGATTCGGCGGCCGCCTCGCCCTACACCATACTGACCGCCGCGGCGGACGCCATATCGGCCTCCCGGCCGGGCGCCCGCAGCGAGTCGCTGGAACGCTACATAAAGAGGATCGAACAGCTCGAGAAGATCGCCGCGTCCTTCCCCGGCGTCACGGGCGTCTACGCCATCCAGGCCGGCCGCGAGGTCCGGGTGCTGGTAGACAGCGACAAGATAAGCGACGCCCAGGCGGTGATACTTGCCCGCGACGTCGCCAAGGCCATCGAGGAACAGATGACCTACCCGGGCGAGATACGCGTGACCGTGCTGCGCGAGACGCGCTTCGTGGAGTACGCCCGGTGAAGGTGCGCATACTGGCCGTAGGCGACGTGGTGGGCAAGCCCGGCCGCGCGATCGTCAGGGACCGCCTGGCGGAATTCTGCCGGCGGGAGCTGGTCGACTGCGTCATAGCCAACGGCGAAAACCTGTCGGGCGGCAGCGGTATCATGCCGGCGGAGGCCGACGAGATGTTCAAGGCCGGCGTCCACGTCATCACCGCCGGCGACCACGTGTGGGGCAAGAAGGAGATCATACCCTACATAGAGAATACCCCAAACCTGCTCCGGCCCGCCAATTTCCCCGCCGAACAGCCCGGAAGGGGCGCCGCCCTGATGGAAACCGCCGGGGGCGCCAGGGTAGGCGTCGTCAGCGTCCTCGGGCGCGTCTTCATGAACGTGCCGGCCGACTGCCCCTTCCAGTCGGCCAGGCGTCTGGTCAACGAACTCAAGGCGAAAACGCCGGTCGTGGCCGTCGAGATCCACTGCGAGGCCACCAGCGAGAAGGTCGCCATGGGCTGGTGGCTCGACGGGCTGGCAAGCTTCGTCTTCGGGACCCACACCCACATCCAGACCGCCGACGAGCGGGTGCTCCCCCAGGGCACCGCATACATCACCGACATCGGCATGACCGGCCCATACGAAAGCGTCATCGGCAGGCGCATCGACCGGGTCCTCCACCGGTTCACCACCGGCATGCCCGCCCACTTCGAGGTCGCCGCCGGCGACGTGCGGCTCGCCGGCGCCCTGGCCACCGTGGACTCGGAGACCGGACGCGCCCTGGAGATCCGCCGGGTCGTGATCCGCCAGGACGGCACGTCGACATAGCGCCCTTTACGCGGCCGCGGGGGCGTTATAGACTGTCGCCCATGGCGTTGCCGGCCGAGGCACCACGACCCCAGGAAAAGACCATCCTCTCGGTCGGCGAGCTCACGCGCCGCATCAAGAAATCCCTGGAAGACGCCCTCCGCTACGTCTGGGTAGCCGGCGAGATATCCAACCTCCGGCCGGCGGGGCCCAGCGGCCACCTCTACTTCACGCTGAAGGACGAGGAATCCCAGATACCATGCGCCATGTGGAAGGGATTCGCCGGCCGGCTCCGCTTCGAGCCGCGGGACGGCATGGAGGTCCTGGCCTTCGGCAGGGTCGAGGTCTACGTCCCCCACGGGCGCTACCAGCTCATAGTCGAGGAGATGCAGCCCAAGGGCGTCGGCGCCCTCCAGCTCCGGTTCGAGCAACTCAAGGAGAAACTCTCCAAGGAGGGGATCTTCGACCAGTCGAGGAAGAGGCCCCTGCCGCTCCTGCCGCTCAAGGTCGCCGTCGTCACCTCCCCCGTGGGGGCCGCCGTCGCCGACATCATCCGCACAATCCGCTCGCGATGCCCCGTCGTCAGCGTCCTGCTCTGCCCGGTGAAGGTCCAGGGTGAGGGCGCCGCCGAGGAGATCGCCGCCACCATCGCCCACCTGAGCCTGGCGATGCCCGACGTCGACGTGATGATCGTGGGCCGCGGCGGAGGATCGATCGAGGATCTATGGGCGTTCAACGAGGAGATAGTCGCGCGCGCCATACACGCCTCCAGGATACCCGTCATCAGCGCCGTGGGTCATGAAACCGACTTCACCATCGCCGACTTCGCCGCGGACGTCCGCGCCCTCACCCCCACCGACGGCGCCGTAAGGGCGGTCCCCAGGCTCGACGACCTCCTGGCGGCGATGGAGGCGCTCGGCTCCAGGCTCAAGCGGGTCCTCAGGGCCAAGGCCGACCTGGCGCGATCCACGCTTGACGGGCTCCGCGACGGACGCGCCCTCGCCAGGGCCGAGGACATCCCAAGGCGGCTCGCCCAGCGGCTCGACGATCTCGCCGAACGGCTCAGGGCCGGGCTGGAAAGGGCTTCGGACCTGAGGCGCCGGCGGATCGACGCCCTCATGGCCGCCCTGCGGGCGCGCCTGCCGGCGGTCCCCGCGCCGGCGCGCCGCAGGCTGGATCACCTGGGAGACCTGCTCTCATCGCGGGCGGTCCGCTCCTTCGAGACGGCCTCGGCCAGGCTGAAGCAGGCGGCGGCCGGTCTCGAGGCGCTCTCCCCAAGGAAGGTACTGGACCGCGGCTACTCGATCACGCGCCTCGAAAGGACCGGCGAGATCGTCCGCGAAGCGCGCCAAGTCGCGCCCGGGGACCGCATCCTGACGATCCTCGCGCGCGGGACCGTCGCCTCCCGCGTCGAGAAGGAGGAGCCCCGGCAGATGAACGCCTGAAGGCGCCGATCGGCCGGCGCTTCGTTGCGCGGGCCGCGCGCGCATGCTAGAATGCTGACCATGACGGAAAAGCCCTCCAGGAAGTTCGAACAGCACCTACAGGAGGTGGAACAGGCGGTCAAGTCGCTGGAGGAAGGCAAGCTGGGCCTCGAGGAGTCCATAGAGAAATACGAACAGGGGATCAAGGCCCTCAAGGAGTGCTACGCGATCCTGGAACGCGCCGAGAAGAAGATACAGATGCTCGTCCGCGAGAAGGATGGTTCCCTCTCCGCGCGGGAGATCGAGCAGCCGCAGCAGGCCGACGAGAGGCGCCAGCGGAAGAAGCCCGACGCGCCCAAGGAAGGCGGGGCGCCCGCGGGATAGCCGGATGAGCCTGTCCCTCGAGTCGGCCCTCGAACGCTTCCTGCCCCGCAAAGGGGTTCCTCCCCGACTCATGGCGGCGATGCGCTACACGCTCTTCAACGCCGGCAAGCGGCTGAGGCCGACCCTGGTGCTGGAGGCGTGCAAGGCGCTGGGCGGTGACCTCCGCAACGCCATCCCCGCCGCCTGCGCGGTGGAGTACATCCACACCTACTCCCTCATCCACGACGACCTCCCCGCGATGGACGACGACGATTTCCGCCGCGGCAAGCCATCCAGCCACCGGAAGTTCGGCGAGGCCGCCGCCATCCTAGCCGGGGACGCGCTCCAGGCGGCGGCGTTCGGGGCGATTGCGCGCGTGCCCGACCGGTCGCTGGTTGCACCCATGGCGGCCTCGCTCGCCGAGGCGGCCGGGGCCGCCGGCATGGTGGGCGGCCAGGTGTTGGATCTGGCGGCGCGGGGGCCGATCGGGGAGATACACCTCAGGAAGACCGCGGCCCTCTTCCGCGCCTCGGCGCATTTGGGGGCGATCGCCGCCCGCTCCGACCGCGCGGAGGACCTTGCCCGCTACGGCCTCCGGCTCGGCCTTGCCTTCCAACTGGTCGATGATATACTCGACCGGTCGGAGCGCGGGCGGCGGAACTACGCGGTCACGCACGGGGTGGAGCGCGCGCGGCGCCTGGCAGTCCGGGAAACGGCCGCGGCCAAGGCCGCCATAGATTTCCTGGGCGACAGGGGCCGGGAACTCCGCAGGATCGCCGATTTCGTCCTCTCCCGCGCCCAGTGAGATGAGCGACCTTCTCTCCCGGATCAACGCGGTAAACGACGTCCACAAGATCGCGGCGGAGGATCTTCCCCGCCTGGCGGGGGAGATCCGTCGCCTGATCATCGACGTGGTCCGCCGGTCGGGCGGCCACCTGGGTTCGAACCTGGGGGTCGTGGAGCTCACGTTGGCCCTTCACCACGCGTTCGACCTGACGCGCGACATCATCGTCTGGGACGGCAGCTATCAGACCTACACGCACAAGATACTCACGGGACGCAAGGACCGCTTCCACACGATACGACAGTTCGGCGGCCTGAGCGGGTTCGGGTGGAAGCCCGAGAGCGAAACCGACCCGTTCAATTCCGGCCACGTGGGCACGGCGCTGGCGACCGCCTTCGGCTGCTCCATCGCCGACGGCATGCTCGGGCGCGCCCGCAAGGTGATCGCCGTCGTGGGGGACGGCGCGATGACCAGCGGTGTGGCATTCGAGGCGCTGAACAACATAGGCGCCTCCAAGCGCGACATGCTGGTGATCCTCAACGACAACGGCTTCTCCATAGCTCCCACGGTGGGGGCGATCTCCACGTACTTCAGCCAGCTTAACACAGCGCCCCTATACGAAGAGATCAAGAAGGAGATACACTCGTTACTTTCGAAGATACCGCTCGGCCAGCCGGTTGAGCAGGTGCTCGACAGCGTGCGCCGCGGCCTCAAGCAGGCGATATTCCCGAACATATTCACCGCCCTGGGGCTGCAGTATTACGGGCCCATCGACGGCCACGACATAAAGGCGCTGCTGCACATACTGGCGAACGTGCGCCACCAGCAGAGGCCGGTACTGCTGCACGTCGTGACCAAGAAGGGGAAAGGATGTCCCGACGCCGAGCGCGACCCCTTCGCCCACCACAAGCCGGTGACGTTCGTCAAGAGCCGGATCAGCGAGGCGAAGCTGGAGCCCGCCGCTGGGGCGGCCATCCGCGACGAATCCCGATCCTACACGCGCGCGTTCGTCGATGCGCTCTCGGAGGCGGCCGCCAGGGACCGCCGGATCGTGGCCATCACGGCCGCGATGCCCGACGGGACCGGCCTTCTGGAGTTCGGCCGGCGATTCCCCGACCGCTGCTTCGACGTGGGGATCAGCGAACAGTGCGCCGTCGCATTCGCCGCGGGGCTCGCCCACGCGGGCCTGCGGCCGGTCTGCGCCATCTACTCCACGTTCCTCCAGCGCGCGTTCGACATCGTCTTCCAGGAGCTCTGCCTGAACAACCTCCCCGTGGCGCTGGTGCTGGACAGGGCCGGGATCGCCGGGGAGGACGGGCCGACGCACCACGGGAACTTCGACATCGCCTTCCTGCGCACGCTGCCCAACATCGTATGCATGGCGCCCAAGGACGGGCAGGAACTGCGGGCGATGCTGGAGATGGCCCTGGCCCTCCCGCAGCCCTCCGCGATACGGATACCGCGGGAGGAGGTCCCGGATCTTTCGGGTTACGGCCTGCCTTCGCATCCACTGACGCTGGGCCAGGGGGAGCTTCTGGCGCCCGGCCGCCACGGGGCGATCCTCGCCTACGGGGTGATGACCGCCAAGGCGCTTGCGGCGCGCCGCACGCTGCTGAAGGAAGGGCTCGACGTGGCCGTGGCCAACGCCAGGTTCGCCAAGCCGGTGGATGCGGAGCTGGCGGTGCGCCTCGTCCGAGAATATCCGTGGGTGCTGACCGTGGAGGACCACAGCTACCTCGGCGGATTCGGCGCGGCGGTGCTGGAGGCGCTTTCGCTCCGAAACGAGGAGACGTCGCGCGTAAAGATTCACGCGATCCCCGATCGTTTCCTCCAGCACGCGTGGCGCGATGAACTTTTACGGTACCTACATCTGGACGCCGAGGGCATAGCCGACGTCTGCCGCATGGCGGCCGCCGGAAGGCCGATCCCCTCGCCGGATCCTTCACAACGCAAGCTCTTCCTGTGCGAGTAGTCCCCCCCTTGCGGCGCTTGGCAAAACGCCGTCGATAAGATATCATCCCCTCCCGCCGCCGTAGGCTCGTGGGCGCGTGGCGGAACTGGCAGACGCGCTAGGTTCAGGACCTAGTGGGGTCACACCCGTGGAGGTTCGATTCCTCTCGCGCCCACCATAGAGAACCGCGATCCGGCGACTTGGCCGCCACGGCCACTTTGGACAGCGTTTCGAAGGGTTCCCACAGGTTCGAAACAGCCCGGTTGTCCTTGAAGGCCACTTTCGAAACAACCGCATCCACCAGCCGCCGCCGGGTGAAGTTGTCCGGTTCGTCCATGTAGATCGCGTGGGCCCGCTGCGCCAGCTCCAAAATGCGCTCGGCCTCCTCCAGG
>FWPU01002625.1_pt1 | contig 48644 bp, 38 predicted proteins | sample 2228361 | NCBI WGS metagenome assembly FWPU01 (sample SAMEA103939777, study PRJEB20133) | metagenome | reverse complement strand
CATCATTTCGTTCCCCCCGCTCGTTTTCGGCTAGTTTACCCTTTCCCCACCTCTTTTCCTGTTAGAACCGCATCAGAAAGAATCAGCCCTGCGGTCCGTGTGCGGCCACATACCCGGTGGGTTGGTTTTTACCCCAGCCTCACCTTTATCCTCGTTCCTATCACCTTGGGTTGGTCGCCTGCGATACAATCACAGAGCCATATGCTTAACGGCAGCCAAAGGAGGAAAAAAGATCGCCATGCAAGATTCCCCGCTGGATACCCGCCAGTTCCGCCGCACGATGGGGCTGTTCGCCACCGGCGTAGCCGTGTTGGCCACTCTACGGCAGGATAACGGCGAGGCGATCGGCATGACGGCCAACGCCATTGCCTCTGTCTCGCTGGATCCTATGCTGATCCTTGTCTGCGTGGATAAGAAGGCGCGCATCGCGCCGCATCTGCTGCAAGCAGAGGGGTTCTCGCTGTGTTTCCTCGGTGTCGATCAAGAGGCCCTCTCGGTCTACTTCGCCGGACTATGGCAGGACAATGAGCCGCCGCCCTTTGCCTTTCAGATGTGGGCAGGCCAGCCGCTGCTGACGGGGTGCATCGGCGCGGTAGCCTGCCGACGCTACGCTGTCTACGAGGGCGGCGATCACTGGATCGTGCTAGGCGAAGTAACTGCCCTGCACCGCCCGCGGGAAAGCGCCGATCCGCTCATTTTCTTCAGTGGGCGCTACCGCCGCCTTGCCGAGGCATAAAGCGGCACAGCCTGCTAACGCAGCACCGTCCAGGCCTGCACATAGGGCGCATCGGCTGTCCACTGACCGTTGGCCATCAGCCCCCGCGCAAAGAAGCTATAACGCCGCCCAATCCCGCCAGCAAAAACCCATTCGCCAGGCTTATCAGTCTGGAGCCACAGCACCCACTCATTGGCACCCGAAGTGTCATCGCGGTAGTACACCTCATAGGCCACTATGGCCGCGGGATCGCTGGCTCGCCACTTGACCAGCGCCGCCGTGCGGCTCTCATCCAGCAGGGGCAGCACGCTCACCAGTGGGCGCGGGCTTTGTTCAATCAAGATGACGGGCAAGCCGCCGATCATAAAACCGGAACTGCCCGGCTGATTACGGTTAGTGGCCGGCGAAAGGGCGACATGATAAGCTCCATCCGCTGCAGGCGTGATGACCTGCCGCTCGCCGTTCCACTGGATCAGCGTAGCCTGCGCCGAGCGTGCCGCAATGGCCACCTCGCCGCCTGCGCCGCTCTCATCCCACACCACCGTGATGATCTCCGCTGTGCCGGGGCGGGCGAAGATTATCCAATGCCGCCCACCCGATGAATAACCCGTGAGGGGCACAAAGCGCGCGCTGCCGAAGACCTCGCCAACCGTGCGAAGAGCATCATAGGCTGGGCGCTTGGAGCCGGCATCCGGATGCTGGTTGAAGCACACGTTATCGGTGCGGTTGCGCAGCAGACCCAGCGCATCACCCCAGCAAATGGCGCCTGTATCGCACAGGCTACCGTCATGCGGCGGGAAGGTGGTGCCACGTGGCTGATTGCCACAATCATCGTAAAGCTGGAAGTGGAAGACCACATCCGCCCCGCCCAAGAAGGCATAGGCAGCATTGGCAATGACATAGGCAGCCTGCTCCTCTAATGTGGCACGCCAGATGATCTGATCGGGGCGCGTGGCCCATGTAGGGCCGGGGTAGTCATTCCACACCGCCACACCCGACTCGTTAAGCCATACCGGCGTATCCTGCAGGCCATGCACAGCGAGCAGCGTCTCAACCTGCTGGACAGCGTAGAAAGAGAAGGCGGGGTTGCTGTAAGAGTGGACGGCCACGATATCAAACGGATAGCGTTGGTCAACCGGCGCAGGATCGCTCTTGAAGATGTCCAGCAGGGTGGGGAAAAACTCCGGCTGCTCAAAGAGCACGAGACCCCCCACCATGATCATGGCCTCCGAGTCGGCATGGCGGGCGGCGATATAGGCCACCTTGAGCAGCCGAGCGTAGTCCTGCACGTTGCCGCGCCAGAATTGCCGCAGATCCGGCTCGTTCCAGATTTCCCACACGCGGATGCCTGCACCCTCCGGCCAGCCGTCGCGCTGTGCCAGTATGCCGCCGGGCTTGTAGCGCTGCACTGCAGCATAAACGAACTCCGCCCAAGGGTTGTTGGGGTTGATGCTCTTGCCCGTGCTGGGCGTGTCGGTGCCATCACTGAAGACCGGCTCATAGAGGTTGTTGGGCGTCCAGTTGGCGTTGGCATAAGCAGCGGGTGTGCCCAGCAGGATGGCATCGGTGCGCAGGCCGTGCAGCACATCGTTGCGCACGGCGACATCGTAAATATCCCAGGTGTACTGATCAGGTTGCTGCTCAATCTCGTTCCAATAAATGGCAAAGCGATCCCATCCGGCACCGGTGCGAATGGCAGCGCGGAAGCGGCGCTCGTTGGTCTCGTGTTGGGCGCTGCTGATGAAGTTGATGCCCAGCCGACGGGAATACAGCCCTTGATCTGAAGGTGTGGGCGTGGCCGTAGGAGGCAGCGGGGTGGGTGCGGAGGCGGTCAGCGTGGGGTTGGGGGTGGCGCTGGCCAGCCCAACAGTTGGGCTGGCCGAGGGTATAAGTGTCAGGCCGCTCAAATCAAGGGTGGGTTGCGTTGTCGGCTGAGGACCAACAGGTGTCAGGTTGTAGGGGCCGATGGAGGGCGGTGTGGCCGTCACGTAGATCACATAAGGGGTGGGAGATACGCCACCCTCCGGTGTCGCCGTGACGTACACAATCCAAGGGGTCGGCGTGGGCGGCTGATACCCCTCCGGCGTGGCGGTGACGTAGATCACCCAGGGCGTGGCCGTTGGGTCACGCTTCTCGGCCACGCGCAGACCCAACACGCCACAGGCGGCTAACAACCCTACCATGAGGGTTGCTGTCATCACGCAGAGCAGGATGCGGGCAAGGCGTAGGGGCATAATGGTTACTCGCAGTCTGACCCAGTAGCAACAAGCGCCTATCTTACCACAATCGCCGTCCGTGCCAACTGAGCACTCCGGATAGGGTGCCGCCAACCTACGGCTACCCAACCTCTCCATTTTGAGGTTACAATTCAAGAAAAGCGACGGCGGTGGTGCACAGGAGGGAAAATGCGCTATGGCTTTTCCAGCCTTCTATGACCCTGCAAAGGTGGGGACGCTGTACGTCCCGCAAACGGGTGCCGCCAGCGAGGCTGGCCTGCAAGCTGGCATGAAACCCTCAGCCGAGGATCAGCAGCGCACCTTGCTCATTCTGGTAGATGAACAGGTGGACTTCATCCACACGGACGGCGCATTGAGCGTGCCGGGCGCCGTTGACGATACACGCCGCCTTATTGAATGGCTCTTCCGCAACGCCGACCGCATCACGCACATCGCTGCCTCACTGGACACACATTACCCCCAGCAAATCTTCTTCCCCTCTTGGTGGGCGGACGCTGAAGGAAGGCATCCCGCGCCGTTCACGCTGATCACTGCGCAGGATGTGGAAGCGGGCCGTTGGCACCCTCTCTTTGAGGTGGAGTGGTCCCGGCAATACGTGCGCCGCTTGGAGGAGCAAGCCAAAAAAGTGCTGACCATCTGGCCCTATCATACATTGATGGGCACGCCCGGCCACGCCATCACCCCCGCTCTGTACGAAGCACTGGCTTATCACACTGCAGCGCGCAACACCGAACCGACCTTCCTTGTCAAGGGATCGATCCGTAAGACCGAGCACTATTCCATCCTAGAGCCGGAGGTCAAGGTGCCGGAGGAGCGCGGCGGCACGCTCAACGAGGATTTCGTTAACATGGTGGCCACCTACGACCGCGTGTACATCGCCGGACAGGCCAAGAGCCACTGCGTGTTGGAGACGCTCCACTCGCTGGTCAACGCCTTCCGCCAGCGCGACCATTCCCAGATCGGCAAGTGGTACGTGCTTACCGATTGCATGTCCTCCGTCGTCCATCCTGAGGTGGACTTTGAGGCCATCGCCAACGAGCACTTCAAGGAGTTTGAGCGACAGGGTGTCCATTTGACGACCTCGGCTGAGGACATCCCTTAGGCTCATGGTGTGATCGCCTGTCCGTTGGGTATTCGGGAATGGCCCTCCGCCTCCCTTTTGCACCGATTCCCCCTCCGATGTGTTGTATATTGATGAGTATCCCCACGTCCCAATCTCCCTTGAGTTGGGCCTAATAAAAAAGAGAGGATGCATGATGAGCACCCATAAGATTGCTTTGATCACCGACAGCACCAGCGACATCCCACCGGAGATCGTGCGCCAATACGACATCCGTGTGGTGCCCCAGATCCTCATCTGGGGCACCGAGGAACTGCGCGACAACGTCACCATCACGCCGGAGGATTTCTACAAGCGCCTGCCCAACGATCCCGCACACCCCACCACTTCCCAGCCTGTCCCCAAAGACTTTCTGGAGTTCTACGAACAGGCCAAGCGGGACGGCGCTGAGGAGATCGTAGCGATCTGCATCAGCAACCAACTGAGCGGCACTCTGGATTCGGCGCGGCAGGCCGCCACCATGATAGATATACCAGTGCATGTGGTGGATTCGCTCTCCGTCTCCATGGGGCTGGGCTGGCAGGTGATCGCCGCCGCCCGCGCCCGCGAAGCGGGCGGCGGGGCGAAGGAGATGATTGAAGCGGCCAACCGCGTGCGCCAAACCCTGCACATCTACTTCTCACTGGACACGCTGGAATACCTACACCGTGGAGGCCGCATTGGGGGAGCAGCGAAGCTCATCGGCACGGCGCTGCAGCTCAAGCCAATGCTCACCGTGGATACCAAAACGGGGCGCGTGGAAGCCGCCGAGCGCACCCGCACGCGCAAGAAAGCCCTCCAGCGCATCTACGAGGTCTTCTTTGAGAAAATGGACACCACTAAGCCCATGCACATCACCGTGCTGCACGGCAACGCTCCCCAAGAAGCCCGTGAGTTTGAGGAACGTATCCGCGCCGAGCACAAGCCCGCTGAGCTGCTCGTGGTGACGATCTCGCCAGTGCTGGGCGTACACACCGGGCCGGGGGCGGTGGGCATTATTGGCTACTACGAGCAGTAAGTCTGCGGCCATCATCCGCAAGAAAGAGGAGATAAGATGAGCGCCGAACCCTATCGCATTGCCCTCATCACAGATAGCACGTGCGACATCCCACCCGCCATGCGCGAGCAGTACCATATCTATGTCGCGCCGCTGTATGTGATCTGGGGCACCGAACAGCTGCGCGACGGGGTGGATATTGATGCCGAGACCTTTTACCGGAGGCTGACCAGCGACCCCGTGCACCCGACCACCTCGCAGCCTACCCCCAAGGACTTTGTGGATCTGCTGGAACAGGCCCGCCAGGACGGCGCACAGGAGGCGGTGATCATCACTGTCAGCGACCGGCTGAGCGGTACATTGGACTCAGCCAGGCAAGCCGCCGAAATGGTAGACATGCCAGTGACGTGCTACGACTCGCGTTCGGTCTCCATGGGGCTGGGCTGGCAGGTGCTCGCTGCCGCCCGCGCCCGCGAGCAAGGCGCCGATGCCGCTGAGATGGTCGCTGCCGCCGACCGTGCCCGACGGCACACCGCCGTGATCTTCACTGTGGACACGCTGGAGTATCTACACCGCGGGGGGCGCATCGGAGCAGCGGCCAAACTGCTCGCCAGCGCCCTGCAGATTAAGCCGCAGCTGACCATTGATCCCCAGATTGGCATTGTGGAACCGGGCGAACGGGTGCGCACGCGCAAGAAAGCGCTGGAGGCCGTCTATAGCGGTTTCTTCCAGCGCATGGACGTCAGCAAGCCTATGCACCTGACGGTGATGCACGTGAACGCCTACGAGGAAGCCCGCCAGTTGGAGCAACGCATCCGCAAAGAGTACCCAACGGCAGAGTTGTTCGTCACCACCACCTCGCCAGTGATCGGAGTACACGGCGGCCCCGGGACGGTGGGAATCACCGGCTACTATGAGGGCTGAGAACAGGTATAATGAGGAACATATGGCGCATTTTCCTTAACCCCTACACTCGCGGAGGAAGGATTGGACGCTGCCTCTCTTCGCACGCCGGAACACGTTCAGGCTGCCCTAGATGCACTGGGGTTGGGCATCCGCATCCAGTTTTTTGAGTCCTCAACGGCCACCTCCCCGCAAGCCGCCGAGGCCGCAGGCTGCGAACTGGGGGCTATCGCCAAGAGCCTGTGCTTCGTGGTGGATGGTCATCCGGTGATAGTGGTTGCTTCAGGCGATCAGCGCGTGGACACGCGCAAGTTAGCAGCGTTGTATGGGGTGGGGCGCAAGAAGGTCAAGATGGCCGACGCTGAGACAACCATCGCCCTGACAGGCTATGCGCCGGGTGGCGTGCCGCCGCTGGGGCATAGCCAGCCGCTGCCCGTGTTGATTGACCGCTTGCTGGGTCGCTATGAGACCGTCTGGGCGGCGGCAGGCGCGCCTAATGCCATTTTCCCTATTGCTTACCAGAAGCTCGTTGAGATCACAGGCGGGCAGGTGGTGGACATCGCCGAGGAGTAGCCGGTTTCCGTTCTGCGCACTTTGCTCTACAATACGGGCAGAGTCATCATATGGAGAGCCTACTCCACACGGAGATCAGAGGGAGAGATGAGACATGGCAAGGTATAACAGAAAGCGGCGTCGGAGCATCTGGCACATTGGCCTGATGGTGGCGCTCGGGCTGTTGATGGCTTCCTGCAATTTGGGGCAGCAGGCACCTTCGGAGCCAGCGACGCTTACGCCGCAGATCGGCGTGATGCCTCCTGCTGCCGGCGGCGATCTGACGCCGGCTGGCCCAACAGTGACGCCGCTGATTCAAGTGCCCCCGACCAACACACCAGTGCCGGAGTTGCTCCCCTCTGAGACACTGGGGCCGATCACGGTGGACGGCACCGAGCATCGCGCTCAGGAGGCGGTCACCGTGCGCGTGCGGCGCGGCACGGCGGTTTCCACCGTCACCTGCTCGTGGCTGCTGCAGGACACCGGCCAGACCGGCTCGCTGGGGTCGCCGATCAGCACCACGCCGATAGATGCCAACACGGTGGAGGAAGTCTATACCTTCACACCGCAGCAAGCTGGGACTTACGCGGTGAACTGCACGGGCATTGCGCTCACCACCTCCGGCCAGCGCGCTGTCAGCGCAGCGGGGATACCTTTCGCAGTGGAGGCGAAGGGGTAAGCGGCCTCTTTTTATCCCGCTTGTAACGAAGCAGGGGCGGGGTTTCCCGCCCCTGCTTTCTCCCTGCAAAACGCTCAGTGGGCGCTAACGTTTTCGTCCTTTGGTTCTTTGCGGTAAAAAGCCGCTCATTCCGCAGCCAGTGCTGTTGCCACTCGCCTGCTCCGTTGGACTATTGACAGCCCCAGCGCGGCAGCTGCTGCTAACAGGGGCAACAGCGGCAGCCACGCAAAAACCGTCCCGAGGCTGAGGCGTTCAGCCAGCGCGCCCGTCACCGCCGCGCCAAGGCCGCCCGCCACAAAAGTGAAGCCCAACGTCAGGCCGGTCATCACGCCGGGGCGGTTGGGCAGCATCTCCTGCCCAATGAGCAAGGTGAGCGGCAGAGAAGCAATGGTGCAGAAGCCCAACATAAAGGCGAAAATCACCACCCATACCCCTTGCACGTGCATCAGCGCGATGAGCATTGGTGCGGCCAGCAGCAAGCTGATGATGATCACACGGTGGCGCCCAATACGGTCCGAGAGGAAGCCCGCCGTCAGGTTGCCCGCCATGCCGCCTATTGCCAGCACAAAGGCGATGTTCCCCGCGTAGAGCACGTTACGGCCCTGCTGCAGGAAATGCTGCGGCAAGTAGGTCATCACGCTGGCATCCATCCACTGGCGGAACAAGATCACCAGTGCCAGCAGGACAAGGCTAAACGTCAACAGGCCGTCCAATCCCTCCACATGGCGCGATGGGGATGAGGGCGCTACATCGTTGGCTGAGAGATTCAGCGCCTCATAGTGCAGGCGGCGCAGAGCAGCGAAGAGGAAGGGAGCTGAAGCAACGGCCAACAGCGAGAGGGCTAGCGTCCCACGTGGCCCCAACGCACTGAGAGCGATCCCCGCCGCCAGCGGCCCAAAGGCATGCCCCGACGTGCCGCCCAACAGGAACACTGCCATTGCTCCGCCACGCTGATCCCGTGCACTGATGCGGGGCACGCCGCCCGCCCCCGGCGGATGGAACGCCGCCGCCCCCAATCCAGCGATAGCCATCAGTACCAGCAGCATCTCAAAGCGAGTGGCCAGCCCGGCCAACCCCGTAAAAGCTGCCCCCCACAGCACACCCGCCAGCGCCAAGAGCGGCGCCCGCCTGTGATCCGCCAGCAGGCCAAAGAGCGGCTGCCCTAGCGCCGAAGAGAGGTTGTAGGCCAGTGCGATAAGCCCTACCTGTCCCTGCGAAAGATGCAGGGGGCTGGTCTGTGCGGCTAATACCAGTGGTACCGCACCGCTGTAGAAGTCAATGACGAAGTGCGCCCCCGTGAGGGCCAGTAGCTTGCGATTGCGGAAAGGCGACATCCGTGCAAACCTCAAGTTTTTGGAGTGGGGTCAGCCTGCCGGGCGCTTCAGCTGGGCGATGATACGCCACGTGCGGAACTCATAGTAAGCCATCAGCAAGCTGAGGCGCAGGCCATGCAGGCCGTCGGTATAGCCGCGCAATGTCACAAAGCGCCGCCAAAACTCGCGCAAGGGCATGGTGATCCAGGTGTGAGGCTTGGGGCGTTGACCCTCATCCAAGCGCCGCTGGGCCTCCAACCGAATGTAACGCTCCTGTTTGGCGATGAACTGCGCCACGTCGCGGTAATTGTAGTGGATCAGTGGATGTTGCAGGTAACCTGCTTCACCTTCAAGGATCACCACTTCGTGCACCGGACGGGAAGGATCATAGCGGGCACTCTGCCGATGCAGCACGCGTAGCTGATAATCCGGATACCAGCCAGCGCCCCGCGTCAACCGACCAAAGATGTAATTATGGCGCGGCACCCACCAGCCGCGCTGGGGGCCCTTGATCTTCTCGCGCACCTCGGCGGCCAGTTCGGGCGTCGCACGCTCGTCCGCATCCACAAAGAACACCCACTCGGTGCGGACGGCGCGTAAGGCGGCGTTGCGCTGAGCGCCGTAGTGCTCAAAAGGATGCTGCACCACTTGCGCTCCCATGGCCTGTGCCAGATCAACTGTGCGGTCAGTACTGTAGGAGTCAAACACCACTACCTCATCGCACCAGCGCAGGCTGGCGATGCAGGCCTCAATGTTGTGTTCCTCGTTGTGGGTGAGGATTACAGCGGCCAGTTGTGTCATGGCTATATCCTGCGGCTCAGGCGGATTACCTCACGATAGGCATCCACCAGCGCCTTGCGCTCATCTTCGCTGCGGCTGGAGTCGCGGGCGGTGACCTTGATAAGGCGGTTCATCCCCACCCGCACGATCCACACTGCCAGCCAACGCTTGAGCGGCCCATAGTGCTTGCGGTACAGCTTCAGGCGCGCCGTCCACAGGTTGATCACCGACTGTGGACGCATCTGAGCAGTGCTTTGGCCGCCGTAGTGCACCACCACCGCACGCGGCACACAGATCGCCTTCCAACCCGCCGCTCGGATGCGCAGTGCCCAGTCAATCTCTTCGCAGTAGAGGTAAAACTGCTCATCAAACAGCCCTGTCTGTCGGATGACCTCACGGCGCAGCAGAAAGGTCGCTCCTAGCGGATGACCCACCTCAAACGGCTCGCCGCGTTCGTACCACGCGCGTGGGTAGCGCCCGTTGAGGCGGCTTTCCAGCAGGCGGCCCGGCGCGGGGAAAAGGTCCAAGATCAGCTGCGCCAGCCCCGGGAAGTCAAAGGCGCTGTGCTGGAATGAGCCATCGCCGTAAATTAGCCGTGCGCCCGCCAGCCCCGCGCTGGTAGCTTCCATAGCGTCCAGCAGGGCCTGCAAAGCCCCCGGCCGGACAAGGGTATCCGGATTGAGCAGCAACACATAATCGGGCAGGTCTTGTCCATCAGGGAAACCCAGCGCACGCAGGGCGAAGTTGTTACCCCGCGCAAAGCCGAGGTTTTCGCCCGGCTCCAGCAAGTGCAGCGTTGGGTAGCGCTCAGGGGAGAAGGTGGCGCGGATAGCCTCAGCAGTACCATCCGCCGAGGCGTTGTCCACCACCCACACGCTGCCCTCGGCGTCGGTGCGCTCCAGATCGTCAAACAGCGCACGCAGGCAATCCAGCACCAGATGGCGCACGTTCCACGTGACGATGACAATTGCCAGCTGGGGTTTAGCGGCCATGCGACACAGTATACCCTGCTCCCCGCCACTGCATAAAGGGCGCAGGCAGGGCAACGAAAAAGATGGGCGCTACACGAAGCGCTTGCGCAGTTCGGCGCTGGCGTAGTCCATGATGGAGACCGTAATGGCGATTAGCCACACCGCCATACCCGCTGCGTTCCAGCGAGACTGGTTGATCCACTGGAACAGAACCTGACCGATACCACCACCACCCACAAAGCCGATGATGGTGGACATGCGCACGTTGATGTCCCAGCGGTAAATGGTGAACGAGAGGAAAGGCGGGATCACCTGCGGGATGACGGCATACACAATGACCTGCAGGCGGTTGGCGCCGGTGGCGGTGATGGCCTCAATGGGGCCAGGGTCAATGTTCTCAATGGCCTCCGAGTAGAGTTTGCCCAGCGCAGCGATGGTGTGCAGGGTCAACGCGATGACGCCCGCAAATGGCCCCAACCCCACCCATACAGCGGCGATGACGGCCCAGATGATCGGCTCAATGGAGCGCACTACATTCATGATGAAGCGCACTACGTAGTAAACGAGGCGTGTAGGGATTGAGTGCCACATCAGGTTGCGGGCAGCGATGAAGCTGGCCGGGATGGCCAGCACGATGCCAAAGGTGGTCGCCATGAGCGCCTGGAAGATGGTGACGATCATGCGCCCGATGGCGAGGTTAAAGTTCTCTGAGAGGCGCAAGGGGCCGAGCGCGGCAACTTGGCGGGCCTGAATCTCGTGAATCTGCACGCCCTGTGCCATTACCGGCGTGAGGTATTGGGGTGCACCAAAAGTAACGCGGAAGTTGCCCTGCTCATCAGTAGTGGTGTTGACCTTCTGCCCTTCAAAGAGAGGTTGAAACTCCTCGCCGATGGGGTCACGCCACCAGATTTGGATAGTATCGTTCGGCGCAAAGCCACCACCGTAGACCGTCAGCGTGGTGCCCGGCTTAAGGCCCTGCCCTACGATGTACTCAGCAAAATCACCGCAGGGCGGATCAACGGCTACCCAGGGCTGGCTGCCGTCACCTTCCACCTGCTGGGGGATCTCGTCCTCTTCCCCACAGGGGTTGCCGAACTTGGTGCGGGCGATGATCAGCTGCTCCTCACGCTCAAAGGCGGCGTTCCAGGGCCAGATCACCCGTGTGAAGATGTTGAAGGTGTCGGGGAACTCGGTGAAGAACTTGTGCAGGTCCACTTCTGTGACCTGCCAGCCCAGCAGGTAGGTGTAGGCGAGGATCAAGATGAGGCCCAGGTTGGGGGCAAAGCGCCGCTGCTGGCTGGCGTAAACGGCGCTGATCAGCACCCACAGCCAGAACAACCCTGCGATCACGCTGAGCGCCGGAATGAGACCAGGGAAGGCCACAAATTCGTGCGTGCGGCTCGTCCAGGGGATCAGCAGGGCCATCGCGGCGCTCAGGATCATATAGCCAATACCACGTGCAACCTGCCCAATGTAGATGTGCCCCGCCCCCGGCAGCACAGCAGAAAGCAGCGCCGCAAGGAGCGACGAGCGCCTGCGTGGCGAGGCTGTGCCTTGGGCGATTTGTTGTTCCTGCTGTTGGGATGCAGACGGAATCTCAGGTATTTCGGCCATCGTGTTTCCCTCACCCCACCAGACTGCCGCCGCCGATGCGCTCGGCCTCCTGGCCGTAGATTTCCTTAAAGCGCTCATCTGTCATACGGCGTATGTCTTCGTTGACGCCCTCAAAGACCAGACGGCCATCGCGCAGGCCGATGACATGGGTGCTGTAGCGCTGCACGAGGTCAAGGTAGTGCAGGCTACAGATGACCGTGATGCCATCTTCCTTATTCAGTCGCTCAATCTGGCCCAGAATGGAATGCGCCAGCACAGGGTCCAGGCTGGCGACCGGCTCATCGGCCAGAATGAGGCGCGGTTCCTGCATCAGGGCGCGGGCGATGCCCACCCGCTGCTGCTGACCACCACTTAAAGTATCAGCGCGGTTGTAAGCCTTATCGACCAGCCCCACGCGTTCCAACGCAGCCATAGCGCGTTCATGCTCGGCCTTGGGGAAGTAGCCGATGAGGCTCCATAGCGGGTTGACGTATCCCAAACGCCCGCTCAGCACGTTGGTCAGCACCGTTGAGCGGTTGACGAGATTGAATTGCTGGAAGATCATCCCGATCTGGCGGCGCACGTGGCGTAGTTCCTCGCCCTTCAACGCCGTGATATCTATGCCATCCCAGATGATGCGACCCTCGGTTGGCTCAATCAGGCGGTTGATGCAGCGCAACAGGGTGGACTTCCCCGCCCCACTGAGGCCGATCACCACCATAAAGGCACCATCCGGCACCTCAAAGCTCACGTTGCGCAGGGCCACCGTACCGTCTTCATAGACTTTGGTGAGGTTCTCTACCTTGAGCATAGGGTGAGTCTGTCCTCTTAGTAGGAAAAGGGGGACCCACTCCACCGGGGGGGTCCCCCTTTATTGATGCAAAGGTTACCGGACGAAGTCCTCAATGTTCACGCCGGAAGCCTGAAGCACCTGGCGGAACGGGTCAAAGAAGGTGTCATCTACCTGCTCCAACCCGGCCCAGCTATAAAGGTCCTGCAGTAGCGTCAGTTCTTCCTCGTTCTGGGTCATTTCCAGCAGGGCGTTGACGATGGCTTCGCGCTTGTCCGCCGGGAAGTCAGGGCGGAAGCTGACCGTGTCATTGGGGATGGGCGGGCTGGTGGCGATCACCACCACCACGTCGTTCACATCCGGCAGTTCCTCTGCGACATTGGTACGGGCATCCACGAAGGTCGCACCAGCATCGCAGTCGCCGTTGTAAACAGCACGCACCACGCCGTCATGCCCACCCGCATCAATCACCTCGGTCAGATCGGTCTCTGGATTGATGCCCTCGGCGCGCATAGCGATAGAGGGGATGATCCAGCCGGAGGTAGAGAACTCATCGGGGCGGCAGAAGGTCTTGCCTGCCAGATCGGCAATGCTGGTGATGCCGCTATCGGCGCGGGTGATGATCTGACCAGCGTAGGTGGTGGAGCCGAAGCGCACTGAAACCAGCGCCACTTCCGCACAGTTGCGCGCCTTGGCGACAACGTAGCTGAAGGTGTTCAGCGCGCCGATGTGGGCTTCGCCCGCGCACATGGCCTCAATGGAAGCCACATAGCTTGTGGGCACCTCCGCCGTGATCACCAGACCCGTCTTCTGCGAGAGAACGTCGGTGATGGCGGTTGCGCTGGCCAGCACCTGCGAGGCTTCTGCTGAAGGCACGAATGAGAAGACGATCGGCATCTCTTCGGTGCCCAGTTTGGCCCAGGGGTCCTCTGTCGGTTCCGGTGTGGGTTCCTCAGTGGGGACCTCGGCGACTTCCTCGGTTGCCACCTCAGTGGCTTCCTCAGTAGGTGCAGCAGCAGGCGTTGCAGGAGCACAGGCAGCCACGATGAGGCTCACAGCTGCCAACATGCCGATCAGCAACAGCCACTTTCCGTTCTTGAACATCATCTTCTCTCTCCTTCGGATTAACAGGGGTAACAAAGGACTACATTGGGAGAGGGTCTTGTCTCTCGGTTTTGCCTATTGCATCACCTCCTTCCCGTGCAAATTCATGGCCCCCTCTTCGGGAGGACACCGCTAGCGCGCCAGCGCGGCTACCTCCACGCCCGCCTCACTCAGCAGCGTGCGCAAGGGGTCAAAGGTCACGTCGTCAGCCTCGTGCAACGCTTCCGCGCCTAGCAGCGCGGCCACCTCATCGCCGTGCTGACGCAGCCAATCCACAAGCACAGCGCGGGTGTCAGCGTCCAAGGAGGGAGCAAGCACCAGCACATCAGTCGGCACGGGCGGCAGTTCAGCGATCACATCCACAGCCCGGGGATCGTCAAGGAGGGCCTCCGCGCCCAGCATCGTTGCGCCCACATCACAACGCCCCTCCACGATAAGGCGTAGCACCTCCTCATCGCTGCCGGCGTCCACCACATCCTGTAGGTCGGTGAAAGGGTCCACGCCCTTGGCCTGCAGCGCCAACATGGGCACGATCCAGCCGGAGACAGAGAAGGCATCAGCGCGGCAGAAGACGCGGTCGCGAAAGTTGGGAACACTGAAAATGCGCTCTGCTGCCGCAACCAGCTGCCCCTGCGCGCTTGTTGAGCCGTCCCGCTCTACCTGCAGGAGCAGCTCTCCGCAGCCTTGTGCTGCCGCCGCGAGGTAGGAGAACGCATCCAGCGAGACCAGCGCCGCCGTTCCATCACATAGGGCACGGTAGGCATCTGCATAGCGATCGCTCAGCGTGATCTCAACATTGAGGGCCGTCTCGCTGAGTAAACTCTCCTCCAACGCCGCTACATCTCCCTCGGCTTGCAGGGAGACTAGCACCCAGCGCAGGGGATTCCCCTCGCTGCCGGGGTGGGGAAGGGTGGGAAGCGGTGGCAGCGGCGTCGGCGGCATGATGGGGGTCGCTGTGGGGCGGACAGGAGTCTGAGCCACTTGCCCACCGCGACAGGCCGCCAGCCCGACCCACAACAACGCTACCGCGATCAGGAGCACAGAGCGCTTGCGGTTTATGGTGGTTACCTCCTCGTCAGCCCAACACCATGATACTCAGAGAGCAGGAGGGTGGCAAGGATAGAGGGTTAAACTCCCGTTAAGGAGCGGCTTGTCCCCCTGCAGGCACGATCTCAATCCAATGTGGGTCCACATGGTCATTGAGCGGTGCAATGCCCACGTCCTCGTGGATCAGGCCGGCCCAGAACTGCTGAGGGTTGCGCGATTCCACGATGTTGGTCAGGCGGATGCCGCCCGTCACCACAGCACGCTGACCGGGCATCAGGTAATAGTGCACCTGTCCGTTGCGCTCAATAGGAGTGAGCGTCTCCGGCGTGCCCAGCGCCCAGCGCCAGGGGTAGTTGGAGAGGCACGTCTGGCAGTGAATGCCCACACGCCAGGCGCCTGACTCCTCATAGTATCCTGTGCTGGCGAAGGTCTCATCTTGCTCATACACATAGCCCGGTGGGGGGCCAGTGGTGCGGATGGGTGCCTCACCGTAGTTCTCCACGGTGAGCTCAAAGTACAGCACGTCGCCCACCACCACCGTTTCCGCCGAGAACCTGACCGTATCGCCCACCGGCTGGCCGACGATTTCAGCCAGCGGCACACCGCCATCGCGGATGGTGACCTGCCCTGTGCGCCGCACCCGTTGCCCCTCTGCGTCTGTTGCCTCCACCAGCACCGTGTAAGACCCATCCGGCGGGGGATCAATGCCCATGTCCACGCCGCCATCCCAGCGGAAGGTGTGACGTCCCTCCTCGCCGGGCTGGCGCCCTTCCTGCGATTCGGGCACAAAGTAGCGCTTGCCCACTTCGTCAATGAGAAACACTTCAATCTGGGCGGGTTTGGGGACATAGACGTTGATCCACACCAGATCGTCCAGCCCATCCTGATTGGGGGTGAAAACCTCCGGCGCTATGGAGAACTCCCACAGGTCGGGCAGCAACGCATCGGCATCATGGATCACCAATGTACCCGTACGCCGATCGGTCTGGCCGCTCAGGTGATCCTGCGCTTCAATGACCCACGTATAGGTGCCATCGGCCAGCAGGCGGGCGAGGACCGTGCCCTGCACCTCCTCGCCCTCGCGGACGTAACCCTCCACCACCCCACCGAACAGCACGCTGTACTCGCCGCGGGGGCGGGTTTGATCGCGGCGGAAGTAGTAACGTTGGCCCTCTGCATCCTCAAAATAGATGGAGACAGTGGCTTGGCGGCGGAGGCGGTAGGTGATCTCTGTAACATCGGTGTCGCCATCTGCATTGGGCGTGATGGTGGTGAGGCTGAAGGCGGCCTCGGCGATCACCGGACCAAAGGGACGGCTGGCAAGGTATCCCAATGCCAGCAGCACAACCAACGCCGCCAGCGCAAAGGCGATCGTGAGTGCACGCGGAATACGCACCGGTATGCTCCTCAGTGGAGAGAGGCCCACTCTCAACCAGCGCCGCGCCGAAGTCCCACCCTTACGGCGCGGCGTGTTTTTATCTTCGTTTGGCGCAACCTATACGCTACGATTCCGATCCAAGCTGGCCACTCTCAGCGAAATCCAGCAGGCCACGGCCCATATGGGGCCGATGCGTTTTTTCCTCTTCCTTGCCAAAAGTGATCACCTCGCCCGTGTCGGTAATGGCTTCAACGGCCAACCCGAGGCTTTGCAGTTCCTTCACCAACACGCGGAAGCTGGCCGGGATGCCCGGTTCCTCAATCGGCTCGCCCTTCACGATGGCCTCATAGGTGCGCGTGCGCCCAGCCACATCGTCGCTCTTAATGGTGAGCATCTCCTGCAGCGTGTGCGCCGCACCATAAGCCTCCAGCGCCCACACCTCCATCTCGCCGAAGCGCTGGCCGCCAAATTGCGCCTTGCCGCCCAGCGGCTGCTGAGTCACCAGCGAATAGGGGCCGGTGGAGCGGGCGTGTATCTTATCTTCCACAAGGTGGGAGAGCTTGAGCATGTGGATAACGCCCACCGTCACAGGTCGGTCAAACGGCTCACCGGTGCGCCCATCATAGAGGATCTGCTTGCCGATGATGGGCATGGGCTGCTTGGTCTCGGCCTGCACCTGCTGCGCCTGCTGACGTAACTCCTCTAGCGGGGTCTCCATGGGAACCTCATAGCCGAGGCTCATCATCCACAGTCGCAGGCCTGCCGCGACGGCTTTAGCATCGGCTTCGCGCCGCTCTGCAGGCGGGCGCGGATCGTCCTCAAACACCAGCAGAGCATCGGGATCGTAGCCATGCCCACGCAGCCACTCCCGCAGCACCGCCCGCCGAGCATAGATCTCGTTGAGCATGAGCTCATCGCGGTCGTAACGCCCATCCTGTCCCAGCCAGGCCTCAATGTAGAGGCGCCGCGCCTCGGCATCATCTTCCAGCTGTTCGGTATCAAACTGGTACTCTTTCAGCCAAGCCCAAGCCGCCTCAGTGACCTCTTTCCAGGCACGGTCAATCATCCAGGCGCGCGCCAGTTCAGCCTCAATCTCCGGCTCCTTGGCGCCGTCAAAGACGGGCGTCACGGCACGGAAACCCAACCGTGAGGCAGCCCAGCCGAGATGCGTCTCCAGTATCTGCCCAATGTTCATGCGCCCGGGCACACCCAGCGGGTTGAGGATGATGTCCACCGGTGTCCCATCGGCGAGGAAGGGCATGTCCTCAATGGGCACCACTTTAGAGATGACACCTTTGTTGCCATGCCGTCCGGCCATCTTGTCGCCTTCGGTGATCTTGCGCCGCTGCGCCACGCTGACGCGCACCATCTGCTCCACACCGGCGGGCAAATCGCGGTGTTCCTTACGGGTGAAGGTGCGCACATCCACCACCTTGCCACGCTCACCGTGCGGCAGGCGCAGCGAGGTGTCCTTCACCTCACGCGCCATCTCGCCGAAGATGGCACGCAGCAGTTTCTCTTCGGGTGTCAGCTCCTTCTCGCCCTTGGGCGTGATCTTGCCGACCAGAATGCTGTTCGGCCCTACCTCAGCGCCGATGCGCACGATACCGTGCTCATCCAAATCCTTGAGTGCGTCATCGCCCACGTTAGGGATGTCAGCGGTGATCTCTTCTGGGCCAAGCTTGGTGTCGCGCGCTTCCACCTCGTGCTTCTCAATGTGGATGCTGGTGAACTTGTCCTCGCGCACCAACCGCTCGGAGATAAGCACGGCATCCTCAAAGTTGCCGCCCTCCCAGGAGAGAAAGGCGCACAGCACATCGTGCCCCAGCGCCAGCTCGCCGTTTACCGTTGATGAGCTATCCGCCAGCACATCGCCCTTACGCACGATCTGCCCGCGCACCACCACCGGATGCTGATCAATACACGTGCTCTGGTTGGAGCGCTGGAAGCGGCGCAGCCTGTATACCCGCTCTGAGCTGTCCTCGGTGCGGACGATAATACGCTCGCCTGTAACGCTGATCACCTCACCGTCCACATCGGCGACGATCACCTGCCCAGAGTCACGGGCGGCCAGCGCCTCCATGCCCGTGCTGACGACGGGCACATCCGGCTGCAGGAGCGGCACAGCCTGCCGCTGCATGTTGGAACCCATGAGGGCACGGTTGGCGTCGTCATGCTCCAAGAAGGGGATCAGCGCGGCGCTGATGCCCACGATCTGGCGTGGGGCCACGTCAATATAGTTCACGCGCTCCACCGGCGAGAAGCGGAAGGTCTGGCGCTCGCGCACTGAGACGCGCTCCTGCACGAAGTTGCCGTACTCGTCCAGCCGGGCGTTGGCCTGAGCGATGACAAAGCGGTCTTCGGCGTCTGCTGAGAGATACTCTATCTCGTCCGTCACAAAGGGGCGCACCGGTATCGCCTCCACCTTGAGGCGTGCGAGTTGCTCGCGCAATGCCTCATCCACGAACTGCCCGGCTTCAGCAATCACCCGGTCGCCGTCCACGATGTTCTCGCGCACGTAGCGGTGCAGCAGGCGCGGATCATCGGGCGAGAGGGCGTTCCGTACGCGGCGATAGGGCGTCTCAATAAAGCCGAACTCGTTCACGCGGGCATAGGAGGCCAAGCGCCCAATGAGGCCAATGTTAGGACCTTCGGGCGTCTCAATGGGGCAGATGCGCCCGTAGTGGCTATGGTGCACATCGCGCACGTCAAAGCCAGCGCGCTCGCGGCGCAGGCCGCCCGGCCCTAACGCGGAGAGCGTGCGCTTGTGCGTCAGCTCGGCCAGTGGGTTGGTCTGATCCATGAACTGCGAGAGCTGCGAAGAGCCGAAGAACTCGCGCAGGGCGGCCACAATGGGCCGGATGTTGATAAGCGTCACCGGCGTCAGCCCTTCGCTCTCGCGGATGGACATGTGCTCGCGGATGACGCGCTCGGTGCGCCGCAGACCCACGCGCAGCTTGCTCTGGATGAGCTCGCCCACCGTTTTCACACGGCGGTTGCCCAGATGGTCAATGTCGTCCGGCTCGGCCAGTCCGCTGTTGATGCGGATCATGTGTTCAATCACGCGCACCAAATCCAATTTGGTGATGGTGCGGTGTGTTACCGGGATCGCATCAAGGCCCAGCCGCTGGTTCAGCTTATAGCGTCCCACACGCTCCAGATCGTAGCGCCGCCGATCAAACAGCTGGGAGACCAAATACTCACGGGCGTTTTCCAGCGTGGCAGGGTCGCCGGGGCGCATACGCTTGTAGAACTCAATCAGCGCTGCCTCAGCGACGCTGTACTTGCCATCCTTGAGGTCCCAGGCTGGCTCCTGCTTGAGCGTCCCCTCAATATAGCGGTGGTCCGGATCGGTATCCACCTCAGCGAACAGCGCCAGCAGCTCCTCGTCCTCGCCAGTCTTCAGTGGCGAGAGGTCATCCATCTCGTCCGAGACGGCGGCTAACGCCCGCAGGAACATCGTCACCGGCACGGTACGCTTGCGGTTGAACTTAAGGGCCAGATAGTCGCTACGCTTGGTCTCAAATTCCATCCAGGCGCCGCGGTCGGGGATGAGCTTGGCGTTGGCCAGTGGGCGGCCTGTGGTGGGGTCCTTGTCGGCGTCAAAATACACACCGGGCGAGCGGATGAGCTGACTCACCACCACGCGCTCGGTGCCGTTGATGATAAAGGTGCCGTTCTCCGTCATGAGGGGGAAGTCGCCGAGGAAAATCGGCGAGACCACGTGCTCACCCGTCTGGGTGTTGAGCAGCGCCACCTTGACGTAGAGCGGCGCGGCATAGGTCATGTCACGGTCAATGCATTGCTCCTGATCGTACTTAGGCTCCTCAAACCAGTACGTCAGGCCAAACTGCCGTGCCTCTTCCGTATCGCTGGGGAAAATGAGTTTAAGGGTGCCGTTGAAACTTTCAATGGGTGAGATTTCGTTGAACAGCTCCTGCAGCCCCTCCTCTATGAGCCAGCGGAAAGACTGCAACTGAACCTCAATCAACGTGGGCAGCATGTGGACATCTGCCGTGCGGGCGTAAGATTTCCGACCTAGTTCACGCGCCATTCAATATTCTCCTCCGCATGCCAGTGCGGGCACACGCGATGCGTCTTCTAACATCTAACAGACAACACAAAATAAGGCATCCGCTCCTCGGGGCTAAAGTGCCGCTCTGCGTTGCCTTTCACTCCTGCTTTGCTTGGCTGTTCAAGAAACCTTATTATATCAGGGACTCTCGCCTGAGATCAAGATCATTCTCTTAAACTTAAACCGAGGGTAGCAAGTGTCGCCTCCACGGCGCGGGCTAGCTGCGCCACAATCTCATCCAGCTCCTCCTCCTTGACCACAAACGGGGGCGCCACCATCACGTGATCGCCCGCCACACCATCCGCGCAACCGCCCATCGCATAGACGATAAGGCCAACGGAAAAAGCGTGCTCAAAGAGGCGCTCGGCAAACTTGGCTGCAGGCGGGAAGGGCTGCTTGCTGGCACGATCGGCCACAAACTCCAGCCCCCACATCAGCCCCTGCCCCCGAATGTCGCCAACGTGTGGGTGATCGGCAAACGCCGCGCGGAGCTTCTCGCCCAGCAGATGGCCCATTGTCTCGGCACGGGCGATAAGGTCGTGTGCAGTAAGGTAATCCAGCGTGGCGATCCCTGCCGCTGCCCCCACCGGTTGGTGGCTAAACGTGCCACCGTGGTTGAAATCACCCAGCTGCTCCAACACCCGATCAACGAGATCGCCGCGCACGGCGGTGGCACTGAGCGGCACATAGCCGCCGGAAAGCCCCTTGCCCAGCGTGATCATGTCGGGCACAACGCCCCACTGAGCGATGGCGAACCAGCGTCCGGTGCGTCCCATGCCGGTCATCACCTCATCGGCGATGAGCAGCACGCCGTAACGATCGCAGATCTCGCGGATGCGTGGCCAATACTCATCCGGTGGCACCACCGCGCCAAGCGTGGCGCCAGCGATCGGTTCGGCGATGAAGGCAGCAACGCTATCCACCCCTTGCCGCTTGATCTCTTGCTCCAGCGCCTCGGCGCAGGCGAGGCCGCAGGCGGGATAGGTGAGACCAAAGGGACAGCGGTAGCAGTACACGGGCGGGATGTGCGGCATGTCCAGAAACATAGGTTCATAGGTGCGGCGCATGGAGGGTTTGCCCATCACCGCCATCGTGCCAAGGGTAGCGCCATGATAAGACCCCCAACGCCCGATGACCTTGTAACGGGTGGGGCGTCCCAGCGCAATCTGCGCTTGCCGCGCAAACTTGATGGCCGTCTCCACGGCTTCCGCGCCGGAGGTGAGGTAAAAGATACGGGCATCTGGCAGAGGCAGGAGGGCCGCCAACCGCGTTGAGAGCTCCTCCAGCGCGGCGCTGGTGAACATAGTGGCATGGGCATAGCCCACCCGGGCCGCCTGCTCACCGATGGCCTCGGCGATCTGGCGTACACCATGCCCCACGTTGACCACCACCGCCCCGCCAGAAGCGTCTATGTAGCGCTTGCCATCGGTGTCCCACAGGTAGATACCCTCGCCGTGCGAGATGATCGGCTTGGGCGACTTGTGCTTGCGGTAGAAAACATGGCTGTGTTGTGTCATAGCGCGCTCCGAGATAGAGGGAGCGTTCTTGTTGGCTTCGGCTACAACATCTCTATGATCGTGGCCTCGCCCTGCCCCACGCCGACACACAACGTGGCGAGGCCGTAGCGCATCCGCTCCCCCGCGGCCTTGCGGCGCTTCATCTCATGCAGCAATGTGGTGAGGATGCGTGCACCGGAGCAGCCCAAGGGATGCCCCAGGGCGATCGCCCCGCCGTTAACGTTGGTGATCTCATGGCGGAAGCCTGCCTGCTCCATCACTGCCAATACCTGCACGGCAAAGGCTTCATTCAGTTCAATGAGGTCAATCTCGTCCAGCGTCAACCCTGCCCGCTTGAGCGCCTTCTCTGTAGCCGGCACCGGCCCCAGCCCCATCATGCGCGGGTTAACCCCCGCCGCCGCGCTGGCCACCCAGCGCGCCAGCGGTTTAAGGCCCAACTGGGCGGCCCGCTCGGCGCTCATCAGCAGGACGGCGGCGGCACCATCGTTCAGCCCACTGGAGTTCCCCGCCGTGACCGTCCCCCCAGCGCGGAAGACCGGCTTCAATTTTGCCAGTGCCTCCATGCTGGTATCCAGCACGTACTCACCGTCCACGATCTTGTAGCGGGGGTGTTCATCCACCTCAAAGAGGGTGGGATCGCCTTTGCGCTGAGGGATCTCAACCGGCACGATCTCATCTTTGAAGCGCCCCGTGCGGATGGCCTCCACAGCGCGGCGGTGGCTCTCTAAGGCAAAGGCATCTTGCCGCTCGCGGGTGAGGTGCGGGAACTGCTCATAAATGTTCTCGGCCGTCTCGCCCATGGATTCCAGCGGGAACATTGCCTCCATCTTGGGGTTAGGATAGCGCCAGCCGAGCGTAGTATCCCACGCCGTGAGGTTGCCTGTAGCCCAAGGCTGCCCCGACTTAGGCACTGAATAGGGGGCGCGACTCATGTTTTCCACGCCTCCAGCGATGAAAACCTCCCCCTCGCCGAGAGCGATGGCGCGCGCAGCCTGATTGATGGCCGTGAGGCCAGAGGCACACAGCCGATTGAACGTCACCCCGGCCACGTGATGAGGCAGTCCAGCCAACAGGAGCGCCATGCGCGCCACATTGCGGTTGTCCTCGCCCGCTTGATTGGCGCATCCCATATAAACCTCTTCCACGATGGCGGGGTCAATGCCCGTGCGCTGCAGAATGGCGCGGATGGGGATGGCGCACAGGTCATCGGCGCGCACGGCGGAGAGCTTGCCCCCATGCGTGCCGACCGGTGTACGGACTGCATCTATGATGACCACATCATGCATGTAGGCTTACCTCTTGTGTGGAACAGAACGATGGACGTCAGCGCTCCCAACTATAACAGATATTGCTTGCTCGGTGTAGCAGAGACAGCGCACAAAATGAAAGGGGCACACCCCTGTTACAGGACGTGCCCCAACTATCACAGAGCAATGCTACAGCCCCAGTTCCTCAATGGCGCGTAAGAAGCTAATCACATCCTCACGGGAAAGCATCCCCACCACGTGCCCATTGGAGCGTACCGGCAGCTGGTTGACGCCGTTGCGGTCCATCTCGCGCAGGGCGTCCCACAGCGAGGTCTCCGGTGTGGTGCAGCGGCAATCGGTGAGAGGCGTCATGGCCATCGCAGCGGTGGTCTCAGCCCAGCGCTCGCGGGGTACCTCACGGATGTGGTGCAGGGTCAGCAGTCCCACAATCTCATCATCATCGGCCACTGCCAATGTGCGCCGCCCCGAGCCGAGGATGTGCTCGTCCACCACGCTCTGCAGGGTGATCGTGCGCGGGATGGTGCGGAAATCCTGGCTCATGGCGCGCCCCACGCGGTAGCCGGAGAGCAGGCTTTGTAGCTGCTGCATCTGCAGCTCGGCCCCCGCCGCATTCTCCAAGAACCAGCCAATGAAAGCGATCCACAGGCCGTTGGCAAAATTGCCCCCGAACATCTGCAGCACGCCCACGCCGATAAAGCCAAAGGCAATGAGGCGCCCTACCGTCGCCGCGATGTGCGTCGCTCGCAACAGGTTGCGGTTGAAGGCCCATAGCACCGCTCGCAGCACGCGCCCACCGTCCAGCGGGAAGCCCGGGATGAGGTTAAAGAGCGCCAATGTGCCATTGATCATTGCCAGATACTCAAAAACGGCGAAGACCGGTGCGATACGTTGGAAAATAATCTGAAGCGCAAAGAAGACACCCGCCAGCAGGAAGCTCACCACCGGCCCGGCAATAGCGATCCAGAACTCGGCGGCGGCGCTGGGGAGATCGCCGGCCAGCTCAGCCACGCCCCCAAAGATGAACAGCGTGATGCGCCGCACCGGCACCCTAAAACCCTGCGCCACTACCGAGTGTCCCAACTCATGCAACAGCACACTGGCGAAGAAGAGCACCGCCGTCACCGCCCCTACGATCCAGTAGCGGCTGGCAGGCCAACCGATAAACTCACGGGGGAAGTAATTAACCGCCAATGACCACGTGATAAGGGCGAAGATGAGAAACCACGAGAGGTCCAACCCCACCGGAATCCCAAAAATCCGCCCCAACGGGATGGCATTACGACGCACCAGCATACCGCACCTCCTCAAACGCAACCTGCGACGATGCTCCTAAGATACCTCCTCTTTAGTATGGCGCTTTAGCGTCAGAAAGTCATCAGCTGGGCGTTAGAACTGCACAAGATCGGCGCACCTTGCGCTGGCGATTGCATTGCCCCGCTGGGGTGTGATAGACTAGGCGTAGCCGGTACAGTAGTGGGCTTTGTGGCCTTTGCACGCACCCGTGGGGATGCCTATGAGCCAGCAACAGCCCGATCAAGCGGGTAGTGAGGAAAAGGGAAAGATTACCGTCGTCATCGTTGACGATCACCATATCTTCCGCCAAGGCATTGAGCTCAACCTAAGCCTGCACGAGGACATTGAGGTCATCGGGCAGGGCGCGGATGGCTATCAGGCGCTGGAGCTGATCCGTACCCTGCAACCGGACGTAGCCCTGTTGGACATCAACCTGCCCAATATGAACGGTATTCAGGTCATGCGCCAGATCGCCAGCGAGCGCCACCCTGTGCGCGTCATCATGCTGACGGGTTACGATGACGCAGAACAGATGCTGCACGCCATGCGCGCTGGTGCAGCCGCCTACTGCGCCAAAGAAATTGAGCCGGATCAACTGGTAGAGGTCATCCGCCACGTGGTGGAGGGCCGCTACGTGGTGCACAACCAGGTCTTTGATCGTGAAGGCATACAGCGCTGGCTGGAAAAAGGAGTGGAGGCGGTGGCTGGGCAGTATTACGCCGAGCAGGCTGAGACCTTCTCGCCGCTCTCCCCCCGCGAGATGGAAATCCTCCAGTTTGTGACACAGGGCTTGAGCAACAAGGAAATCGCGCGGGCGTTACGCATCAGCCACCAGACGGTGAAGAACCACATGACTTCCATCTTGCGCAAACTGGCGGTGGAAGATCGCACGCAGGCGGCGGTCTTCGCGTTGCGCCACGGTTGGGTGCGCCTGAGAGACATCCCCTCAGGGGGTGAGAGCGGCCCGCCCGATCAACTTTGGTAGAGGGGACGGGATGACTTATGGCACAAATAGAGAGGCAGGCCAGAAGTAGCCGCGAAGAGACCCTTGACCTGCTGCGTGGCCTTCTGGAACAGGTCAACGCGGAATTACGCGATATTGAGGCCAAGATCAACCTTTCGCGGGGGCAGGTGGAGCAGCAAACTCAGCGCAATGCCATGATCATGGGAGAGGTGCGGCGCATTGAGGCCGCGCTGGATCAAACGCCGCGCTTGAACATCAAAGAGGTCTATGATGAGGCGTTGGAAGCGCAGCAACGCCTGTTGACCGTCCGCGCTCAGCTAGAGAAGCTCCAAGCGTTGGAAGAGACCACCCGCCGCACAGCCGAGTCCCTGCAAGAGGCTATTGATCTGTTGATGCAGGGAGATAGAGAGCGGGGCGGAGGCGAGAGCTTCAATGCACGGGAGATCATCATCCGCGTGATTGACGCACAGGAGGAAGAGCGCGAGCGGTTGGCCCGCGCCATGCATGACGGCCCAGCCCACTCGTTAACCAACTTCATCCTTCAGGCCGAGATCTGCCAGAAGCTCTTTGAGCGCGATCCGGCTAAAGCCGGCGAGGAGCTGAAAAAACTCAAGCAAGCAGCCAACGAAGCCTTCAGACGGGTGCGCGATTTTATCTACGAACTGCGCCCCATGATGCTTACCGACCTCGGACTGGTGCCTACCCTCAAGCGCTATGTGGATAATTTTAAAGAGAAGACGGGCATTGAGACAGAGCTGGTGGTAGAAGGCCGTGAGCGCCGCCTGGAGCGCTATCGCGAAGTGCTGGTCTTCCGGGGCATTCAGGCCTTGATGGCCAACGCCCGTGACCACAGCGGGGCAACTTTTATCCGCGTGACGGTGGACATGAGCGGTGACCGTGTGCGCGCCGTTGTGGAAGACAATGGCCGAGGGTTCGGTACCGGCAGGTTGAGCCTGGACGCCAGCAACAGCGAGGCGCTCGGCCTTGGCGCCCTGCAGGAGCGCGTGCGTTTAGTGGGGGGCGTGGTGCGCGTGGAGAGCATTGCCGGGCAGGGCGCCAAGATAGAGATAGATATCCCCGCCGGACCGGAACCAGAAGAGCAGACATCCGCCTGGGAACCCGAGCCCTAGATCCCTTCCCATATCCAGCAGTGGCACCCGTGCAGCAGAATACGAAACTGTTACAGGTGCCCCTTTTCTATTTACAAGCCTTACACGCTGCGATTACAATATCAGCGAACGTATAATTCCATCATTCTCTAATGAAGGAGTGGTTGCCATGTTGTTCGTTCCGCGTGAAGAGGGCCAGGGCCTGGTAGAGTATGCGCTGATCCTCGTGCTTGTCGCCGTGGTCGTCATCGTCATTCTCGCCTTGCTCGGCCCCGCTATCGGCAACGTGTTCAGCAACATCATCAACGCCATCTAACCCTTCCACACCCCAACGAGCACGTCGCACAGCAGTAGTAGAGCCTCACTGGGGTGAGGCTCTACTGTTTTAGGCAGGCGAAGTAAGCATTTTGTAACCGCTGGAGGGTGACAGGACCGCTTGACACTCCGGGGAGCAGGAGTATAGTAAGGAACACAACCGACATGACTTTGGTACCGATTGCAAACACCCATCGCTATTTGCCCTCTGAAGGATGTTATACTGTGCTCAAGACAGCACAGGGAGTTTATCCACAGAGATAGGGTATGGGACAAGCGGTGCAAGTCAGAGGCTCATCAGGGTGAGGGGAACACATGGCCAATCGCATCCGGGTGCTGATCGTAGATGACAATGACGAAACGCGCGACGGCACCCGCCGCCTGTTGGAATATGAAGATGATATAGAGGTAGTGGATTACGCCGAGAACGGTCTGATTGCCATTGAGAAGGTGCGCGAGCTGGATCCGGATGTGGTCCTGATGGACATCAACATGCCGGTGATGGATGGCCTGACCGCAACCCAACGCCTGCGCGCCGAGTTCCCGCGCACCCAGATCGTGATCGTGACTGTTCAGGACGACGCCCACTACATGCGTCAGGCGATGCGCGCCGGAGTAGCAGACTTCGTCGCCAAGCCTGTGGGCGCTGACGAACTGGCTGATGCTATCCGCCGCGCCTACAGCAGGATACCCACCGAGCCTGTGGCGCCGCCCAGCGGCGTAAGCGCGCCAACGCCGGTTATGCCCGGCTATGGGTTCGGGCAGCCTCACGCGGCGGGCCGCGTGATCACTGTGTTGGGGCTGAAAGGCGGAGTGGGCAAAACAACCATCGCTGTCAACCTTGGTGTGGCACTGGCGCGCGCCAACCCCGATAAGAAAGTGCTCATCGTTGACACCAACCTGTACTTCGGCGATGTGGCGGTCTTTCTCAACACACGCGGACAGCACAACGTGAGCAACATGTTGAGCATGGCCGAGTCGCCCGAAGATATTGATCCCACCGTTGTTGACAGTATCCTGCTAGCCCATGAGAGCGGCGTAAAGCTGCTTATCGCCCCTCCTAACCCTAGTGACGTCTCATTCCCTACGTCGCCTACCCCGCTGATCAACATGGTGGACTATTTGAAAACCCGCTTTGACTACATCATTATAGATACCGGTACCTACTTTGATAACATGCTCTCAGGCGCGATTCAGGTTGCCGACCGTTTCCTGCTCATCACGACAGCCACCATGCCCGCCGTGAAAGATGCTCGCCTCATGCTTAACGAGTTGCGGAGCAACGGCTATTCTGTGGATCAGGTTATCTTGGTGGTGAACCAGTTTGAGCGCTCCAGCCGCATCACGCCTGAACAGATTGTCAATTACCTTAAGTGCCCAACCACCCACGTGATTCCTTTCGACTCCATCGCCAATGAGGCACTCAACCGCGGCATTCCTCTGGTCACCTCCGACCCGCGCCGCAGCGCCGCGGCGCGCCCCTTGATGGAACTGGCAGGGGTAGTGCGTCAGAGTTTTGAAGCTACCGAGGCGGAGCGCCTCGCCAGCTCCGAGCAGCGGCGGGGCGGCCTGTTCAGGACACTGCGTGGGGGCTAGATCATCTGATAGAGAGAGGAGCAGTGAGAAGTGTCTCTGCTGAAGCGCATTGAAAGAAGCCAATCTGGCCAACCGGAACAGCCGGGGATGGGATCGCAGGGCCTCCCGCCGCGCCCCGACATGGCAGCCCAGATGCGCCGGCGCGAGGCCGTGCATGGCGTGGTAGGGCAGTTCGGCGGGGCAACGGACATCAAGGAGCGCGTGCAGCGCCGCCTGCTAGAGGACCTAGGGCCAGGCGAGACCTTTGACATGGTGCGCTCGGAGGATCTGCGGGCGCGCATTGACGAGCTCTTCAATCAGATTCTGATGGAAGAGAACATCGTGCTGTCCCGTAATGAGCGCCGCCGCTTGCATGAGCAGATCGTGGCCGAGTTGTTGGGCTACGGGCCGCTGGAGCCCCTGCTTGATGATCCGGAGATCACCGAGATCATGACCGTAGGGCATGAGAAGGTGTACGTTGAGCGGCAGGGGCTAATTGAACCAGTGCCTGTACACTTTGAGAGCGAGGAGCACCTACGGCGCATTATTGACCGCATCGTCTCACCGCTGGGCCGCCGCATTGACGAGTCCTCGCCCATGGTGGACGCCCGCCTGCCGGATGGTTCGCGCGTCAACGCTGTCATCCCCCCTATCGCCATTGACGGCTCGGCGTTGACCATCCGTAAGTTCTCCAAGGTGCCACTCACGGTGCAGAACCTCATTGACTTCGGGTCAGCGACCGTGGAGATGATGGAGTTCCTGCGCGCCTGCGTGATCGCCCAGTTCAACATCATTGTTTCCGGCGGCACGAGCTCCGGCAAGACCACCCTGCTCAATATCCTCTCCGGCTTTATCCCGGCCAACGAGCGCATCGTGACCATTGAGAACGCTGCCGAGCTGCAGCTGCGGCAGGAGCATGTGGTACGTCTGGAAAGCCGCCCGCCCAATATTGAAGGCAAGGGCGAGGTTACTATCCGCGATCTGGTGATCAACTCGCTGCGTATGCGCCCCGACCGCATCGTGGTCGGCGAGGTGCGCGGCGGCGAGGCACTGGACCTTGTGCAGGCTATGAACACCGGCCACGATGGGTCAATGGGCACCCTGCACGCCAACAGCCCTCGTGACTGCATCGCCCGTTTGGAAACGATGTGCCTGATGGCCGGTATGGACCTGCCCGTGCGCGCCATCCGTGAGCAGATCGCCTCGGCCATCAACCTTATCGTACATGGTGACCGCCTGCGCGACGGCTCGCGCAAGCTCACGCGCGTCACCGAGATCCAAGGGATGGAGGGCGAGGTGGTGACCATGTCCGACATCTTCGTCTTTGAACAGACGGGCATGGATGGCCAGCGCATTGTGGGACGCATCCGGCCCACCGGCTTGCGGCCCAAGAATATGGAGCGCATCATTGACGCAGGTATCCAGCTCCCGCCGGCGGTCTTCGGCATCGTAAGGCGGTGAGCGCCTGCTCTCACTTTGGTGCGCCTCCGATGTAGTGGCAGACGGAGGGCGGTACCATGGGTCTTTTTGGCAGAGATCCAATTGAGGAACGCCTCAAGAAACTGGATAGCTACATCCAGAGTGAGTGGCGGCCAGCCGCGGATGCCAGTGCGCAGGCTGTCCCCAGCGCCAAGGCCCTGCGCGAGCAGATGGCCGAACGGCTGGATAACTTGCTGGCGCGGCGAGGGCTGGCAGGCGCCATCCGAGCGCAGCTACGCCGCGCCGACCTCAAGCTGACGGTCAGCGAGTACTTGCTGCTCCATGTGGTGCTGGCCGTTGGCCTCGGCGCTCTGGGGCTGTCCTTGCGTGGCGCCTTGGGGGGCGGGCTGGGGTTCATTGCTGGGCTGTTCATCCCGCGTATCTACGTCTCCATGCGCCGCAACCGGCGGCTGAACGAGTTCAACAATCAGCTGGCCGACATCCTCAACCTGTGGGTCAACTCCCTGCGCGCTGGTTATAGCGTGGAGCAGGCCATAGAGGCCGTCTCCCGCGAGGCGCCTCCACCAGCGGGAACGGAGTTCAAACGCGTGGTAGCGGAGCTTTCCATCGGTGTCCCTCTGGATGTGGCTTTCAACAACATGCTCTCACGCGTGGCCAGCGAAGACCTTGACCTTGTCTTCACGGCAGTGCAAATCCAACATGAGGTGGGTGGCAACCTGGCCGAGATTCTGGAGGCCATCAGCGAAACCATCCGCGAGCGCGTGCGCATCAAGGGTGAGATCCGCACACTGACAGCCTCGGGGCGTGCCACAGGGTTCGTGGTTGGCTTCATGCCCATCGCCATTTCCATCCTGCTGATGCTTATCCGTCCGGGTTACATGAGCCAGCTCTTCTTCGGCCCAGAGCGGGGCGGGGCGTTCATCCCCGGCCTGCCCATCCCCTGTGGTTGGCCGATCATTGCGCTGGGTTTGATCATGATGGCTATCGGCATTGCCATCATCAACCGCATCATGGATATTGAGGTGTGAGCATCAAAGCGCTTGCTGGGCGCACACTGCGAGAAGGGGCGGAAAGATGAGTGTGCTTCCTTTGGTCGTTGTCTTGCTGTTGATCGTCATCGCTGTTGGGGCTTTGATCGCGGTGGGCTTCCGCACCAGCACCGACTACGACCCACTTGGGGAACGGCTGGCCGAGTACGTGGGCGAGGCGCAAGTCTCCACCAACCTTGAGCATATTGAGATGTCAATGCCGTTCACCGAGCGTGTGCTGTTGCCTATGGCGCAGCGCTTTGCGCAGTTCGCCACGCAGTTCACGCCTCAGGAGGCGCTGGAGAAGACACACCGCCAACTGGATTTGGCCGGTTCCCCGCCCGGCCTCACCCCGGCGCTCTTTTGGCTGCTGCGTTTCGCCGCCATGTTTGGCCTCAGCCTGATCTTGACAGTGGTGCTCAGCATCTCGCACCAGAAAACGACCTTCATCATACTTGGCCTCATCGGCGGGGCCGTGATCGGCTTCCTGCTGCCGCAGATGTGGCTAAGCAGCAAAATCAAGCGCCGCCAGGAGGAGATCATCAAGTCGCTCCCCGATGCGCTGGACCTCATGTCCATCTGCGTCAGTGCCGGGTTGGGTTTTGATCAGGCCATGCAGAAGGTTTACGAGAAGTGGGACAACGAGCTGGCGTTGGCCTTTGGCCGCGTGGTGCAGGAGATTCAGCTGGGCAAGACGCGCCGTGAGGCACTGCGGGCCATGGCCGAAAACATGGATGTGCCCGACGTTACCACCTTCGTCAGCTCCATCATTCAGGCCGACCAACTGGGCGTCAGCATCTCCAAGGTGCTGAACATTCAGGCGGCACAAATGCGTATCAAACGCCGCCAGCGGGCACAGGAGAAGGCACAACAAGCACCTGTTAAGATGACCATCCCTACCGTGCTGTTCATCTTCCCTTCCATCTGGTTGGTGCTGTTAGGCCCTGCCGCAGTCCAGCTCTATAAGACCTTGTTCGGGGGGTGAGGGGGCAAGGCGGCAGGGGATGCCGCCTGAGCGGGCTGTGCTGCCGGAGAGAGGCCACATGCCGCTCAACAGCACCGCAAGGGGAGAGGTGATCGCCGCTGCAACCCGGCGCTTTTCGCAGGCCCTCCTTGACCTGCTCTTCCCCCCACGTTGTGCGGTGTGTCGCCGCGCCGCATTTGACCTGTGCCCCGATTGCCTGCATGCCTTCATACCGCTTGGCCATGCGATATGCGTCAAATGCAGCACCCCCTTGGAGGAGTCGGGCCTCTGCCACCGCTGTACGCAGTCTCCGCCTGCCTTCGTGCAGGTGATGAGCGCCTTCCGTTATGAGGGAGCCGTGCGCGAGGCGATCCACGCTCTCAAGTATCGGCGGCGCACAACGCTGGCCGAACCACTGGCGCAGGCACTGGTGAGCGTCATCCCCTCCCCACCCTGTGAGGTAGACCTGCTGTGTGCGGTGCCGCTACACCGCGAAAAGCTGGCACGGCGCGGGTATAATCATGCTGAGCTACTGATGAACGCCTTGATCCGATGGTGGCCCCTGCCAACAGCAGGACGGGATGTATTAGAGCGCCTGCGACCCACGCCGACGCAGGTCTCATCCGATTATGCGACACGTTTGGCCAACGTAGAAGGAGCGTTCGCTGCTCGGCGGGAAGCCGTACAGGGGCGCACGGTGCTGGTGGTGGACGATGTATGTACCACCGGCGCCACACTGAGCGCCTGCGCCTTGGCCCTGCTGGCAGCAGGGGCACGTGCCGTTTACGGCGTGACGTTGGCCCGCACGCCGTGAGGGACAGCGGCCATTAGCGATGAGCGTTCAACCGTTGGCGCAAAGTGAGGGGGCGCCTATCTCCCCTGAGGCCGAAAGGAGTGAGGGATGGAGATCACAATACACGGACGCAACGTTGAAATCACGCCGCGCCTGCGCTCCTATGTGGAACGCAAGGTAGAGCGTCTTGACCGCTACATGCCTAACATCATGCACATACAGGTTGACTTGGCGGAGGAGAAATCCAACCGCATGGGCATCCGACAGATAGCGCAAATCACCTTGCGCAACACGCGCGGCACTATCCTGCGCGCCGAAGAGCGCACCACCGACCTCTACGCCGCCATTGACGCCGTGGTGGACAAGATGTACCGCCAAATTGAGCGCTACAAGGGCAAGCGTCGGCGGCGCAACGAATGGCCTGAAGAGGAGTTCGCTGGCTACGAGACCGCAGTGGAGCTGGAGGAGGAAGACCTCAAGACGGGCAAAGTGATCCGGCGCAAACGCTTCTCACTGGTGCCCATGCACGAGGAAGAGGCCATTGAGCAAATGGAGTTGCTCGGCCACGATTTCTTCGTCTTCGTGAATGCTGAGACCAATATGGTCAACGTGCTGTATCGCCGCCGAGATAACAACTATGGGTTGCTGGAGCCAGAGATAGAGTAAAGCGGCGGCAAGGGCCTCACCACAACCCTAGAGTGCCGAAAAGCAAAAGGGGCGGTCCGTGTGGATCGCCCCTTTTTGTGGCTTTTGGCTCCTCATCACCAGCCCTTAATATACTCTGCCCACTCGCTATGCGTCTCCAGCAGGTGCCCGAACAGGTACTCGGCAGTGGCAACTGGCTCACGCGGGGTGCGGATAAGCGACATGTTGGCTTCCTGCGGCGTGCGCCCCCCCTTGCGGCGGTTGCAGGCTGGGCAGGCCGCTACCAGATTCTTCCACGAATGCTGTCCACCACGGTGGCGGGGGATAACGTGGTCAATGGTCAAGTGCAGGGTGCGCTTGCCACAGTATTGGCAGGTGTAGTTGTCGCGGCGGAAGATCTCACGTTTGGTGAGCTTCACCCGCGGGTGCGGACGGTGCACCATGTAGGACAGCCGCACAATAGAGGGGCGCGGAAAGGACGAGGTCGCCGTGCGGATCTCACCGCGTCCGTTGACCAGCATCTCCGCCTTGCCGGTCATCATGAGGCCAACGGCCCGTTTGGTCGTGCAGATATTGAGCGGCTCATAGTTGGCGTTGAGCACTAAAACCGGCTCGTCCACCTCGCCCTCCTCAAGGGCTAGGCGGTAGCGCTACGCACTACCTGTGTTCACCCGATGGCGCGGATTGTACCAGCAGTGGCAAAGCGGCGCAATTGCTGCTTGTTTCAGTCCGCCGCCATCCTTACCCGCGCTGCGGCAAGCCGCTTCAGCACAGCGATCAGCGCCGCCTGCCAGTCCTCACGGCAGGGAAGCCAGATCGCCGTGCGGCTGACGCGCACATTGTGCCCCAACCAGCGCTGAAGGGCGGGACGGTCAATGTGCTCCAGATCGCTGAGGCGGATGGCGATCTGCGCACCCTCAGCGGCGATGGTCTCCACATCGGCCTCCAATGCCAGCAATTTGACGCGCAGCTGATAAAGCAGGTTTTCTACCGGCGGCGGCAGTGGCCCAAAGCGATCCTGTAATTCGGCACGCAGGTCCTCAATAGTCGCCTCGCTGCGCAGCTCAGCCATGCGCCGGTAGAGCTGTAGGCGCAGCGTCATGCTGGGCACGTAGTCGGTGGGAATATAAGTGGGCAGCGGTAGCTCAACAGCCACCGTCTCACGGGGAGCAGGGGTCTCCAAGGGGCCGCCATCCGCAGCGAGGGTTCCCTCATGCTGATCGCGCAAACGCTTGACGGCCTGCGCCAACATGCGCGTATAGAGGTGGAAGCCCACTGCCGAGATGTGGCCACTCTGCCGCACGCCGAGCAGCTCACCAGCGCCCCTGATCTCCAGATCGCGCATGGCAATATGGAAACCGGAGCCCAGTTCGGTCTGCTCGGCGATGGTCTGCAGACGGGCACGGGCTTCTGGCGTGAGCCTGGAGGGCGGTGGGTGGAAGAAGTAGGCAAAGGCGCGGTTGGCGCTGCGCCCCACGCGCCCCCGCAGCTGATACAACTGCGCCAGCCCGAAACGATCGGCACGGTCCACGATCAGCGTGTTGGCATTGGGGATGTCCAGCCCAGCCTCTATGATGCTGGTGCAGACCAGCACATCCACCTCCCCAGCGACAAAGCGCTGCATGACGGTTTCCAAAAGCGCCTCGGGCATCTGGCCGTGCGCCACCGCAAAGGTAGCCTCCGGCACCAGCTGCTCCAAGCGCTGTTTCTCGGCATAGATGGTTTCCACACGGTTGTGGACGAAGAAAACCTGCCCTCCGCGATCCAGTTCGCGCAGGATGGCCAGCCGGATGAGGTTGTCATCACGCTGACCAACATAGGTGCGCACCGGCAGACGTTCCTCCGGCGCCGTCTCTATGATGCTGATATCACGCACGCCGCTGAGGCTCATGTAGAGTGTGCGGGGGATAGGCGTGGCCGTCAGCGTCAGCACGTCCACCTCCACACGCATCCGCTTGAGCTGCTCTTTGTGCGTCACGCCGAAGCGCTGCTCCTCATCAATGATCAACAGCCCCAAATCCTTGAAGCGCACATCGCTGCTCAGCAGGCGGTGGGTGCCGATCACGATGTCCACAGCACCTGTTGCCAGCCCAGCAAGGATCTCCTCCTGTTCAGCCGGCGAACGGAAACGTGAGAGCATCTCCACGCGCACCGGGAACGGCGCCAGGCGCTGGTTGAACGTCTCATAGTGCTGTTGGGCCAGAACAGTAGTCGGGACAAGCATAGCCACTTGTTTGCCATCCATCACAGCCTTGAAGGCGGCTCGCAGGGCGACCTCCGTCTTGCCGTACCCCACATCGCCGCAGATGAGGCGGTCCATGGGGCGCGGTTTTTCCATGTCGGCCTTCACCTCGGCAAGGGCGCGCAGCTGATCGGGCGTCTCCACATAGGGGAAGGAAGCCTCTAGCTCGCGCTGCCAGGGGGTATCAGGGCTGAAGGCATGGCCAGTGACGGCCTCGCGCAGGGCGTAGAGCTCCAGCAGGTCACGAGCGACTTCCTCAGTGGCCTGCCGAGCGCGCTCCTTAACCCGCGACCACTCTGCCGTGCCCAGCCGTGAGAGCTCAGGCGGCTCATCATCCACGCCGACATAGCGCGTCAGGCGATCGGCTTGATGGATGGGCACATAGAGCACATCGCCACCTGAGTAGTGGATGACCAGAAACTCGCGCTCAATGCCGTCCAGTGTGCGCTTCTCTAAACCTTGAAAGCGCCCAATGCCAAACTCGGCATGTACCACATAATCGCCGGGGGTCAGATCAGCGAAGAAATCCTCCGGTGCGATGGCGCGCCGTTCGGGGCGACGGCGCGGCTCGGGGCGTTTCCAGCCGAAGATTTCGGCATCAGTAAAGAGGTGCGTGAGACATGCTTCGTGGCGCAGCAGCCAACCTTCAGCCAGCGTGCCGCGCACGAAGATCGGCACACCGACGGGGGGAAGTTCAACCAGCGCCTCAGTAAGCACAGGTGGCACACTCGGGAGACGCTCACGCCACAGATCGGCCAGGCGTTCAGCCTGCCGCGAGACGACGATCAGGCGCTCCTGCCCACGGCGGGACAAAGATTGGAGGTGGTCCAGAAAATACCGCAGTTCTCCAGCATAGCGTGGGCCGGGGGCGAAGAGGGTGCCGATTTGCCCGCTCCCATCCTCCTGCTCGGCGTAGAGATCGCCCGTGCCACCCAGTTCCAGTACCTCCTTTTGTGCTAGATCATCGGCGATCTGACTCCACGTCACGTAAGGGAGAGGCATGTCGGGAGGGATGTCGCCAGCTTGAACGTGCACCTCACGCAGGCCAAGCGCCTGCGACTCCAGATCGGCGACCGCATCGGCCAGTTCCTCCCAGTCGTCCATCAGCACCAGCGCATGAGGAGGCAGGTAATCCAGCAGGCTGACCACTTCCTCGGTCATCCAAGGAAGGTAAAACTCCAGCGCTTCAAAGGCCTGCTGCTGGCGCAGAGCTTCCCAATCGGTGCGGGGATGGACGGCCGCATCAGCATCCGCCTCGGGAGCAGGGAGCGCCTCAACCCATGCCTTGAGGCGGGCCGCAGCCACCAAGCCGTAGAGTGGCAGTGCTTCCCGCGCTGGGGGGATCGTCACAGCGTCCAGCGTTGTCAGGCTGCGCTGGGTAGCAGGGTCAAACGTGCGCAGCGACTCTACCTCTTCTCCCCATAGCTCAATGCGCACAGGCTGATCGGCGGTGACGGGAAATACATCCATGATGCCGCCACGCCGCGAGAAGGTGCCCGGCTCGGTGACGAGCGTCACCGGCTCATAACCAATTTGGAGCCACAAGCGCAGCAGGCCCTCCAGCCGGCCGCCAGCAGGGAGGTACTCCCCCTGTCGGATCGTCGTGCAGTGATGGAGCAGGTAGGAAGGCGGGAGCGTGCGATGCATCAGTCCTTTGGCCGAAGTGACCACGACGGCAGGCACTTGCGATGTCGCAGGCATCAGCCCCGCCAGTTCTGCCAGCACCTGCAGGCGTGCGCGGATGGCACGTTGGCCCCAAGGCGCACGCTCATAGAAGACGGCATTCGGTTCAGCGAAGGCCAGCACGCGCAGGTCAGGCGCCCAGAGCCGCACCTGCTCAGCGAGGCTGGCAGCGTGGTCAGGGCGCGCGGTGATGATCAGCAGAGGACGTCCCACATCTTGCGCTAACGCAGCGATGAAATAGGGCCGTGCAGCGCGGAGCAGCGCCAGTGCACGGCGGCTCCCCGCCAGCGGCTCAGCCAGTTCCGCCAGCAGGGCACGGTAGGCGCTTGCTTCACGCAGCAGGGCAAGCAGTCCCGATAAATCCATTGCGTTCCCAGTAACCTTAACGCTCAGGCGAGAGGCCGTTGAAGCGGCTCATCGCCTGCTCTATCCCCTCACTCAACCACACTTCCACAGCATCGGCGGCGCGCTCCCATGCCTCCTCTATGAGGGGCAGCTGCTCAGCGCTGAAATCCTGCAGTACGTAATCAGCAGGGTCCATGCGCCCCGGCGGGCGCCCAATGCCCACCCGCAAGCGGGCGAAGTCCTGCCTCCCCAAGCGCTCAATGATGTGCTGGACGCCCTTGTGCCCCCCTGATCCACCCGCCGGACGCAGGCGGATGACCGCTAACGGCAGGTCAAGGTCATCGTAGATGACAAGCAGGCGCTGGGGGGGGATGCGGTAAAACTTCACCAGTGCGGCCACCGGCCCGCCACTCAAATTCATGAACTTCTGGGGCTTGGCCAAGATAACCGGACAATTGCCAATGCTCCCGCTGGCTACCAGAGCGCCGTTCTGTTGGCGGCTGAACGTCAGACCATGTCGCTCGGCCAAACGGTCAACAACGTGGAAGCCAACGTTATGGCGATTGTGCTGGTATGGGCGGCCCGGGTTGCCCAGCCCAACGACAAGGTGTTTCTCGCTCATGGCAGGCACGGCATCGGCGACAAGCGGCTCTTACCGCTGCCTCCTTCGCATACTGCTAACCAATGGATGGATCACCTCTCGGCGCAGGCGTCGCCACCCTGAGCGCAGCTCGCCGCGCCAGGCAGCGCGCAACAGGCTGTAAATGCCCAGTGCAGCAAATACCCCCAGCGCCATTTTGACGCCATCCAGCGCGGCTTGGCGCAGGCGCTCAGGGCGCAGCGGCGAGTCGGCCTCCGGCAACGGCAGAGGCGTCGGCGTGGGGCCGCCCGGCGTAGCAGTAGGGCGCGGCGTGCGCGTGGGCGGTTGCCAGATCAGCGGTGTGGGTGAAGGGCCGGGCGTAGGCGTGCCGGGCGTAGGTGTGAGGGTAGCCGTGGGTCGCACAGTAGGGGTAGGGGTCGGCGTGGCATTGACGATCTGCACAAGCACCTCATCGTCGATCGCGCTGCCGTCGCCGCGCACTACGCGCAGGCGCAGGCGACAGTACCCATCAGGCAAGGTAGTGGTATCCCACAATGCCAACACCCCATCGTTGACCTGTTGAGCAACGGGCGGCTGGAGAGGTACCCAGTCCATGCCAGAAAGGGCAGGGTCAGGGATGTATTCCAGCACGTAGTAGCGGAAATCCGCATCCGCCGCTGTGCCGTAGATCAGCACCGTGCCGATGAGCACATCACCATCCTGCGGCTCGGCGATCACGGCGACGCCCCCCTCATCCTGCAGGGACGATCCCGCATAGGCAGCCTGCACCACCCCTGTTGCGCCGAGGAGCATCATCACGCCGACGGCCAGAGATGCGCCGCATCTCCGCATGGCAGCTCAATCCTTCCCCGCTCGCCCTGACCAATTTGCAAAGGATAAGTTTAGCCTATCTGAGGAGCAATTACTACCGAGAGCGCAGCCTTTTCTGTAGCGTTATGGCTCCCCCTACCCCAGCGGGAGAGTGAGGCAGAAGCAGGGAGGCCAAAGCGCCCGCTGGGGGAAGTCACCCACACGGTGTATCTCATACACCGTCATCGGCCCCAGAGGAGAAAGTGGCCGATAGTCCGGCTGCTCAGCAGCCGACCAGATGGGAAGGTAAGCAGGCTGCGCCACAAGGCGGGCATAGGTCTCGCTCCAGGCGGGGAAAACCACCACATACTGCGCACCGCTGGCCACGATGTAATCGTGCAGAGCTTCAGCATCGTGCATGTAGGGCAACACGTCCGGCGAGACCAGCCCAGCAAGATCCACCAGCGGGCGCGGGGCAAAGTAGCCCAGCGCACCGATGTCATGCGCGGCGATCACGGCATCTGGTGCGGTGTGCTCAGCCAGCCAGCGCGCTGTAGCCACCATTTCCGTCTCAATAAAGGCCACATCCTGTGCATAGGCCGGAGCACCCAACACGGCTAAGAAGAGGGGGAACAGCATGGCCACCGCCAGCAGCCAGACGAGGCTGCCCAGTCTTATTGCTCTCTGCTGCGCCTTCGGCTTAATGGTATTCACCATACCCCACACGCCATAGGCCACCACCAGCGGCACGGTCGGCATGGCATAGCGCCCATGCTGATAGGTCACTGGCAGGCGCGCCGCATAGAGCGCCCAGTGCAGCGCTGCCCATATCAACGGCAAAGTCCCAGCCCAACGTGGAGGACGCTCACGTACCCAGCGCACCAGTGATATTACCAACGCCGGTATCAGCAACACCTGCGGACCAACAAAGGCCGCTGCCACCTGATCAAACAGCCGCCGCAGGTAAGGCACCTGCCACAGCACAGCGTACTCAGTCTGTTTGGCATAGAAAGTGTTGGGCCACAGCGTGCCACTTGTGGAAAGGTTGAGGGCAAGGAATGGCGCAAGCAGCAGCCCAAAACCCACGCCCGCCAGCACCGCCCAACGCGCCTTATCGGCCAGCCTGCCACGCTGTAGCAGGCCGTACAGCCCAGCTACGCCTGCCGCCAGCACCCCTTCGGGGCGCGCCAGCATCAGCAAGCCACCCCCCACCCCAAGCCGCAATCCATCCTGCCAGCGGTGCCCCATTGTGGCGGGGTCATGGCGCTGCAGCCACACCCAGAACCACACCAGCAGCGCCGCAAAGAGCGCTGTCTCCATGCCGGAGGTCGCCGCCCACACCAGATGCCACTCCAGCGCCACCGCCAATCCTACCGCCAGCGAGAGACGCAGCGAGGCTTGAGGAAACAACCGCGCTGTTCCCAACCCCACCACCACGAGCGTCAGTAGTCCCGCTGCCTGCGTCCACAGGCATGGATCAAGCGGCAGCAGATGGCCAGGGGTCACCATCAACGTCCACAGCACCGAGGTAGAGCCACTGCTGGGCACGCCGGGCACAAAAGCCCATTGCCCCATCTGCGCCAGATTGCGGGCGTAGGTCTGATAAATCCAAGCATCGTCCAGCGGAAAGCCGAAATGCGTCTGACCAACCCAAGCCGTCAGCAGGTACAGTAGGTGCGCGGCAGCAGCAGCCAGCGCGATCAGCCCATCGCGCCAGAGGGGGGTGAGGGTCCAACGAGTGCCGTGAGCAGGAACCACCTTTTGCTCCACAACGTCAGTATAATGAGCACAACGCAGCAAACAGGAAGGGTACACTAACAATGAAGAGATCGCTATTTGTGGCATTGATGGTGTTCGTGGTCATCGCTGCTGTCGGCTGCGCAGCGGGGGCAGGAGGTGGGACACCCGAGCCGGATCACCCTGTCTCATCTGATGAACCGCAACCACAGCCACAGCAGGATGAGGGCGGGGCTTACCAGTACAGCGTGGCCAGTGTAGACGAAATAGAGATCCGGTTGATGGAGTCGTTCCCCGTGCAGGTCAACGTGGTGGCACGGGGCAACCTCCCCGATGGTTGCACCGAAATTGACGAGGCGCAGGTGCAACGCGAGGGCAACCTCTTCCGCGCCACACTGACCACACGCCGCCCAGCCGATCGGATGTGCACCGAGGCGCTGGTGCCTTATGAGTATGTCTTCCCGCTGGATGTGGAGGGTCTGCGCGCTGGGGAGTACACAGTGGACGTCAACGGCGTGGTGGGCACCTTCACACTGGAGGTGGACAACATGCTCTCCCAGGAAAACAGCAGTGGACAAATCCTTTACCATTTGGCCCCCGTCACGGATGTGGAAGCGCGCGTCTCCGGCACGGCACCCGCCAGAGTGGAGATCGCCATTCGCGGCTACCTACCTGACGCCTGCACCGAAATCAACAGCATCAGCGACCGGCTGGAAGGGAGCGTCATCCGCGTGACGGTTGAGACGCGCCGCCCTGCCGACCTTATCTGCGCGCAGGTGATTGAGGACTTTGAGGTGCGCTACACGCTGACCTCCATCCTTGGGCGCGGGAGCTACATCGTGGACGTGAACGGCACCGCGCAGACGCAGGTCACCGTTCCTTAAGGCTCAACTCGTGGGGGCAGGATGCGGTACAGATAGACAGGCGCCGCTTCATCACCGAAGCGGCCCAGCTGCACAAAGCGCCCTGAGGTAGGGCCGTCCCAGTAGAAGCGCTCCAAAGGCGGCGGGACGTTGTGATCGATCACCAGAAAGGTGACGCCGTAGTCGTCAGCAGCCTGTAGCAGTGTGGCCTCGTCGCCGTTGGGGATGGGCACGCCACCCCGCCCGCTGTGCAGGTAGAGGCCAGGCGGGTTGTTGCTCATGATGCGCGCCTCCAGCGGCACATCCAGATCGTCCAGTATTGCGTCAATCTCATCGTACAAGGCCCCACCCCGATTCCAATCCGCCATGTGCAGGTCAGGCAGGCCTACCACGCGGGTTAGCACGGCGAAGATCGTCACACCAGCGGCGAGGATCGCACTCCCCGCACTGAAGATACGCCACGCCGCCTCGGCCTGCCAGCCGCGCCGTTGTGCCGCCCAGCGGATGGCATCCTCCAATCCTAGCGCCGCTGAGGCCATCACAAAGGGCACTAACGCCGCTGCGGAGTGCAACCAGCCGCCGCGCAGACCCGGCAACGCAAAGGCGAAGGTCATCGCCACGAAGAGGAGGGGAGCGTAGAGCAAGAGCGGCAACAGTTGCCCCTCACACCGCCGCCGCCATACACCAATCAGCGTGAAGGGTGTGAGGAACACGAGATTGTGCACCCCCACAAACGTGGCCAGATTCCCCATCAGTGCTTGCCAGCGCGGATACAGGATGGCCATCCAGCCTGCAGCAAAGAAGCGCTGAGGGGAAAGGTTCGGCGGATAGGCGAACAGGTCATTGTAGTCCACCAACCACAGTGTGCTCAGCCCCCCGGGAGCCAGCGGAGTGCCGAAAACGGCCATGTTGCGGACGAACCACGGGGCCATCACCAAAAGGTAGCCCATTAGTGCGGCACCTGCCGAGAGAAAAGCGTGCCCATCGCCTAACAAGGCCACGAGCACCACAACGGCGGCCAGCAGCACCCCATCCGCCCGCGCCAGATGCGCTAACGCGGCACATCCCCCTGCCAGCACCCACACCCACCGACGCCTGGAGCCTCTCCCTGCCCCAGCCAGTATCAGCGCCCCTGCGCCTGCCAGCGCAAACGGCGTAAACGATTCCGGCAGCGACCAGAATATGGCATAGTACCCGCTGAAGACCGTTAACAGCCCCGCAAGGAGGGCCTGCCGTCGCCCACCGATCTGCGTGGCCAGCGTGTAGCTCAGCAGTGGCAGCGCCGCACCAAGTAGTACAAACACCGCCTGCGCCGCGCCGAAAGCGGGCATCCAGCGCCCCAGGAGTACAATCCCCAGCGCTGCGAGCAGCGCTGGCAGTGGCTGCCAGTAGGTGAAAGAGGGCACAGGCAAGCTCGCCCATGCCTGAAGGTAATTCCATAGGTACGGCTCACTGAAGCCACGCCCCTCGGCCAGCGCTACGCCGCCGTTGAAATAATAGGCTGCGTCCACGTAGCCGGGGTCACGCACGAGCCACGCCACCGCCCCGTTGACAGCCAGCCCTAGCGTATAAAGCAGGAGCAGGTCACGCCCACGCTGGCTCATGTCGTCCGCACCTGCTGGGGGTGGCACTGCCGCCAGAAGGCCACCAAAAAGCCGATGATGAGCAGGGTACGCAGCGGCGCGGTGAGGTATAACCCCCAGAAAAACCCCCGCGACATCAGCACCGGCCATTCCAGAAAGTTGACCAGCGAGAAAAGCAGGATGGCCAACACGCCCTCACGGTTGGGGAAGATAAGTAGGATCAGCGGGATGACCATCTGCATCCAAGGGGTGCTCCAGCCTTTGGACCACAGCAGGAAGACGCACCACGTCACGCCGAAGAAAGCCACCTGTGCGTGGTCGGTGCGGCGCATGGGGCGCGTGAAGAGGTAAACGTACAGCGCCCCAAAAGCAATCAGCGCCACCCAAGGGGAGATGAGCGGCGGGTAGCCCAGCATCTGGGTGGCCTTGGAAGCATCCAGCCGATCGATCAAGTCGCCAAAGTTGCCCGTGCCGAAATTGCCATCCAGCAGCGCCCATACTGTCTGCCAGCTGGATTTGCTGATCTGCGCCCGCAGCGAGGCCAGCGCGAAAGGTGGGCTGAGGATGAGGAAGGGCAAGTAAGCCCCCACTCCCAGCGCGGCCACGATGCCCGTATGGAGAACAGCCCGCCTGGGGGATCGGAAGCGCCACGCTGTCGGCATCAGCAGTACCGGCATCACCTTGATCAGCGCACCGGCGGCCACCGCCAGCGCCGAGCGCCCATCCTTCCCCTCCAGCAGCCACAGCAGCCCCAGCAGCATGAACAGTGTGACAACCGGCTCCACGTTCCACATCAAGAAGACCAGCGGCACACCCAAGATCGCATAGGCCCATGCGATGTCCAGCCCACCTTGCGCCCCATAGAGGCGCTCCCCCAAGCGTCGCATGAGGATCAGGTTGCCCACATCGGCGGAGAGCACGATCAGCGCCAGTGAGTAGTAGTAAGTATGCTCTGGCAGCCCCAACCACACGTTGAGCGCCATGTGCAGCCCTAGGTTAGGCCACACAAAGAGTGGCGGATACTCCATCCAATAACCGATGAAGGGCAGCAGGCCCGTCACGCGGGTGATGTCAGCGAACTTGTAGAAGTTGTCAAACTCCCCATAGGCCATGAGGCCTTTGGGATCGTGCGCAGCGAGGATCACCAGCCGCAGCCCGACGAAGAGCAGCAGCAACACGCGGAAATCGCGCAGGAAAACAACCCTGTTGTGGTGCTCACTCCCCTCCTCATCGCTGGATAGAAGGGTCGGGGGGGTGAGGCTCGCCTTCTCATCGCTCAAGTGGCACCTCCCGCACATAGAGGCTAGCCACGCGATCCCGATACACTAACTTCCATCCCTTGCTTAAGCGCAATACTTGCGCTAGTGGGCTGCCGGTCTCAATGAGCACGGTGTTGGCGCCTATCTGATCCAGCTGCTCATCCCAATCCGGTTGGGCAAGGGCTACTTGAAGATAGACCCGCAGCAGGTCATCATCATACAGATCGGTGCGCCCGTCCACATACACGGGATACTCGCGTGCTGCCCAGATCAGGTAGCCGCCCCAGTTGTAGCTATTGAACAGCGGGCCGGGCGGCTGCCGCGCCTCCAGATAAGCCACCGCCCCGACCGGCAACAGGTCACGGCGGGCCTGTTCCACCGTTTGGGGGTTGAGCGCGACACTCACTTTGAAGACCACCGCCGCGCCTATCAGCGCTAACAGCACCCAGTTGACCAGCACCGCCGCACCCTGTGGCGGGCGGCGCAGGTCAAAGCGGATGTTGTGGGCAGCCAGCCAAGCCTCGGCGTGGACAGTCAGCACCGGTGCGGCCACCACGGCAAACACGGCAATATTGCGCCCTGCCAGCAGGGCCGCGTAAGCCGTCCCACTGACCATCACCGCATCGCGCCAGTGCAAGCGACGGGGCGAGAAGCCCACCACAACAAACGTGCCCAAGAGCAGCCAGATGAAGGGCCATGTCTGCGGTTGGTGGAAGTTGGGCGCTGCCCACTCTTGGATGTAATCGCGCAGCACGCCGATACCTACCGTGCGGAAAGGGTAGGTGAGCATCTGCACACCATAGGGGTTAACGGCAATCGCCGCCGCCGAGACCAGCCCCACCTCCACAAGGCGCAACGCTGGGCGCAATGTGGGGCGTTCGGCATCGGCGGCTTGCCCTCGTAGCACCCCTTCCACCAGCCAGTGAAGACCCTCCCCGAAGGCTGCCAGCACCAGCAGCATGAAGCCGATGGCAAACCCCCCGTGCAGGTTGGCCCATAGCGCCATGATCGGCGGGATAAACCACAGACGGTCATGTCCCCGCCGATAGGCCCACAGCAACGCAAGCACCAACGTACTGAGCAGGAACGACATCATCTGCGGGCGTGGTGACCAGAACACCGCCGCCGCTGCTCCGGCCAGCGCAACGGCAAAGGCGCGCACCAGCGCACTGCCTTCACTGATGCGGTAGATGAGCGCCATCCCCGCCGCTGCGAGCGTCGCCGTATAGAGCGTCAGCCCCACGTCGCCCAACGCTGCGTAGGCACCATAAAGCACCATCTGCGAGAGCCACGAGTGGTTGATCCATGCTTCCCCCGCCCGCGACCACGAGAAGAGGTCCGTGCGCAACAGGGCACGGTGCTGCACCTGCCACTCGCCAGCCCGCAGGTGCCACAGCATATCAGTATCCAGTGGGGCGCGGGCGGCCATCGCAAAGACGGAGGCTACCGCCAACACGGCCAGCAGGCGCTCCAGCGTCAGCAAGCGCAGGAAACGCATCATGGCTCCGGAATCTCCCGCCCTTCTACCTCGCGGTAAGGCACTACTTCCTGCGGCCTGACATGGCGCGGCAGGTCATAAAATACTGTATAGGGGCCAATCTGCGCCTCGCGGTAGGAGAGACCCAACGCGGCGAAACGCTCGCGCAGCACGGCATCCAGCACAGGATGGTTGGCTGTAACATACACGATATGCTCCGCTGCCCGCACGGCCTCTAGATGGGGCAGGTAGCGCAAGTCATAGGTGGTGTAGCGCAGGTCAGGTTTATAGGGTAGCAGCGGCACCAAGAGGATGCGCTCCCCCGTCAGGAAGGCCAAACGGTACGCCACCCAATAGGTGCTGTAGCCGCGATCCGCCCCCACAGAGTCCAGAAAAGCGATCAGGTCGTCATCATACTCGTTAGGGATGTGGGTGATGGCGTTGAACTGCGTCGTGAGGCCGGGCGGGTTCTTAGCCATGGCCCGCACAGTGCCGCCCAGATTGTAGGCGAGGATCACCCCCAGCAACACGGGCACCACCCACCGCATCGCTGTGCGTGCCTCCTGACGTGCCACTTCGCCCAGCCATTCCCCACTCAGCACTGCCAGCAGCGGGTAAAGCGGCAGCAGGTAGCGCCCAGAGGGGTCACTGCCAAAAGGTGAGAAGAGGAAGGCCGCGATCAGCACCCCCCAGCCACCCAGCAGGGTGAGACGCTCCACCGCCGCCCCTTGGCGTCGCAGGGTGCGCCGCATTGCCCACCATAGGATAAATAAGTACAACGCCGCAATGGGCATTCCCAATGGCAGGATGAACCACTCCAGCGCCCACGAAGGGCGCAACCCGAACAACGCCGGCAGGTTGAAGGCTACCAGCGAGAGCATCCGCTCTGGCAGGCTACCACTGCCCGCCTCTGCCAGCGTCTGCCCAAAGCGCACGCCGAACAGTTCGCCGAGAACGCCCGCCGCATCGGTGACCAAGGCGCTGATCCACGGTCCCGCGCCAAGAGCGAATCCCAACGCCAGCAGGGCGATTTTGCCTGCCGAGAGGGATCGCCGCAGGCGCCATAGGCCGATGACCCCCAGCGGCAGGAGCGTGGTCACAATCAGCGCCATGCTCCACCAGCCCAGTCCGGCCAGCACGCCTGCCAGCAGCCACCAACAGGGGCCATCCCGGCGCCCGCTGAGAATGCCCCACCCCACCAGCAGCAGTAGGTTGTTGAGCAGCAGGATTTCCCCATAATCGCCCAGTGTGGCAGTGGTGTAGACGCTTATCATCACGGGCGGCACGGCGATCAGTAGCGCTGCCGCACTCGCCGCCCAACGATTGCCGCTCAGCCGATGGGTCAGGCCATAGGTGGTGATCAGCGTGCCAAGGTACAGGGCCATCTGCACGATGCGGATCGCCAGCACTTTTTGGCCAAAGACCAAGAAGGAGAGCGCCACAAGGTAAGCATCCAGCGCCCCCATATAGGACTGGCCATAGAAAAACACAGGATGAGCACCCTGCAGGATGATGTGGCGCGCCATCAGTCCGATGATCGCTTCATCGGCGTGGAAGCTCACGCTCCCTGTGGCAAGGAGCACCACCTTAAGTGCTAACCCTACTCCTAGGGCCAACCAGAGGCCTGTGTGCCGCAAGATCAACTGCCGAGCTACCGAGATCGGCGATGATGAAGCGATAGTGACGGCTTGCGGATGAGCCATGCCGTTAATGTACATCAGGCGGCGTATTTGGGGAAGTAGTCACATGGGACTAATGTGCCTCTGCTCCTCTGGCAAGGACGTGGGAGATGGCTATACTGGCAATGTCGCACTCACCTTAGGGGAGGCCAGCGGTTGGTTACCCAGACACCCCATCAACATCCTACCCTCCGCCGCTCGGAACAGATCATTGGTATTGTGCTGTTCCTTGTGGCACTGGCTCCGCGCCTTGCCGTCGCCTTGCTGCCCATCCCTACCCAACTGGTCAAGACGCTCACCGACGATGCCTTCTATTACTTCCTTACGGCGCGGCACATCCTGCAAGGGGCCGGCCCAGCAGTGGACAGCATCAACGCCAGCAACGGATGGCATCCGCTGTGGCTGCTCATTAACCTCATGGTGCAGGCCTTGCCCCTGCCCTCCCCCGATGCTTTTGTGCACCTCGCCCTTGCCCTCAGCGCCTTGCTTGACAGTCTAGTAGTGGTCGTGCTCTACCACAGCGCCCGCTGTTACGTCAGGATGGAAGCGGCGGCAGCAGGTGCGCTGATCTACGCACTTAACGCCATGCCTGCTCTGCAATCGGTCAACGGGCTGGAAACAGGCCTTGCTGCCCTCCTCATAGCCGCTGCATGGGCCTCCACGTTGCGCTTGAGTCGTGCCCCCACAGCAGCAAACGCGTTTCTGTGGGGCCTTGCCTTCGGCCTGTGCTTTCTGGCCCGCACAGATACGGCCCTCATCCTCTTCTGGTTGGGCTTTTATGGGTTATTGCGCTTGCCACAAACACGACGCTGGCGGCTTGTCCCGCTCGGTGCGATGGTGGCCATCGCATTTATCACCCCTTGGCTGATCTGGAACTGGCTCACCTTCGGATCGCCGTTAGCCCAAACGAGCGCCGCCGCTGTCCCGTGGGCAATCCGCGCGCGCTACCTGATGGCTCACCCCGACGAACCCCTCTGGCGGCTCTCCCTGCAAGTGTTCACACATCCCACCGCGTGGCTGCGCGGTGATTATCTGGGTACTCCACCTTTGATCGGCTTTCTTCTGTGGCCGCTGGCCACGCTCGGTTTAAAGGACCCGCGCCGTCCGCTAGCAAGCACAGCCTTGCTTTTGCTAGGCGGAGGGGTCACCCTTATCCTCGTCCACACGCTGCTGCGCTGGGAGTGGATAACATCACGGGTACACGAAGTCCTTGACATGGGCAGGATAGGTTGGGTAACGGCG
>FWPU01001474.1_pt1 | contig 48677 bp, 46 predicted proteins | sample 2228361 | NCBI WGS metagenome assembly FWPU01 (sample SAMEA103939777, study PRJEB20133) | metagenome | reverse complement strand
GGCGCCCAGGTCGGTGCCACCCGCATGTTCATGCTCCAGGGTGGCCACTTGGTGGCCATGAATTACTGCTCTGAAAATAGCCAACACCAATTAGCAAATAGCCAGTAGCTTCACCCCCACCCTCCCCTCCCCCTTCAAGGAGGAGGGTCTCGGGGAGAGGGCGATTTTCGGGGCACCCGTTGCTCCGGACCCATTGCTCTTCTCGTTGCAGCGGGTGCAAGCAACGGGTCAAACAGGGTGGCCCAAAGGGCCGTAGTGACGTATCGGAAACTCCCCGCACCCTTTCTGCTCCCTCGCTCATGAGGCAAGGCCGGCTTCGGCTCAGTACCCCCTCCCGTTGCCGCCGCGCCCTATCCGGTCAAGTGGCAGTGCCTCATACCGTTGCTTCAGGTACGGATGCTCGTTGAGATACCGCTTGACGGCCGCGTCATCGGCGAACACCTCCGGGCTGCGGCGCCGGTACTCTTCGACCGTCAAACCGTATTTCGCCAAGAGCTTGCTGAGTTTCGCGTTGATGTCCGCGCCCATCTCACGCATTTGCTCAGGCGACGGCCGCTGCCCTTCTCCGAACCGCTCGCCGCCCTGAAACATGTTCATCATCATCTCGCCGATTTCGACGCGGGCATTCACAAATTTTTCCACCTCAGCCGGCTCCGCAGCCAGGCCTGGCCCGGCACACAGGACGATGCCAAAAGAGACGCCGATGAGATTATTCGTCAGATTCATGGCCATGATGTCCTCCCATCATTGAACAATACTCAGCCCTCAGATAACCGAATCAGACCATTCGACCAGACGAATTGATGAGTCAGCATGGGACGTTGGTTCAGTTAGAGCGCGAGCTGCAGGAACACTTCCGCGTATGCGCCGGCAGGGGCGCTGGCCTTGGGATCGGCGAACACGGCACGCCAGCGATTCAATCCCAGGACACCTTCCCCATACGGAATGGTTGCCACTTGGCTCCGATGCTCGGCGATCGCCAGCATCTTCTTGGCCACGGTAGCGTCAATATATTCGAGGCGATCCCACGCGGCGAACGGCCCCCAGACTTCGTAGGCCCAGAGGCCGCCGCTCAGTGTGAGATCGACCTCGACGAGGCTTTCACGCACCAGGTTGCCGGTTAAGCGGTGCGCCGGATGCCGATCCTGTTCCGGATGCAACGTATAGACTTCAACCGGCCCGAGTCGCTGAAAAATCTCTTTCAGTTTCCGCTTGACCGTGTTGATATTGATCTCGTCCGCCGAATCCGGCTGGTCGAAGAACAGAACATCCTTGACACCGAGAATGCGCCCCGACCGCAGGGCTTCTTCCCTTCGCACCTCGGCCATCCGTTGCTCGGTCCATCCGAAGGGATTCGACGCCCGCCCGCCATTGGTCACGACGACCGACGTGATGACGGCCTGTGCTTCGGCCAGCATCGCGACCGTCCCGCCCATGCCGATTTCCATGTCGTCGGGGTGCGCGCTGACAATGAGGATCGTGCGGCTCACGGCCCGGACGCTTCCATGTTAGATTCCCTCCGACCCGAAACCCTGATCTCTGCTCGGCGGACCCAGTCGTTTGAGGTAGTCGATCAGGTCCTCCAGATCCGTGGCCGTCAGACCCGTCCAGCGCGGCATTTCAGGATCGAGCGTATTGCCCCCGGCATCGATCCCCGCCACGATGGCCGCTTTGACCGATTCCTCGTTATAGGCCGGCCGGCGGCGTCCGCGCGGGTCTTGATAGCCCCGCGGATCGCTGAGAAATGCAAACGTGATGTTCGGCGCGAACATGCCGTGCATACTGCCGCCCCGGCCATCGTCCCCGTGGCACATCGCGCAGCCGACCCCCTCCATGCCGTGACTGTTCTGAACGATCCGACCCTGCGCCGTGACGCCGTACATGAAGATGCGCCATCCGTTCTGGAGGTTCGCCGCGGGCCACGGCTCGAGCACCTGATCCGTTCCGCCGGCCATCTCGGCGCTCCCCCATTCGGCGAGGCAGACGGTCGCGATACCCAATGCGCTCAACCAGAAGAGACAGCCTCTCCATGCTCTCACCCGTATCATACGCCCACCTCCTTCGCTCCACAGCCTGAAACATCGGTCCGTTTCGGAGAGAAGGCCTTCGCTCACATGAGATTCTATGGCTGCCGGCAGAGGGACTCAACTTGAGACCAGAGTCCAGCAGGGGTCGCCGCTCTCTTCACCTCACTCCGGCACAGGCTTTTTGACCATCCGTCGACCCAGGGAGGGTTGCACCGCATACAGCACGGTCGCGCCGGACACCAGCGCGCAGGCGGCCAGATACCAGCTTGGCGCCGTCATGCTGCCGCTGTGCTCGATCAGGAAGGTCGCGACTAGGGGGGCCGTGCCGCCGAACAAAGCCAGCGCCAGGTTGTAGGCGACCGAGATGCCTGTGTAGCGCCCTTGCGGGGGGAATAGTTCCACCACGGTGGCGCACATCGGACCGGCGTAACAGGCCACCAGCACCGCGAAGATCAGTTGGGCCGCCAGGATCGGGGCGAAGGTTTGCCGGCCCAGCAACGTGAACAGCGGGTAGGCCAGCAGCGCAAGCCCGGCGGCTCCCGCCAGCAGCGGTGCGCGCCGGCCCATGCGGTCCGACAGCGCGCCCATGACGGGGACGAGGATCGTGAAGGCCGCGAGCCCGATGGTGTTGCTCACCATGGCGGGACCGAGCGGATAGTCCAGTACGCGCGACACGTAGGTGATGAGGTAGACGAACGCGAGGTAGAACGAGGCGGCATAGAGCAGGATGATCCCTACGGCCTGCGCGAGTTCGGTCCGCTGACGGAGCATCACCTCGCGGAGTGGAAACCGCGGCACCGCTCCGACCTTCATGAGCCGTTCAAATTCCGGCGACTCCTCGATACCGGTCCGCATGTACACGGCCACCAGCGCAACAAGCACGCCCAGGAGAAACGGCACGCGCCAGCCCCAGGCAGAGAGCGCCTCGTGAGACAGCGTCGCGGTGAGGAGGGCGCTCGTGCCGGAGCCGAGCAGAATGCCCACTTGAGCGCTGAATTCACTCCAACTTCCCGCATAGCCGCGCCGCCCGACGGGGGCGTGTTCGACCAGGAACGCCATGGACCCCGCAAACTCCCCGCCGACCGACAGACCCTGCAGCAGACGCAGGAGCGTCAGCAAGAGAGGCGCGGCAATCCCGATGTCCTCGTGCGTGGGTAGCAGGCCCAGCAGGCAGGTGGGCACCGCCATCAGCATGACGGACCATACGAGCGCCGTCCTGCGCCCGAGCGTGTCCCCCACATGCCCGAACAGGATAGCGCCCAGCGGCCGCGCGAAGAAGCCGACGGCGAAGACACCGAATGCCGAGAGCAGCGACGCCACCGCATTGTCACCGGGGAAAAACAGCGACGCAAGGATGGGAGCGAAATAACCGTAGAGGGCGAAGTCGTACCACTCCAGGATGTTGCCTACCGAGCCCGCGATCAGAATCTTGTGGAGCCGAGCGCCCATGACACCGCGTTCCGATCGAAAAGTGCAATCCCCGGCGCACGCGCCGGCCGTTCGCCGGACCGTGGATGATGGGGAGTCATCAGGGCTCCTCCGGCCGCTCGATCGGGCCGGCCCACTCCCCTTGGACGAGCGAGACTTCCTGAAAGCCGCCGTCCGGCCACTGGAAGTGACCGGCCTCATCCACTTGCACGATGAACGGATCCGCTTCGTGGGCTTCACCGCGATACCAGTACCAGCCTGCTGCCGTCGGGTGTGTCTTTGTCCATGTGAGTCTGGCCATGGGTCAATCTCCACTGTTTTCCGCTCCGCAGCCTGAAGCGCCCAACCCGTGCGATCGCATTCCCGTCGCACAGCCGGGCCGACACCGAACCCTACCACGACCAGGCAGGCAATTGAATACGTTTTGGTCGGGGACGACCCTTCCGATAGTTGACAAGGCACGGTGAATCGGCCTACACCGACTTCTGCGAGAAAATAGCGAGCAGCCGGTGGTAACGAGCTAATAGCTGTGAGCGATTCGCTGCCGGCTGTCAGGGAAGGTCTGAATAATTCCCGATTTCGATCGGCAGACTTTCAAAACACTGGGATTCATAGAGGTCAACGCCTCACACTTTGATTAATCAGACCTTCCTTAGCTATGTTCTGTTCTATAGGGCAAGCCGCAGGTTCATGAGCGCTGTTGTGAAACGATCACCGGGACGCGGGACTGCAGGACCGCTGTCGCTCTGTCTTCTCCTCGCAGCGCCCACGAGTGTCTGCCCGGCGCTGCCGGCCGGCGTGACCGTCGCGATCACCGTAATCGGCACCGGCCCCGAACGGCGCGTCGTCGAGCGCCTCGCCCGCGCGTTTGAGAAAGCCCACCTCGGGACGGCGATCGAGATCCGCTGGAATCGGAATTTCCACGCCGCGCAGATGCTCCATGCCGGGGAAGCCGATGTCGCCGTGAGCGCCCAGGAATATCCCGGCCTCAGCGCAACGCAAATCGCCTGGGACGGCATCGCGGTGATCGTGAACTTTACGAATCCCGTCACCGAAATCACCTCGCAACAGTTGGCGCAGTTGTTTTCGGGTCGGATCGCGAACTGGTCCGCCTTGCACGAACGCGGCGCCGGCCACGTCGAACTGATTCGACGGCCCGCCGACCAACATCTCAATGAAGGGTTTGAGCGGGCCCTCGGCATCAACGGACAGATCCCGAAGGCCGCGACGGTCATCAGTTCGGATCAGCGCGTGCTCAGGCGCGTCTCCGGGCGGATCGACGCCGTGAGCTATCTGTCGTTGCGCGCCGCGCTCGACGCGACCGAATACGGAACCCCGGTCAAGATCCTGCTGATCGACGGTATCGAAGCGGGCCATCCGACGGTGCGGAACGGACAGTACCCGCTCCGCCGTCCCGTCTTTCTGTTGCTCGGCAAGCAGCCGACCCCGGTCGCCGAGGCCTTCGTCCGGTTCGCTGTTTCACGGGAGGGCCAGCGCATCCTTCAGGAATCGTTCACCCCGCTCTCCCCGTAACGATCCACCCAACCCATAAGACGTTCCGTTTCCCCGCTTGTCCGTCCCGTCTCCGTCAACACCACCCCCATCGGCACTTGTGTAAGCGCCGCCCGGGGAGTACCGTGAACACGAACCCGGCCCGCGCCGGGCCCTTCCATGCTCTCGCCAGGCGGCATGACATGATCGCCGGAGCCGACAAGCATCAGGATCTGATCTTGACCGCGCTTCCCGTGGTGTTCTACGCCGCCGCGCCCGACGAACGTCTTTACCGTCCCTGGGTCAGCCAGAATTCGGCGCGCATCACCGGCTTCACCCCCGAGGCATTTGCCTCGGACCCCGGGCTCTGGGTATCCCGGCTCCATCCCGATGACCGGGAGCGCGTGCTGGCCGAGTTCCTCGAGCTTCCCCCTGACGGCGCATGCACGGTCGAGTACCGGTGGCTCATGGCGGACCAAACCTACCGCTGGTTTTTGGATACGGCCGTCTTCACTCGGGAAAGCGGCGCCGGCGACCGCCGCCTCGCCGGACTCTGGATGGACGTGACCAAGCGCAAGGCCGCGGAGGCCGAGTTGGAAGCCAGTCGCGCCGAACTGGAGCGGAGCCGTGAGGAATTGCGCGCGCTGGCGGGGAAACTGCTGACCGTGCAGGACGAGGAACGCCGGCGGATCTCGCGCGACCTCCACGACGATGTCAGCCAACGGTTGGCCGTCATCGGCCTGGAACTGGAGGCGGTGTATGGAAGCCTTCGGTCTTCGTCCTCGCCGTTCAAGCGCCAACTCCGCGCGATCCACAAACAAGTCGTCCGGTTGTCCGATGATCTGCGCCACCTGGCTTATCAATTTCATCAAACCATCGTGGAGGACCTGGGGCTGGTCGTCGCCCTGCAGCGGTATGTGAACGACTTCGTCCGGCGGACCGGCGTCAAGGCCCGGTTCATCAAACGCCGCGTGCCAGAGTTCCTCGCTCAGGACGTCGCCACGTGCCTGTATCGGGTCGCCCAGGAGAGCCTGGGGAACGTCGCGGCCCATGCCAAGGCCTCCCATGTGACGTTGGAGCTGATCGGCTCGGACGACGAAATCCGCCTGACCGTTCGCGATTCCGGCGTCGGCATGGATGTCGAGGCGGTCCGCCAGCGAAGTCGCGGCTTGGGGCTGCTCAGCATGACGGAGCGCGTGCGGCTCCTCAACGGCTCGGTCGAGCTTCGTTCCCGGCCGGGGCAGGGGACGGAAGTGTCGGTCCGCCTTCCGTTGACGATGGATCAGCCATGAAACGGGCCCGCCTTCTCCTCGCCGACGATCACACGATGTTTCTGGAGGCCATCCAGAAAGTGCTGGAGCCGGAGTTCGATCTCGTCGGCCAGGTCGCCGACGGACGCGCGCTCCTGGACGCGGCCACCCGCCTTCGTCCAGACGTCATCCTGATGGACCTCTCCATGCCGCTGCTGAACGGGATCGACGCCGCGCGGCAGTTACGCCGCCTGGTGCCGGATACGCGCCTGGTGTTCCTGAGCATGCACGCCGACCCGACGTACGTGACGGAAGCGTTCCGCGCCGGAGCGTCCGCCTATGTCCTCAAACGCTCGACGGCGGCGGAACTGATCCAAGCGGTCCGCACGGTGCTCCGGAACCAGTATTATGTGTCGCCGCTGCTGGCCAAAGACATCCTCGACCCGTTGCTGCAGCGCACCGGGCGTCCCCCGGTCCTGCACAGCGAGCTGACGCTTCGACAGCGCGAAGTGCTTCAACTCGTCGCCGAGGGCCGCTCGTTGAAAGAAATCGCCGCCGTGCTCAACGTGTCCGTCAAGACCGTGGAATTTCACAAGTCGCGGATCATGAAACAGCTCGGCCTGCGCACGACCGCCGAGCTGACGAAGTACGCGATGACCCATGGATTGGTCTCCACCTAGCCGCCTCATTCTGACGAGCGCTAGGGAAATCGATCACCATCCTCCAGGGACGTTCCTAGTTCCGTTTCGGCCTCGTTACTGAGACAATGATCACCATCAGTTCCGTGCGAGCAGTGGGTCGTGACGATGGAACACGCACAAATCCTCTTGGCCGGTCTGCATCCGCTCCTGATGGAAGACGTCCGTCTTCAATTCGAGGGCCGGTATGGCCGGTATGATCTGATCTCGGCGCCGGGGGATCGAAACACGCTGGTGACGACCGTACGCCGAACACGCCCCGACGCCGTGGTGTTGGATCTCCCGGCGCAATCCCGCGCCGGTCTTGACGTCGTGCGCCGGCTCAGAGCGGCTTCGCACGACACCAAAGTCATCGTGGCCTCATGGCGGACAGACCCGGCGTTTATCATCGATGCGTTCCGCTCAGGAGCGTCCGCCTACCTCGTCAAACCGACCGTTCCGACCGAGTTGCCCTGCGCCGTTCAGACGGTGTTGAGCGGGCGGCGGTATCTCAGCTCGTTGGCCGGGCGGAGACGCGGGTTGATCGTTCACGCTCAACCGGAGACCGTGCCGCCGCGACGGTTCCCCGGGCGCGAGAAGGAACTGCTTCGCCTGATCGGCCGGGGGTACTCCGCAAAGACGATCGCGGAGAAACTCCACCTTTCGGCGGAAGCCGTCGGCGAATATATCGCGCGTCTGATGAAACAGCTCGGCGCCAAGACCAGACGAGGGTTGTCACGATGCCTCGCACGCAGGTCACGGTAGCTTGAACGTTCGGCGTCGCGGCCCCGGATCGTCGCCGTGTGATCCGGCCTGCGTCGCCGCCGCCGTGGTCCGGCGTTCGACACAGAGGGCAATTGAACTCCACCGGTCCGGGAGGGGAAGGAGCATCCTGATGGCCATCACCACTCGTCGCAGCAGCGCGCGCCAGGATCGCGCGCGTCTCCGATCCTGTGTCTTTTGCGGAAAGCCTGTCAGCCCCGGCGACCACTCGGCCGTTGAAGAGGTTGAAGAGAGCGAGGAGCGGAACACAGGGGATTCGGGACCATCGCCCTCTACGCGCCTGTGGCACAAGACCTGTTTCGAGCACCACTTGGACGAAGGAGAAGAATGCTGAGCCCGGTGCGCCCGTTGCGTGTGCATTCGTCCCGGCCGGGCCGTCGTCAGAGTGCAGGAGGAAGCCATGCAACGCGTGAACTGGGGAGACACGGTGCAAATCGAATACACCGGATGGTTGGAAGACGGCACCGTCGTCGATTCGTCCTTGCTGAGCGGTCCCTTGTTCTTTACCGTCGGACAGGGGAAGGTCCTTGCGGGGCTGGAACACCTGGTGCTCGACATGACGCCGGGTGAATCCAAAACCGAAAAGGTCCCCTGCCAACTCGCGTTCGGACCGTATCGGGAAGAGCTTCGATGCAGAGTCGAACGCTCGTGGCTCCTGGCGCAGGACGTGAAGCCGGAGGTCGGGCTGGGTTTGGAGATCCGCCGAACCGACGGCGAAGTGATCCACATGAGGATCGTGGAACTGAACGGAGACACCGTGACCCTTGACGCCAACCATCGGCTGGCGGGCCAGGACCTGATCCTGCATGTCGAATTGCTTGCCATCCCGGATAGGCCGGTATCGGGAGCCACCGGCAACGGCCGGTCTCCGTCACGGGTCTCCTGACATGCTGATCGTGGTTATCACCGTGGCCTTGCTCCTCTTGATCCTGTACCGCCGGAAGAGCCGGGCGCCGACCAGGGACCCCTGAACAGGCCTGTTGCTCACCAGGCACCCAACGAACCGGCTTGCTCCCGACCAGATCGAGGCGGTCGGCACGATGACGGCGACACGTCAGGGAGAGACAGAATGGGAGAGCGTTTGGCGATCGAGGCGGACCGGATTGCGGCCGTGCTGTTGGCTGACGGGAACTGGCATCCTGTCGAACCATCCTCGTTCGAGATCGGCACCTATCAGTTCAAGACGGGCGACAGAACCGTGCTCGGCGGCGGCGCCGCCTCCCGGCTTTCCGAGCTCGGCGCGACCTGGAGAAATCCGGCAGGCGACGAATGGTTCGCCTGTCCTCTGTCCTCCATCCTGGCTGTCCGCTATACGACCCGCTCCCATCCGACCAAGAACGCCGTCGCAACCGCTGCAAACCCGTCCGGCACAGGGCCGGTCCATGCCTAGGACAGGACCCCTTCCATCGCCGTCGCGTCAATCATTCGCCCGCCCGTGGCTTCCTCTGGCGGTTGCCGCCCCGCTCCTGACCGTGTTTGCCGGCTGTGACTACTGGCCCCCCGCCCTCCAAGCGCAGATCGAAGAACTGCGGAGTATGGTCGAGGAGGCCTGGGATGAGCGGGACGACCTGGACCGGCGGCTCAGGGAAGCGGATCGTCGCCACAAAGAGCTCACACGCCACGCCGCGACGCTGGCGCAGCGCAACCGGGACCTTCAACGACGCGTGGCCGCCCTCGAACAGGCGCTGGCTGCAAAAGCCGATCGCCCGGTGACTCGCCCCGCCTCTCTTCGCTCGTCCCGCGCAGACGGCTTTCGTTCCGGCGCAATCAGGGCCGGCCGGATAGCTGCGGCGTTCCCGGGAGCGCGCCTGTTGCGTCTCCGATCCCCGCTCATGCGCGGGGCCGACGTGCGCGCCGTCTAGACCCGGCTGCGCCAACGCAATGTGCCCGTCCAAGCGGATGGAATTTACGGAGCGGCGACCGAGGCCGCCGTGATCCGATTTCAGCGGACGCACGGGCTCAGGCCCGACGGCATTGTCGGTCCCAAGACTTGGGCCTCCCTGGCCCGAACATCGCGGAAATAGCCATCCGCCATCAGCCGTCAGCCATCAATTTCACCACTCATACATCCCTTCATACATCCCTCGCTCCCGAGGGGGAGGGGTAGAATGTGTTCCCTCTCCCCTGGCGGGAGAGGGTGAGGGTAGCGTCGGCAGCGTCGTGCCAGCGGCCGGCTCCTTCATTCAGCGGCAGAAAGACGGACACTTCTGGTACAGTCTCCCGTGACGACCTGGACGTAGCCGAATCCCCTTCATGGATCCACTGCCGATCGAGAACAGCCTGTCGAATCTTCGCCGCGCATTGGGAAACGGTCGAACCGCGGTCTTGACCGCACCGCCCGGCGCGGGGAAGACGACCCGCGTGCCGCCGGCCTTGCTCGATGAGCCGTGGCTGCAGGGCCGGCGGATCCTCATGCTGGAACCCCGCCGCCTCGCGGCGCGCGCGGCCGCACACTTTATGGCCGTGACGCTCGGCGAAACAGTCGGCCGGACGGTCGGCTATCGCATGCGCCTCGATACGAAGGTCGGGCCGACGACGCGCATCGAGGTCGTGACCGAAGGCATCCTCACCCGTCTGTTGCAGCACGATCCGTCCCTCGCCGAGTATGGAATCGTCATCTTCGACGAGTTCCACGAGCGAAGTCTGCACGCGGACCTCGGGCTCGCCCTGTGTCTCGAAGCGCAGCGCCTCTTTCGTCCGGACCTTCGCCTGCTCGTCATGTCGGCCACGTTGGATTGCGAAAGGGTCGCAGACCTGCTGGACCACGCTCCGGTGATCGCCTGCGAAGGACGCCTGTTTCCGGTGGACACCCGCTACCTGGACCGTCCGGTCTCCGGACCGTTGGATCGGGAAGTAGCTCGGATCATTCGGCGCGCCCTTGAGCAGGAGCAGGGCAGCCTCCTCGTGTTCCTGCCCGGCATGGCCGAAATCAGGCGGGTGGAACGGCGCCTGCAGGAAGCCCCCCTCGAGCTCACCGCCGTCGTTGCGCCGTTGCACGGCGACCTGCCGCAAGAGGCGCAAGACCTGGCGATCAGGCCGGCGGCGCCGGGCGCGCGCAAGATCGTCCTGGCCACCTCGATCGCGGAGACCAGCCTGACGATCGACGGGATTCGGGTCGTCATCGACGCCGGCTTCTTGCGCACGCCGCGGTTTGATCCACGCACTGGTCTTACCCGGCTGGAGACCATCCGGGTGACCCAGGATTCGGCCGAGCAACGTCGCGGCCGAGCCGGACGACTGGAACCCGGCGTATGCTACCGCCTGTGGACCGCCGCAGAGCAGCAGACGCTGGCCGCCCGGCGGCCGCCCGAGATCTTGGATGCCGACCTCGCCCCGATGCTGCTGCAACTCGCGGCCTGGGGCGCCGCCGATCCCTACACCCTGTCCTGGCCGGACCCTCCGCCGGCCGGAGCCGTCGCTCAGGCGAAGGACCTGCTCACACGTCTGGGCGCGCTGGATGACCGGGGGCGGATCACGCCGCATGGGCGGCAGATGGCGGAGCTGGGGCTGCATCCGCGCCTCGCCCACATGATCCTGAACGCGATCCCCCTCGATCTCGGCGGCCTCGCCTGCGAGGTGGCGGCCTTGCTCAGCGAGCGGGATCTTCTGCGGAGCCAGCCCGGGTGGCGAAACGCGGATCTTCGGCTGCGGCTGGATGTGTTGCATGAAGTCCAAGCGAGGGGCGAGAGGCGAGAGGCAAGGGGGGACAGAAAATTGGAAGAGCCGCCCGGCGCCGGCGTTGACCGGTCGGCCTGTCAACGCGTGCGGCGAGTGGCGGAACAGTGGCGACGACAACTCCGGGTGCCGGCCTCTGAGAGCGGCGATCTCGAGCGGCTCGGCGTCTTGCTGGCCTTCGCCTACCCGGACCGGATCGCGCAACGCCAGCGCGGGACCGATCGCCGATACCTGCTGGCCAACGGTCGTGGCGCCTCTTTTCCGCAACCGGAGCCCCTCGCATCGGAGGACTATCTCGTCATTGCCGACTTGGACGCCGGCGCCCAGTGGGCGAGAATTGATCTGGCCGCGCCCGTGTCGCGGGAGGATCTCGAAACCTCCTGCGGCGATCAGATTCGGGACGTGGAGACCCTGTGGTGGGACGATCGGACACAAGCGGTGCAGGCCCGGCGGCAACGCCGGCTCGGCGAACTGGTGCTGGCGGACCAGCCGATTTCACATCCCGCCCCTGCGCAGCTCACCCAGGCGCTGCTGCAGGGTCTTCGCCGGATGGGCCTGGCCTCTTTACCCTGGACCAAGGAGTTGCGGCAATGGCGGGCGCGGGTCGCTTTTCTGCGCCGGGTGGAGGGCGCTGCGTCCGGCTGGCCCGACGTTTCCGACGAGGCGCTGCTCGCCAGCCTGGAACACTGGCTGGGACCGTTCCTGGACGGCGTGACCCGGCTCGATGCCGTCCAGCGCCTCGATCTCGCCGGTCCCTTGCAGGCTTTGCTGACCCGGGAGCAACAACGACGGCTCGACCGGCTGGCGCCCACCCATCTCGTCGTGCCGAGCGGGTCCCGCATCCGGCTGGACTACGAAGCGGGCGATGCCCCTGTGCTGCCGGTCCGGTTGCAGGAAATGTTCGGCTGCCGCGAGACCCCCCGCATCGCGGACGGCAAAGTCCCCGTCATGGTGCACTTGCTCTCGCCGGCCGGCCGGCCGGTGCAGGTCACCCAGGACCTCGGCAGTTTCTGGGTCTCGGGCTATCGGGAGGTGCGGAAAGAACTGCGCGGCCGGTATCCCAAACACCACTGGCCCGACGATCCGTTGGCTGCCCGGCCGACGAGCCGGACATCACGCCGCGCGTAGCTTCTCAACCCCTCGCCTTTCGCCTCTCGCCTGACTTCTCTTTAGGGATTATGCCAGCGGGCGCCTTCGTAGGAGGGATTGAATTGATGGGTGAGCTTGACGGTGTCCCCGTCTTTCACGGTCGAATCGAGCGTCCCGACTTTCTTGTTGACGGTGACCAGCAGTTCCCCTCTGTTCATGAAGGGAACAAGGCCGGCCAACCGATCCTGATTGGCCTCGATCAGCTTTTTCACGGACATCGGCCCGTTGATTTCCACTTCCAGTTCCGATTCTCCCACGCTGTCGCGCAGCGTGAGCCCGAACAACAACACGGTCACCATCTCTGCTCCATTTCAACGATATCGGCATAACGGGGTAGCGGGATAACGGGGTACCGAGGTAGGGGCTACCGGGATACCGCTATCACCGCCTCCTTCTCATAACACCGTCACCCCGTTATCCCGCTATCCCTCTCATTATCCCGCTACCCCGATACCCCTCCCCCTCACATCCGCCGGTGGCACCGAAAGCAATCTTGCCGCTTCGGATGCCGGGCGGGCAAGGGTCGGACTCCGCCGGCGACGTGGCAGCGGAGACAATCCGGTTCGGCGGTCAGCGCCTGGTGGTCCGGCGTACCGGGCACCGCAGGGTTTTGGTCGCGCGGCGACGGCAACAGCGAGACGCCGACGACGATCAGGACGGCCAGGCCGACGAAGATCCAATCCGCTTTCTTGATCATCAGGTCCCTGATTCCCGTCTTGCATCAGCCTGCGCCGCGTCATAGGTCTCCTCAAGCACCTGGGCTATATGCTTGACCTGGGTCCGCCCTCGCAGTCCGTTGTTCAACTGGATCATGCAGGCCGGACAACTGGTCGCCACGATCTCCGCGCCGCTCTCCTCGATCGCCCGGCGCTTACGTTCGAAAATCTTTTGGGCCGTGTCGTAGTCCTTGAGCATATAGGTGCCCGCCCCGCCCGCGCAGCGATCGGCGTCCTGCATTTCGACGAACTCGACGCCGGGCAACGCCGCGAGAATCCGCCGTGGCTCTTTGGTCACGCCGGCCGCCCGCAGGTGGCAGGAAGAATGATAGGTCACCCGGCGCGGCCCGGTTAATGGAGCGCGAACCGCCGGCGCTTTCGGAGACTTCGCCACAAACTCCGAGATGTGCATGACCTTCCCGGCCAACTGCTCGGCCGCCTGCCGCTCCGGCTCTTCCGCGAACAGCTTGGGATAATCCTTCAGCATGAGCGTGCAGGAGGCGCAGCCGGTGACGATCGTGTCATACGGCGCAAGGGATTGCAGGTTGAACCGCGCCCCTTCCTTGGCCAACCCCACATGGCCGTAGGTCTCGATCGGGGTGCCTGAGCAGCGCTGCGGCGGCAGGGCCGGTTCCACGCCGTGCCGCCGAAGCACGGCGATGACCGCATCGCCCACGCCGTCGTCGAAATAGTTGGCCGCGCAGCCATGAAAGTAGGCGACGCCTCCCTGAGCGCCGCTTCCTCTCTTGACCAGTTCCGGATATCGATCTCTCAGATGGCGGCCGGCGAGCTTCGGCAGGACCATCTCGCGCGGAATCCGCGCGCGGTCCGCGATCAGCTGCATGAACGGGCGCGAGAGGTGCTCCAGCCAGGCCCTCATGGCCGGTCGATCCCACAGCCATTGGGTGCGGGCGGCCAGTTTGAGGAGAGGCTCGAACAACCAGGGCCGCGCCTGCAACCTGAAGATCAACCCGGCCGCCCGGTTCGGATGCTCGGCTCGGCGTTTGAGGATCAGGTCGGCCACGTCCACGCCGGCCGGGCAGATGGTCCGGCAGGACTTGCAGTTGAGGCAGGCTTCGACCACCCGCTTGGAGTTGAGGTAACGATAATCCTTCGACGTGACGATCTCGAACCAGCCCCGTGAGCTCATGTCCTCAGACTGGAAGACATCGTACACGGGGCAGACCGAATTGCACTTGGCGCAGGTCGCGCAGGGCTTCGACAGGCGGACGTAATCGATATGCTCAGTGAACGGGACATCGCTGATCTTGACGCCGGGATTGAGCACACCGGCCGGATCCAGCGCACGTTTGACCCGGACGAACAGCTCGTACAGCTCCTCGCCGAACATCGCGCGGACGTATTCCGCACGCACGCGCCCGTCGCCGTGCTCGCCGCAAATCGAGCCGCCGAACCGCTCAAGGACGGTCCGGTGAATCTCGTGGTAACCCTCGACCATCCGCGCGAAATCGCGCTCGTCGTTCACGTCCAACAGCGGCACGATATGCGCGTTGCCGTTGCCGATATGACCGAAAATCGCGACCGGGACGCGCTGGCCCTGGAAGAACTCTTCCAGGTAGCGGATCAGCTCGCCGATCCGCTCGGCCCGCACGACCACGTCGTCCACGAAGTTGATCGGCTTCTTTTTGGCGTCGAACCGGTAGAGCGTCGGATAGAGCGCCTTTCTCGCCTTCCAGAGCTGATCGCGCTGGTCGCGGTCGAAGGCGACGGTCAGGTCCGCCGCCAGCCGATAGCGCCGGCAGATGGCGGCCATTCGTTCGGCCTGCTCTTTCAGGTCCGTCGCCTCCCCGTCCGCATCCACCTCGGCCAGTAGCGTCGCGGCCGCCTCGGCCGGAATGCCGTGAGCACGTCGGCCGATGAGATCGAGCGTGTTGGCATCCATGACCTCCAAGGCGCTCGGCGAGAGACCGAGCAACTGCGGCACCGCTTCTCCGACATCCTCCAGCGAGCGGAAGTGAATGAGCGCCGTCAGCGTCGCTTTGGGTTTATCCACCAGCCGGATCGTCGCTTCGCTGATGACGCCCAACGTCCCTTCGCTCCCGACGAATAATTTGGGCAGATCGAACAGGCCCCGCTCCAATCCGTCCGCCAGACCGAAGAGATTGTATCCGCAACTGTTCTTGCTCACCGTCGGACGCTTGGTCTGAATCACGGTCGCGTGGCGGCGCACCAATTCGAGCACGTCGCGGAGCGCCGGATGGCCGGAGCAGACCCGTTCCCATGCCGGATCCGCAAGCGGATAGGCGCGCGCCTCCAGCCAGCCGCCCGATTCGAGATAGATTCTGAGGCTGAAGACGTTATCCTTGACCGATCCGTACCGCAGCGTATGGGGTCCGGAGGAATTATTGGCCAGCATGCCCCCCAGCTTGCACATCTCCCCGCTGGAGGGATCGGGACCGAACAGCAGCCCATGCCGCCCCACATGCTGATTCAGTTCGGCCAGGACGATGCCGGGCTGGACGCGAGCCCATTTTTCCTCGCGGTTGAGTTCGAGCACGCGGTTCAGGCGGGAGACATCCAGGATGACGCCGGAGCCGATGGCCGAGCCGGTCAGGTTGGTGCCGGCCGCGCGCGGGGTGATCGGCACGCCGCGGGCCACCGCGTAGTCCACAACCCGTTGAATATCGTCTTCCGAGTCGACCAGGACGACGGCTTGCGGGGTGACGCGATAGATGCTGGCGTCCACCGCATAGGCGGTCAGGGTCGGAAAATCGTCACGGACTTTGTCGGGTCCGACCAGCCGCCTGAGGTCCGCGGCGACGGCTCGTGTTCGTTCGGGAAGAATGAGTGGCATGCGCCGTCCATTCTAGACGCACCGATCCGAAGAGCACAAGGCTCCGGCGGTCGAGGTGTTGTCGCAGACCGGATGATTCGCTAAGATGCGAGCCGATGCCGTTGCCCGCCTTGTTTGTCTCGCGCCTGCTTCCCGATCCGGTCATGGCCGCGATCCGCGAACGGTTTCGGCTCACGGCCATTCCCGCGGTCGAACCCCTGTCTCCCCGCGCGCTGCTGGACGGCATGCGGGAGGCGGAGGCGGCCATCTGCACCTTGACGGAAACGATCGACGGCGCGGTGCTGAGCCATGCGCCGCGGTTGAAAATCCTGGCCAATTACGCGGTCGGCTACAACAACATCGACCTCGACGCCGCGCGCGCTCACGGCGTCGTCGTCACCAACACCCCGGACGTGCTGACCGACACGACCGCCGATTTGACCTGGGCGCTGTTGCTGGCCGTGGCTCGCCGCGTCGTCGAGGGCGATCGGCTGGTGCGGGCGCGTCAGTGGACCGGCTGGGCGCCGACCCACATGCTGGGCGCCGACGTCTGGGGCAAGACGCTCGGAGTGATCGGCATGGGCCGGATCGGGCAAGCCGTAGCGCGCCGCGCCGCCGGGTTCAACATGCCGGTGCTGTACGCCGGTCGGCATCCGGTGCCGGGCGATCCCCGGTGGGACTTCAGGCCGTTCGACGAGGTGCTGGCCGAATCGGATTTCATCACGGTCCATGTCCCGCTGACGCCCGACACGCATCATCTGCTCGACAAGCAGGCGTTCGCGCGCATGAAGTCCACCGCCTTCCTGATCAACACCTCGCGCGGTCCGGTGGTGGACGAAGCCGCCTTGGTGGAGGCGCTCCGCGCCGGCCGGCCGGCCGGTGCGGGGCTCGACGTGTATGAACGGGAACCGGAACTCCATCCCGGCCTCCGCGAACTCCCCAATGTCGTGCTGTTGCCCCACCTGGGATCGGCGACGCTGGACACGCGCATCCGGATGGGCATGATCTGCTTGCAGAATGTGCAGGCCGTGCTGGAAGGGCGGCCGGCCCCCAATCGGGTGGCCTGACCGAGCGGTCACTTCGCGAGCACGAGGTCCCGCGCCACTTCGTTGATCAGATCCGGCTCGATGCGCTCCTGCTTGCGCAGGTAGCCTTCCAGGAGGGCGTTGTCGCAGATGGTGTTGATCAGCCGCGGAATGCCCTGCGAATACTTGGCGATCAACGGGAACGTGGCGGGCTTAAAGAGGGCGTTTTTCGCACCGGCGACCTGCAGTCGATGGTTGACATAGGCTTCCGTACCGGCCGCATCCAGGGGCGTCAATTGATACCGCATGGCGACCCGCTGATGGAGCGGCGGGTCCAGCGCCAACACCTGATCCAGCTCGGGGAGCCCGAAGAGAATGAAGGTCACCGCCTTTCGACCGTCGAGCTCGATATTGAGCAGCCCGCGAAAATCTTCCATGAGATCCCGGCTGCGCAACATCTGCGCCTCGTCGATCAGCACCACCGCTTTCTTCCCCGATTCGAAGATCTCCTGCAGCCGCCGGGACAGTTGCGTCAGCAGCTCGGTCTTGGTGTCGGCCGGGGAGGGAATTTCGAGCTGCAGCGCGATCTTTCGGAGCATCCACTCCGACGTCACCGCCGCGTGGATCACGACGAGTAGGGCCGCGTCATAGTCCCCGGTTTCCAAGTCCTCCAGCAGCCGGGTGGCCAAGGTCGTCTTGCCCGTTCCGATGTCACCGACCAGGACCGCCAGACCTTTCATATGTTCGGCGGCGTACTTGAGCCGGACGAGCGCTTCGGCATGCTGCTGCGTCTTATAGAAGAATCGATTGTCGACGGTGGTGGAGAAGGGGCTTTCTTTCAGATGGAAGAACTCCAGGAGGCTCATAGGGTAAGGCGTTGGCTAAAGATAGGAGATCCGGCGTTTCTTCCGCTCCTGCTGAGGCGGCGCCGATGCGGCATGGACCGGCTGCTCGCGCCCGCCCTGGGCCTCCGGTTTCGCCTGTCCGGGCGGGTCGGCGACCGACGCTCCGGGTCGACCCCGTCCTCTGATCCATTCGATCCGCTGCGGTACGTCCTGAAACTGCGGAATCGTTTCGTACACCCTCAGCGCGCTGTCGAAAAGCCCCTCGGCTTCATACAGAAGACCCAATTCATACCGAATCGCCGGCGTCTTCTCGTCGACACAGCGGGGATCGGCCAGGGTCTGCTCCAAATGCGCAATGGCCGCTTTGTGCTGTCCTTGTTCCTTCAGACAGCGCGCCAGCATGAGCGAGGCATCCATAAACGATTTCGGCCCCTGCATGGACAGCCGAAACTCCTCGATCGCTTCATCTAACAGCCCCATGTTTTGAAAGGCGACGCCGAGCGTGTACCGGACCTCATACTCCTCTTCTCCGGTTTGCTCTTCTTGTGGTTGTTGGGCCGCCGTGGACGGTTGAACGGAAGCGCCTTGCGGCGCCGCGGGAGCTTTATCCTGTACGACCGGCTCGAATCGAGACGCCAGCTCGGCGACCACAGGACTGGCCGGCGCCAGCGCTTTCACCTTGTGATACAACTCGGTCGGCAGCGATTCCGTTCCCTGATCGGGATGCTGAAGCAGAATGTCCAACGCCTTGGCATACTGCAGCGCAGCCGCCGCCGCGTCGCCCTTCTCTTCGAGCAACCGTCCGATCAGTTGGAGCGCTTCCCCATCATCGGGCTGCTCGGCCAGCAACTGGGAGAGAATCGTTTCCGCCGCCACATACCGACGATTGAGGATCAACGTCCGGACCCGATCGAGTAAATCCAGCCGGTCCTCGGCATCACGTTCTTTGGACCGAGAAGTTCCCTTCGCCTGCGCAGATTCCACGGGCGGCTGGCTGTCGGCCCCAACGCTTTGAGACGGGAAATGCCGATCTTGTTTCCAATTGACTTTGGAGGTGGTGTTCCATGCATCGTCCGGCTCTGCCCCCTGGATGGCAAACCCGCCGACGCTCGCCTCATCGGAACCCGCGAGTTCGCCTTGGATATCCTCCGAAGCGACGCGCTCGCTCGCGGCCGCATCCTGCGGCGAAGCAGACGGAGGCCCAACGTGAGCGGATACCTCGGATCCCGGCTGAGAAGCGGCCCTGTCGGCTTCGCGCGCAGATTCTTCGATCTCCTGCGGTTGAGGTGCGCCGGCTCCGGGCTCGAATACACGCGCGAATTTCTGAATCACCGGGCTGGCAGGTGCCAGGAATTTGACCTTGGCGTAAAGTTCGGCCGGCAACATCGGCAGACCGGGCTCCGGATGTTCCAATAGAACCTCGATGGCTTTGCCGTAGTGGATCGCCGCGGCGGCGCCATCGCCTTTTTCCTCGTACAGAGAACCCAACATCTCGAGCAACGCCACGCAAGTCGGTTCGACGCTCAGGTATTCGTTGATGAGGGACTCGGCCAACGTGTAATCCTGCGCCCGCATGGCCGCCCCAGCGAGAAACCGATACTCGTTGAGCGCGACTTGAAGGTCCCCTCGTTGGAGATGGAGCCGGGCGAGCAACTGGCAGACTTGCGGATTGCCCGGTTCGCGGGTCAGGAGTTGGGTGAGGATCGCTTCGGCGCCCGCGTACTGCCCTTCTTCCATACGCCTGGTCGCCTCGGCCAGCAGATTCGTCGGTTCCGAACTTTTCGCAGGCGGCGCCGACTGAACCGGGCTCGGCCGGACCCCGCGCATACCTTCGGCCGCGTCCTTGTCGTAATTCTGAACGTATTGAGCCGCCTCGCTGTTGGTCGGATCGATTCGGAGTACGGCCAGATACGCGTCCCGGGCCTCGTCATAACGCTGCTGCGCCGACCGTTCCCGCCCGAGCTGCAGGTAAACCTTGACGGCTTCATCCTGCAGATTTTCCTGCAGGCACAGCTCGGCGACGCGCTGTTGCGCGTCGAGGTTGGACGGGTCCTGGCTGATGATTTTCTTGTAAATCTCCAGCGCTTCCTTGGTCTTGCGTTCCTTGAGATAGTATTTGCCGAGCGTCAAGTAATCGGCGACCGCACTGCTCAGCAGCCCTCGCTCCGCATTGAGATCGCCGAGATGACGGTACACTTCGTACCGTGAGGGATCGACTTTGAGGACTTTCTTGTAGGCGGCAATCGCCTTCAGCGTCGCTCCTTCGGCTCGAAACGCCGAGGCGGCCTGAAGATAGGCCACAATCGCGTCGCCCGGCGCGTTGCGCTTGAGATGGAGATCGCCGATCGTGTTATAGATGGTACCGTCGGTGGAGGATTCAGCGGTGAGTTTCTTCCATTCGGCGATGGCGGCGTCGAACTGGCCCCGCGAGGCAAAGAGCTGCGCATTCTGCAGGATCGTACTGCGATCGGCCGCCAACACGAACCTCCACGATACGCAAACGCTAGCAGTTTCAATGGGTTTTGTCAAGGAAACGGTCAGAATGACAGGGCCTCAGGGGGGCAAAAAGCCTAAGTATGACGTGGGCCGGATTGAACGAATTCGTGCTACAGACGGAAAGACCCCACCCGGGCGAGCGGGGTCTCATCACGGGTCGGTGTTAGAGAAGGAGCCAACAAGAAGAGACTCGGGTCAGGTTTTCATCACATTGGCCGCCTGAGGTCCCTTGGCTCCCTGCACAATATCGAATTCGACGTTTTCGCCTTCCTTGAGAGTCTTGAAACCCTCGCCTTGAAGGGCTGAATAGTGCACAAACACATCTTCCCCGCTTTCCAATCGAATAAAGCCAAATCCTTTCCGATCGTTGAACCACTTAACCGTCCCCTTTGTTTTCACAGAACCCTCCTTTCCTCTACAGCTCCCCGACATCGAGTCGCTGGGCCCACGAGTGCTGCGGACACATGCGTCCGAATGGAAACGGCATGAAAATGGAATAGGAATGATCGCGCTGAGCAACAGGCTTCGTACGGGGGGTTGTTCCGGTGACGTGAGACATTTGCCCAGGGCAAAATTCGGGCTGGCATGTAACATAGCGCTCCTGAGCTTGTCAAGCGGTTCTTTGGCCTTCCTGCAGAAAACTCCGTACGGAGGTCAGGGAACGATCGGCGGCGATGTGTTTACAATGTCTTCGCAGTCCCTTATTCTTATTGGGATTTTCTTGCGCACCGCTTAGGGGGAGAGTCCGCCCAGTGCTGCTACGCACCATCTTGGATCGCTACATCTTCTTGGAACTCGTCCCGCCGTTTTTCATCAGCCTGGGCGCCCTCTGTTTCGTCATGCTGACTCGAGAGTTGCTGCGGCTGGTAGAGCTGCTCGTTTCCAAGGGGGTCGGATTCTTTGCGGTGCTCAAGGTCTTCGCTCATTTGCTGCCCTCGTTCCTGGTCCTCACGCTGCCCATCGCGGGTATCATCGCATCGATTACCGCCTTCGGACGACTCTCCTACGACAAGGAATTGGTCGCCATGCGGGCCGCAGGCTTGAGCCTCCTGCGGCTTTCCAGATCGGTGTTCCTGTTCGCGGTTTTGGTATGCGGGCTGACCCTCAGCCTTTCCCAGTGGGGACAGCCCTGGACCAGCGTCAACCTGAAGAAGGTGGCGCTCAATCTGCTCCGAGACCAACTGGTCTTGGCCCTGGATCGAGGCGTGTTTAACGAACCCATTCCGGGCATGACGATCTTCATCCCCGAAAAAGAAGCCGACGGCGGTCGATCGGGCATTTTCGTCTCCGACTCGAGGAACCCGGACGAACCGCGCATCATTGTCGCCCGCGAGTACTCGGTCCTGACGGACAGACGCACGAATCAGGTCGCTCTTCGGCTGCAGGACGGGGTTATCCATAGCAGCCCGGACTCGCTCAACGAGTATCGACAAGTGTCCTTCTCCACCTATGACCTGAAGTTGAGCTTCGCTCATCTCTACGCGCCGGCCGATGACCGTCCCTCGCTGGAATCGACGCTGGCACAGTTGGAGCAATCGAACTGGACCGATCCCGGCGCCTTGCGTCGCCTGACCGAATACTACAAGGATCTGGCGTTTCCGACCGCGTCGCTTGTGTTTTGCATCCTGGGAATTCCGGTCGGAATCGTCTCCAAACGGTCGGGACGAATCGGCGGCTTCGCCGTCGGTGTCATGGTCATCATTGCCTACTATGTGCTCAACGTCATGTGCGAGTTCCTCGTCACGACCCTCGTGCTTCCGCCGTTCGCAGGCGCCTGGTTACCTAACGGAGTGTTTCTCGCGGTCACCGTGGCGGCCTTCTATCGAATGAACAGGCGGTAACGACATGGGCATTCTGTTTCGATATCTGCTCTGCGAATATGCCAAAATCTTCGCCATGTGCTTCGCCGGGTTGATGACGGTCTACCTGGTCGTTGATTTTTTCGAAAAGTTGCGGCGATTCCTTCGCTATGACGCGGAAGCCACTGATATTGCTGTATTCTTTTTGCTCAGAACCCCTGGCATTTCTTTCCAGATTGCTCCACTGGCTGTCCTGATGGCGACGCTCCTGACTTTGGGGATGTTGTCGCGTAACCATGAAATTACCGCGATGCGGAGCTCAGGGATCAGCTTCTTTCGGGTCGCCTCGCCCTTTCTTTTCTTCGCCGTTCTTGTCGGGCTTGTCCTGCTGGCGTTCAGCGCCACCGTGATCCCACTATCGAACGCACGGGCCGAATATGTGAAAACCGTCCACATTGAAAAGAAACCGCCGTCCATGTCGTTGAAGGCGCCTCAACCTTGGATCAGAATCGGCACTCGGACGTTGATGAATTTCGAGTTGGTCGAACCGGGCGGAGCGGTCCTCCGGGGACTCCGTCTGTACCAACTCAGCCACGGCTTTCAACTGACGGAAATTACCGAGGCCAAGGAAGCCCGCTATGCTTCCGGCGGATGGATCCTGCATAGCGGCAGTCACAGGAAAATCCTCCCGGACGGGACGGTCCGGACGACGGAGTTCGAGAGCGAGCCTATCGGGCTCTCGCAGATTCCGGAAGATTTCAGCACGTGGCTCTCGGTCGAATCCGACACGATGACCTTTCGGGACATCCGCGCCTACATCGAGCGTCTGAGCAAAGACGGGTATAGTTTCGCCCGGTTTCTCACCGATTATTATGGACGGGTGGCTTTTCCCTTCGTAACGATCATCATGGTCATTGTCGGGATCGCATTGAGCCTGCGACGGAGCGGCACCCGCGGCGGAGGCAGTATGGCCATCGGGATCGGACAAGCGCTGGCGATCGGCTTTTGCTACTGGTCCACGCATTCCATAGCGATCGCCTTGGGACGAAGCGGCGTGCTGGCGCCCATTATCGCCGGCTGGATCTCAAACCTGGTTTTCCTTTCGTTCGGTCTCTATCTGCTGCTGAAAGTCCGCTATTGACCCGCTCCGCCAATGGACTTGGGCCTGTCCGATCTCTTCGATCCAGGAAAGGGAAGTTGACTGCTCGGCAGCCTTCCGGTAAAAGGTGATCGGGACGTATGACTCAACGGGTCGTGATCACAGGCCTCGGCGTGGTGTCCCCGATCGGAATCGGCACCGGGCAGTTTTGGAAGTCCGCGTTGGAGGGCCGCTCGGGTGTTTCCGCTATCGAATCGTTCGATCCGTTTCCGATCGATGGGTACCGTTCGCGGGTAGCGGGGCAGGTGCTGCATTTCGATCCGGCGCAATTCCTCGCTCCCACCCAGGCCGAACGCGTAGATCGGTATGCGCAATTCGCCCTGGTGGCCGCGAAGGAAGCGATGGCGGATTCCGGCCTGCGGATGGAAATGGAACGCCCGCACCGCGTCGGCGTGATCGTCGGAGCCGGTATGGGCGGCATGGTGATGGGTGAGCGGGAGATCACCCAACTCTACCAGCAACGGAAACCGCATCGCGTGCATCCCAATTTCATCCCCGTCATCACCTTGAATTCGGCCTCCGGTATCGTGGCCATGCATTTCGGCGCCAAGGGCCCGAACCTGACGATCTCGACCGCCTGTTCGTCGAGCGCGCACGCCGTCGGCCAGGCGTTGAACTGCATTCGCAACGGTCAGGCCGACGTCGTGATCACCGTGGGCGCCGACGCCAGCATCACCCCCCTGGTCTTCGCGGGCTTCTGTTCCCTGCGCGCCCTCTCCACGCGTTTCAACGACCGGCCGGCCAGCGCGTCACGTCCTTTCGATCGGAATCGCGACGGCTTTGTGATGGGCGAAGGAGCCGGAGCGTTGATCCTGGAATCGCTGAGTCACGCAAAAAAACGTAAGGCGCGCATGTACGCCGAAGTGGCCGGTTACGCCGCGACCAGCGAAGCCTATCACATGGTGATTCCCCGCGAGGACGGAACGGAAGTCGCGACGACGATCAGGTTGGCGTTGAAAGACGCGGGCATTACGCCGGCACAGGTGGATTACATCAACGCGCACGCGACCGCGACGCCGATCGGCGACGCCGTGGAGATCAAAGCTATCAAGGACGTCTTCAAGTCCCGGGCGAATCGGCTTCTCATTAACGCGACCAAGTCGCTGATCGGACATACCTTGGGCGCCGCCGGAGCCATCGGTACGATCGTCTCCGCCCTCGCGATCGAAACCGGGCAGATCCATCCGACCATCAATTATGACGACCCGGACCCAGCCTGCGCCCTTCCCGGGATTTCGAAGTCGATTCAGGAACGGCGGATTCGCGTCGCCCTCATGAACGCCTTCGGTTTCGGCAGCAACAACGCGGCCGTTGTGTTGAAGAAACTATCCCGTTGAGTCCAGGGGCGGCACTGTCCTTTCCTCGTCGACGAACGTAACGCATATCGAGCAACCGGAGTGACCATGGCTGCTGATTCAGCGATCGCCGATCGCATTTTGACGTCGCTGGCCGAATATCTGAAACGAGACAAACGGTCGATCGGAACGGACTACAGCCTTCGAGACGACCTAGGGTTGGATTCCATGGCGACGATCGAACTGTTGTTCAAGATCGAAGAGGCGTTCGATTTGCAAATTCCCGATCAAGACTTGCAAGGGCTGGTCACCGTGGGCGATGTAATCGGCTATGTGGAACGCCGGCTGAAGCCGGCAGTCTCCGCCAAACAGGCAGCCAAGAGCCCCGCTAAGCGCAGCCGCGCGAGGAAATAGCCACACCATGTCATCCCCGTCGCCCAGTTTGCCCATTCCGCTCTCCCGAATCCGCGACTTCGTCGGTGGAGAGCTGTTCGGTCCCGGCGACGCGATGGTTTCCGGAATTTCCAGTCTGGAAGACGCCGGGCCGCAGGACTTGACCTTCGTGGCCTCCGACCGTTTCGTAAAAGCGGCCGTGACTTCGAAAGCCGGCGCATTCATCGTCGGGCGCAAGATCGCGCAATTGGCCGGCCCTCAACTCGTGGTGCCCCATCCCTCGTACAGCTTCGTCTGCGTGGCGCAGCGGTTCTTCACCGAGCCGTACCGGCCGCGCGGCATTGCAGCCGATCTGGTTCGAGGAGCCGACGTGCAGATCGGACCCGACGCCTCTATCTGGCCGTCCGTGACGTTGGGCGATCGCGTGCGGATCGGAGCCCGTGTGACGCTCTTTCCGGGCGTATTCATCGGCCAGGATTCAACGGTCGGTGACGACTCCGTGCTTTACCCCAACGTCGTCATCCGGGAAAGATGCGTCATCGGAGCCCGCGTCATCATCCACAGCGGGACGGTGATCGGAAGCGACGGCTTCGGATATGTGCAGCATCAAGGCCGGCATCACAAGATTCCCCAACTGGGCGGGGTGATCATCGAGGACGACGTGGAACTCGGCGCCAACGTTACGGTGGACCGGGCCACGTTCGGCCAGACCGTGATCAAACGGGGGACCAAGGTGGACAACCTCGTCCAGATCGCCCACAACGTGACGGTCGGAGAAGATACCATTCTGGTGGCACAAGTCGGCATCGCGGGCAGCACAACGTTGGGTCGTCATGTGATGGTCGGCGGCCAGGCCGGGTTGGCGGACCACATCCGCATCGGCGACCAAGTCATGATTGCGGCCCGCGCCGGAGTCACGCGGAACCTGGAGCCGAATCAGATCGTGTCCGGAGCCCCTGCCATGCCCCATGAGACGTTCATCAAGGCGCAGGCCATCATTCCCCGGCTGCCCGAACTGCGCCAAAAAGTGCGTGAATTGGAGGAACGGATTCGACTCCTGGAAGCGCGGACACAGACGAAAAGGAGAAAGCGGCGCTCGTGAGCGGCCGGACCACAACTGCTCGACCCTCGTTACCGGATCACACCCCGCCAAAAAAACAGCTTGGCCCAGAAAAACCCCGCCCAGGGCATGAGATAAGCCGCCACGTAATACACCTGGCCGAACACCGCGCTCACGGCCGAAGCCGAGAGCAATACGAGCATACCGGCCAGATAGGCTAACGGCACGAATTCGCGCCCCCGGTGAACGACCGGCGACGGCGGCGGTTCTTTTTTCGCACGGCCGCGAGCCGCCTGCGTGAAAATCTTCATTCGGGACGCAAACACATCTGGGTGCTCGCGCAAGAGGTATTGATGATATTTCGTTTGCCCCCAGCCGAACACCGCTCCGAGCACCAGCAATCCCATACTCTGCACGAACGTCGACCAGGTATAGGTATCCGTCGCGAGCAACTGGTAGCCCAAGGCTGCGGTTCCCGCGACCATGAAGATCAACCCGAGAAGGCCGGACGGAAAGAGAATGTGCGTTTTGACATAATCCCTGGCTTTCTCGACGTTCCCTTCCAGCCGTCGGACTGTCACTAATTTCGGCATCGTCGTGAACAGCGGCGTCGGTCTTTCATGGCCCGGTGAAACGTTCTAGCCGGCACGCATTGGCGCTGAATTATAGCGCGCTTCGCCCGCGCTTGGCACGATGGCGCTGCTGTTCATTCCGGCTTGTTCAAAAGGAAGCCCTGTCCACAAATTCTGTGGGCCGATGGTGGGTCAGGATGAAGATGAAAGGCGTTGCGCCGCCCGGCCGATGCTGCGCACGCACTGCCCAGATTTTACGCAACGATCCGTCGAAATTCCAATCGACTCGGCGAGTCTCTTGTAAGAACCGCTGCAGGGATTTGAGACAAGACGGCCTCCCCCACCCACACGGGATCAGATCGGGAGGATCTCACCGATCGACGCTCGTTCGATGCGTCCGACGTCGACCCATTGTTGGGCCATGGGAATCAGCGCGTCGAGGCGGGTTTCAACAGCTTCGAGCCGCTGTAGAGCCAGTGCCACCTTCCGATAGGACGCGACCGTCAGAAAGGTTCGCAGTCCTTCTAGAAACAGCATAATGGCAGAGGCATTGACCTTTCTGGCCGCTTCATGAAGAAACTCCACCTCCGCGATGATCGGCTTGAGGCTTTCACTGGAAATCGTCGTCTCGTCGCTGCTTCTCCGCAAAGCCGACACCGCACGCATGATGAGAGGAACGCGTTTCTGCACCTCGCCCAGGAACTGCTCATCCATTCCCTCAAGCTCTCGCAAGATTCGTTCAATGACCCGCGCATCGACCGCCCCGGTTCCGCACTCGATCTCTTGTTCGGCCAACCGGATGACCGTATCCAACACATCGCGTGTCGGCTCGACGGATCGGGTCCTCGCATGACGCCAGTCGCGCAGGACGTCCAGGATCGTGGTGGAACCCGTCACCCTCCGTGATTCGACATCGGCTTGCGACGGCTCCTGCTTCGGCATCTCGGAATGGACCGGCTCAGCCTGCCCCGAGTCGGTTACGGCAGGGGCCCGACAGTCTGTAGTCGCGATATTCCCGACGAGGTTACTGCCGGCCGTCAAATCCCGTACGGCGGCGGTAATACGGTCGATCCCCTCCTGCAAGGAAGCAAATTGTTCGCTTGTCGCGACGACTCCTTGGTCTCCGACCGACTGCAGGATGGGCACCAGACCGAACGCCATGCGCTCGATGTCGGGCAGCCCCACGGTGGCGGCCGACTTACCTAAATTGGTGATGCCGTGGAGGATCACGTCCGCCAACTTGGCCCGCAAGTGGAGCGAGGGTTGCCCTTGCAGTTTCCTCAACGCGCTTTGGATTTGCGAAAGCCATTCCCGCGCCTCCAAGGCGAAGAGTCCCAACACCTCTTTGTGGAAAAGCGCGTCTGCGGTGTCGCTCACCGGCGTCAGGGAAATCGCCTGGTCGTTCTGAACGGACGACGCCTCGACATCGGCGCCGTTCCTGGCTTTCGTCTCCACGACCGTCTGGATTGCTGAGGCAATGGCGTCGAGACTTTCAAGGAGAACGGAAAACTGCTCGGACGCCGACCCCGCTTTCAGCGAAGGCGGCGGAGCGAAAGGTCCGGATGCAAAAGAGACCCGGTCGACGGCTGGAGGATCGAGCGTTTCCACGATGGAGACCAACGGTGCGGCACTCAAGTCGATCTCGTCGGAATAGGCCGAGTCCCCCGGTCCTTGCTTTTCATTGACCCGCACAATCGGCCGCATGGGATACCGCGGATTGATGCGGACAACCACTCCTGTCTCCCCGGTATTCAGCCGGACGACGGTCCCGAGCGGATAGACGGACAATTGTTCGACGAGCGCCTTCATGATTTCTCTCGGGAAGGAGGTCCTTTCCGTCACCAGCAGTTCCCGTATCGCTTCATGCGGCAGCAGCCGTCGTCGGTAGGGCCGCGGGCTGACTAGCGCATCAAACACGTCGACGACGCCGATAATCTGGGCCATTTCGCTGATCTGCCGACCTTTGAGTTTGTTGGGATACCCATGCCCAGTCAGGCGTTCATGAGCTTGCAGCACAAGTTGCGCCAGCCAGTCGTACTCGTGGTCGAGTTTCTTCATGAGGCGGAATCCCAGCTCCGGATGACGCTCAATCAGCGCCCGCTCCTCCTGCGTCAGTCGCCCGGATTTGGTCACTAATGATGAAGGCACGGCAAAGATTCCGATGTCGTGCGTAAGTCCGGCCAAGGCAAGTCGTTCCAGCTCCGCTCCGTAATAGGCCAACCCCATCCCGACTTTGGTCGCCAGGATCCCGACGTTGACAAGGTTGGTAATGAGGGGATCTCCGGACGGACTGGAAAGCGCTTGCACGACGAGCCGATCGCTCGCCTGGATCGACGACACAATGCCGGCTGCGATGATGGACAGTTCGTCCAGACGGAAGTCCCGTTCCTGGCGAACTGCGGCGGCGATCCGCAAGAGCTCTTGTTCCGCGCGCCCATACCAGTCTTCGCTGCACGGCGGATCGGACCTAGCGGGACCGCCATGGCGATCGGATCGCGGGCCGCCGGGAGGAATCAAACCGGGCCGTTCGTTCGCCTTCTGACCGTTCCTCTCCATCATCCGGAATGCTCGTGTCCCCGATCGGTTACGCCATCTGGCAGGCATGATCGACAAGGCCGGTGTCGATGCGCTCGGCCTTGTCCATCGCCCCCAGCAAGAGGCAGAGATCGCAAAGCGAGTTGATCAGCCGACACACGCCGCGGGTGCGCTCGAAGATCTGGCAAGCGGCGTCCTTGGTAAACACCTCATGTTGACAGCCGGCCGCAATCATGCGGCTGGCGATATAGTCGCGAGTCTCCTCGGCGTTGAAGGGCGCAAGGTGGTATCGGATGCTGATTCGTTGGTTGAATTGTGGGTTTCGCTCGACCCGTTCCTTCAGTTCCGGTTGCCCCATCAGTACCAGCGTCAGTAGGAAGCGATGATTCAGTTGGAAGTTGAGCAGAAGCCTCAACTCTTCGAAAACACGGTCGTCTTCGACGGCCTGCGCTTCATCGACAATCAGCACCGTATCGAGCCCCTGTTGGTGATTGGTCAACAGCCTCTCGTTCAGATTGCGTACCTGCTCCGCTTTGCTTCCGGCGGGTTCGATCCCGAATTGGTAGAGCACCTCGGAGAGAAACTCTCCCGCCTGCAGCGCCGGATTCGCGACCAGCCCAATGTCGTATTGGAATCTCGGGAGGTTCACAATCAGCTCCCGGCTCAGCAGCGTCTTCCCACACCCGATCTCTCCGGTCAACATGACCGCTCCTTTGCGCGCCTGAATCCCATACCGCAGCCGTCGCCGTGCCGACTCGTGCTTTACCGAAGGGAAATAGTACCGGGGATCCGGTACGTTTTCGAAGGGCGCCTCCCGCAAACCCCAATACTCTTCGTAGTGCACGTTACACCCATCCATGTGCGCTTGTGCAGCAATCCTTGGTCAACACTTAGTCCGAATCCGACGATTAGTCAAGAACTTGCGAAAGTTGAGGTGGATGGAATCCGATGCCGCCATCGGCGGAACGAAAAGCAAGTCTCACGCGGGCAGAAGTTTGTCGATCGCCGCCAGCTCACTTTGTCCGACGGCGACCCACTGTTGAGCCATGGACACTACCACAGGCAGGCGGGATGCCACGGCTTCGATTCTTTCAGCGGCGAGTACGACCCGGCGTTGCGCAACCACGTTCAAAAAGCTATGCAATCCGGTCAAAAATGTCACGATAGGGTCAGCGTTGGCGGTCTTGGCGGCCTCGCGTAGGTCTTGGACTTGGCGAATCGTCTCGTTCAACCCAGGGTCCGGCAGGGCACCGGCGGGAGCGGTTTCCTTGAGACGGGCCACTACTTGCGTGATCGCCGGCATGCGGCGACGCAGGGTCTCCAGGAAATGCTCATCCATTCCGTGCAGTTCTTGCAACAAGGTTCGGAGCGACGACACCTCAAGTTGGTCCAACCCCTGTTGCAGGTCGCGCTCAAGCTTGCGGATCACGACCTCTGTCAGATTCCTGCTCGGCTCCGACGCATGGGCGCGGGCGGCTTGCAGCTCTTTGAGCGCGTTCAACAATGTCGCCGATCGGTGAGCGATTCCATCGTTGTCCTCCACGGCGTCGGCCAGGACTTGCGTCGAAGACGCGGGAGCGTGCTGCAGAATCGCTGCCGCAATTCCCCGGAGATCACGACGGAACGACGTGAAGCTATCCGGCTGGATGACGGCATCGGGATTACGGAAATGCTCCAGGAACGGGAGGAGGGCGAACGTCGATTGCTCGATGTCGGGAAGATTCACCGTCGCAGCGGAGCCGCCGAGATTCGTCAGTCCCCGCGCGATCACCTCGACGAGCTTCGCGTGTCGATCCGCCGGAGGCCGACTCTCCAGCTCGCTCAGAGCGGCATCCGCCTGATCGAGCCATTCTTGCGCTTCTTGCGCAAACAGCTCGAGCAATTCTTTCTGGAATTCGTCGTCGTCCGTGTCAGTCGCCATCATCAGAATCAACAGGGGCTTTTCCCCGCACGGCCCGACAAGGAGACGGAACGGACCTGCATTTAGAGCTTGTTCTTCCCATTGCCGAGTTGAGACGCCAGTCCCGCGATTTCGGCCAATTTCCTGGCCATATCTTCAAGCCGCTTATTGGCCTGCTGGGCCGCCAACTCCGAATCCGAGGCCCGCTTCGTCGCTTGCTCGACGCGTTCGCGCTCCGTTGCAAGTAGCGCCTCCAACTCTTTCACGCGACCGGCGGCCGATTCAGCCTCGACAACCCGTCGGCTGAGCTGCGCGACCCGATCTCGTTCGGTTGCCAGCGCCGCATCGAGCTCACCCATCCGTTGGATCTGTCGTTGTGCGTCAGCCAATCGCTGCGACAGCTCGGCCGCTTGTCGCTGTTCAGCCGCCAGCGAGGCCTCAAGCTCGCCGGCTCGCCTGGCGACCGGCTCGAGTTCATTGAGTTGTTGAACCAACTGCGCAGCCGCATCGCGCTCCGCACTGAGTGTCGCTTCGAGTTCCTGCACCCGCCCCGCTACCAGCTCCGCATCCGTCGCACGCTTCTCCAAGATAGCGGATCGCTCCCGTTCCGCAGCGAGCTGCGCTTCAAGCTCCTTCGCCCGCGCCGATTCCCGTTCCAATTCCGCGATCCGTTGGACAAGTTGAGCCGTTCGCTCGCGTTCGGCCCGCAGGGCTACCTCTGCTTCTCCGAGGCGAGCAGCGGCTTGCCGCAAGGCGTCCAGTTGTGCCTGACCAATATCGGGAGCCTTGTGCGGCTCCTCCGGCTTAACCGAAGACGCCGCAACCGAGCCATTGGTGTGAGCGCCGGGCTCCGTGGCCGGAGTTGGCGTGGCATTCCGCTGTGGGCGCCTGGAAAGCAGGTCGAGAACCCGGTCCTTCAGCGACGTCCCTTGGAAGGGCTTCTTGAGCACCCCGTCTGCCTTGCATGATTCTGCCTGTCTCGTCACCTCGTCATTGACGATGCCCGAAATCAAGAGGACGGGCGTATCGGACAAAGCTGCCTGCGAGCGGACGAACGCGCAGACTTCGTACCCGCTCTTATCCGGCATAATCACGTCGGAAACGATCAGGTCCGGCTGCTCCTTCGACAAGACGGCCATAGCCTCCTCTCCGTTGGCGGCGAGCAGGACCCCGAGCCCGGCTTCGGTCAGAAGGCGCTCGGCCACTTTTCGCACCGCGATGCTGTCGTCTGCTACCAGAATCTTCGGCATGAGGTTTTTCCCTTTCGTCCAGCACAAACCCTTACGCGGGCGATCTCTCGGTGCCCATCTTGCCTAACCTGGCCAGTGAATAGATTGGGATACGCTGGGCTCCGTCGACATACGTTGCGACGATGTCTGGATCGGAGCCGCTGTAAGGCTGAACGGCTGACCGCTCGACCATCTGCAGAGCGGGTATCTCTTCGTCGATGCGAATGACCATCGGGCCGTCCTCGTGTTTGACGGCCAGGCACAGGGGCGTCGTGCCCTGTACGTGAACGTTCAGCCTTTCCGCAAAATCAAACACTGGCAAGACTTCCTTCTCACGCCGAGCCACGGCCTTCACAAAAGGAGTTTCGCTTGGAACCGGCATGGTCACAGGCCAATGCGACACTCCGCCCACTTCTTCCGCCCTGGCTGCCAAGCGTTTCCCTCCGACCGAAAACACCACCAACCCGCACACTCTTGACCGCTTGACGTCGGACTCCTGACGCCTGCTCCTTAACATGCCACACCAGCCTTTATCCCGCCACGTGTCAGACCGGCTGACGCACACCGAGGACGCTCGGAGCTGCGCTCGGAGAAGTCAACGCTGCATTAGGCTGATTCTCGGTGGACGCCCGAAGACTTTCCCCCAGAATCCACCTGGGATTCAGGACCAGACACGCGGTTTCGCGGAACAAGAACAGGCCGCCGAACCATCGGCGCTCTTCGCCCCGGAACTGCGCCGGCAACGGCAGCATGCTGGGACGTCCGACTTCGACCAGACCGATCACTTGGTCAACCTTAAAGGCACAACAGCGGTCACCCTCGGAGCAGAGAATGACCCGCGCCTCGGCACCGGACACTTTTCTACGAAGACCGAAACGCTCGACTAAATCGACGCGAGGATAGCTCACGCCAAGGAAAGACGGGACATCGTTGTCGGATACCTGCTCCGGCTTCACAATACCGCGGACTACGTCGGCCGGAATGGCCAAGTACGTATGTCCACAATCGGCGACCAGCAACCGCACGCTCGTGCAGGCAGGGGTCTCGACGGTCTTATGACCTCGCAGGCTCATGCTGGACTCCTCCCGGAGCCTCCGCCTCTGCGGCGTTCGGAAGTTCTGCCGACGATTGACGAGTAATCGCCACTATCTCAACTCAAACTCTCGCAGCCGCTTCGCGCCTGAGCCATCGCTCCACCTCACGGATCAACGCCCGTTCTTCGACCGGCTTGGCGATATAAGCGGTCGCACCGATGCCGATGGCCATTTGTCGATGCTTCTCGCCTGCGCGAGTCGTCATCACGAGGATCGGAGTCGCTTGAGTCTGTGGCCGGCTTCTGAGCGCCTGGATCACTTCATACCCGTTGAGCTTGGGCATTTCCAAGTCCGTGATGATCAGCCGATACGCTTGGGTCGAGGCTTTCCGCAACCCATCTTCGCCGTCAACCGCCGTATCCACGCGATACCCGGCGGACTCGAGCATCCGTCCCACAAATTTACGAATGCTCAACGAATCATCGATGAGCAGAATCGGCAAGTCTGTGGGGACCGCTTCGGACGTTCCGCCATCATTGCTCTGTGCTTCACCTGATACGAGTTGCGGAACGGCCTGCCCCGACCATGCAATCGGCTCGTCGCCTCGACCGGTGACGAGCCTCGCGATGTCCAGCACCAGAATCACGCGGCCTTCCGGATCGATCGTAGCGCCGCCGAAGCAGGAACGCTTGAGCGGTTTCAACGAACCCAGCGTCTTGATTACGATCTCCTGACGGCCCAGCAGTTCATCGACCGACAGTCCAAGCGGGCCGGACGCGGTCCGAACGATCACGATGGGCGTAAGCCCCTCCGATGGCTCCGTCGTCATCTGCAGGAGCCGCTGAAGGGGTTGCACTTCGATCGCCTCGTCGCCGATTCGGAGGATGGTGCGATCCGCCACCCGCTGGATCGCTCCCGGAGACGGCATCGTGACTTCGCGCACGCTGGGCAACGGGATCGCATAGCGTTCTGGTCCGACCCGCACCATCAATGCGGTAGCGATGAGCAGCGTCAGGGGGAGCTGTAACGTGAACTTGGTTCCGGCGCCTCGAACCGATTCGACGTCGAGCTGCCCGTTCATCGTTTCGATCATTCGCTTGACGACATCCAACCCGACTCCCCGTCCGGCCTGATCACCGACCTGCTCCGCCGTCGAAAATCCTGGAAGAAAAATGAATTTGATCACTTCCGACTCCGGCAGTGATTGCGCGAGCTCCGGTCTGATCAGACCCAAGGCGACCGCTTTTGCCCTGATTCTGTCGACATCGAGACCGGCTCCATCATCCTCGACTTCGATAATCACTGAATTGCCGCGATGCGCCGCGTGCAGATAGACGGTGCCCTGGGCCGGTTTTCCCTGAGCGATTCGGACCGCTGTCGGCTCGATGCCGTGATAGACGGCGTTTCGGACCAGGTGAATGAGCGGATCGACGAGCCGCTCGACGATCCCCGTGTCCACTTCCGTCTGCTCGCCGGAGGTCACCAGGGTGACTTCTTTGCCCGTCGCGCGTGCCATCTCCCTCGCGGCGCGACGGAACCGGGTAAACGGTGAGCCGATGGGAACCATGCGAGCCCTGGCGACTTCGTCCCGCATACCGAGCGTCAACTGTTGGAGCTGGCTCATATCTTCGCGAGCTCGGCGGATCGACCCGCTGAGCTGAGACATCGACTCACTGATATCGGCCGTCACCTCGCTGATGCGTCGAGCGAGAATGTTGAAATCGTCGTATTTATCGAACTCCAGACTTCCGAAGTCGCTGAGCCCCGGGAACGCCGGCGCAAGAGACTCGACCGGGCCCGAAGAAATGCTCGGCGGGGTATAGGAGAACGCATGCTTGTCCTCGAACGTCCGGACCGAATCCACGAGCCGGTTTTTGCAAGCCAACACCTGATGCGACAACTGCTCAAGAACGAGAAGACGTTGCTCGAGGCGGCCGCGGCCGATCACCAATTCGCCGACGAGGTTCAGCAGGCGTTCCAACCGATCGCGGCTGACCCGAATAACCTCCCGTTCCTCTTGTCCCTTCGGCTCCTGACCTTTCTGCCGATCAACGTCCGGCCGCTCCTGTTGCTCGTTGGTTTGCGCCCCGCCGCTGGGTTCGGCCTTAGGTTGATCCTCCGTCTGACCCTGGACGACTTGAAGCCGGTCCAACTTCTTGAGGTCCCGCATGACCGCGGCAAAACGCGCTCGGGTTTGCTGAATCGCGCCGAAATCACGCCGCATCAGGATCCGGACGACATCGACGGCACGGAGCATGATATCGGTGTGGCCGGGCATCACCTGCACTCGCCCGTCTCGTACCGCTCCCATGAAGTCTTCAACGTGGTGGGTGAGATCCCCAATCGCCTGGAACCCGACCGTATAGGCGGAACCCTTCAACGTATGCGCCGTTCTGAAGAGCTGATGGATGGTGTCCCGGCCTTGCGGCTCTTTCTCCAGGCGAAGAATCAGCGCTTCGATCGTCTCGATGTATTCCTGCGCCTCGGGCGCGAAATAAGACAACACTTCGGCGTCGAGATCCGGCACGAGATAGCTGTCGGACCACTCTTCTTCGACGTCAACGACTTCCGGTGCGGCGCCGACATGAGTCGGAGTTTGGGCAACATGATCGGCCCGACGGGGCAGGTCCTCATTGGTGTGAGGATCGGTTGGGTAGGGGGAACCGCGGCCAACCTCGACTCGTTCGACGCTTTCTGCCTGACGGAGCGCTCTCGTGATCGAAAGCACGTCCTGTCGGAGCCGCTCCAGATTGCCGGGGTCCCGGCGCATCAGAGTCCGGATCACATCGACCGCGCGCAAGATCAGATCGATGAGTCCGGAAGACATCCGAAGCCGGCCTTCGCGTACAGCGCACAAGCAATCCTCCATCGGATGTGCGACATCGCCGATCGCTTGGAATCCGACCGTGTGGGCGGAACCCTTCAATGTGTGAGCGGTGCGGAACAGGTGTTGGATGCTCTCGGCGTCCTCGGGACTTTTCTTCAGCCGGCGCAGGAGTCCCTCCATCACCTCGAGGTATTCTTGCGCTTCGGGCGTAAAATAAGACAGCACTTCGGCGTCGAGATTGGGCACCAGATAATCGGGGGCAAGCGATTCGGCTTCAGGGTGTGCGGAAGCGCCGTGTCCGGAAGCGGGAGGCGACGGTATCAGCCCGGCGCAACGCCGCGTCCAATCCTCGATCAGGCCGATATCTTCCTGCCCACCCCGCCCGATGACTTCGAGTTGCGAGCGAAAGAGGTTGACGAGTTCCCGCAAGGCCGAAACGACGCGAGGCCAGTCCGATTGAGAGATGGCGGACGCGCGTTCGAGAATCGTTTCCAACGCCTCCCCCAGCTTGGCAAGACCGGCATAGCCGTAGATCAGCGCCGCCCCTTTCAACTTGTGGCCGATCACGTGCTGTGCCTGCAGTCGCTCCCTTGCCGGAATCATTTGCCCGGCGGGATGCAAGGCGGTCCACAAGGTCGTTATACCATCCGTGGCTTCAGCCACGAAAATGCTGATCAGAGACTCGCGGTCAAAGTCGCTGCTCATTCGCGTTTCTTCCTTCGCGCCGACGGATCCGCCGGGGCTTTCGACTGGCTACGCAAGCTTGAACTGTGCAACGGAGGCCGTCAGGCTCTCGGCCAGCTTGGCCATGTCTTCGATGGTCTGTCGCGTCGCGTCCGTGGCCTTCTGTGTCGCCACCGCACCTCCGGTAAAGTCCTTGATCGAGCGGCCCACTTTGTCCGTGGACGCGGTCTGCTCGGCGGCTGCGTTCGCGATGCTTTGCGCCAATTCCGCCGACCGCTGGGCGATCTCCGAAATCTCTTTGAACACGTCGCCTGTCCGAAGCGCGGAAGCCGACCCGGCCTCCACCGCCTGGGTCTCGTGCTCCATCGCCACAACGGCGTCCTGAGTTTCCGTCTGAATCACTTTCACAAGATCCGCGATTTCGCGGGTGGCCTGCGTCGAGCTCTCCGCCAGCTTTCTTACCTGATCCGCGACCACGGCGAACCGAGCTCCGGCTTCGCCCGCGCCGGCCGCCTCGATGGCTGCGTTCAAGGCCAGCAGGTTGGTTTGCGAAGCGATGTCGCGAATCGTCGAGACGATTTGAGAAATTTCCAACGAGCGATCGCCCAGGGCTTTGACCTGCTTAGACATCCGTTGCACCGCCGCCCGGATGCTTTGCATGTCTTGCACGGTTTCTTGGACGGCGATACGACCGCGTTCGGTCGCCTGCAGCACTTGCTTGGCGCTCTCGGAAGAGGCCCCGGCCGTCTCGGCAACCCGCCGCATGGAGAGGGCGAGCTGTTCGACGGCGGCCAGGGTCTTCACGGATTCATCGGCCTGGTGTTTGGCGGTTCCAGCCATCTGCCCGGCCGTTTCCCGCAATGCGCCTGCGGACTTGTTCACGCGTTCCGCCGCTTCTCGGACTTGCTTCATCAACTGGGTGAACCGGCCCAGCATGAGGTTGAAGGCGTCCGCGAGGTTCCCGAACATATCGGCCGTGACTTCACCGCGCTTCGTCAGGTCCCCTTTGCCGACATCCGAGACCAGCACCAGGAACTGCATCAGCCGTTTCTGCATGGTATCCCGTTCTTCCTCGGTTTGGACGAGGGCGGTGATTCGGTCAAGCATGGCGTTAAACGACTTGGCCATCTGCCCCAATTCGTCCGCGCTGTCCACCTTGGCTCGGGCCTGCAGCTTACCGGCCGCGGCTTGCTCGGCGACCTGCGCAATATGAATGACGCCCCGAGAGAAAAACCGCGCCAAGAGGTATCCGATGGTGCCGCCGATAATGACCGCGAGCAGCGCGCCGGTGAGCACGATTTGCGTTCGGTACGTCGCTTCAGCCTGGCCTTGGTCGTTCAAGTCCTTAGCGATGTCCCGAATGGTCGTGAGGAGCTCTCGAACCTGAACCGTGGCGGCGTTGTACTTGTTGGCGACTTCCACTGAGAGGGCCAGTCCGCCGAGGTCTCGCATGGCCTGGCGCTGGTCTTCGCTCAATGTCGGAGAGAAGCTGTCGGCAAACGCGCTCATCGCGCCTTCGGCGGAAGCGAAATATTCGCCCAGAGCCTTCCTGAGCAGCTCCAAGTCCTTGGCCTCGCTTCGCCCGCTGGAAGACTCCCGCAGCTGCGTTTGGGCATAGGCTTCGAGAGGCGCCAAAGTTTTTCGTTTCAGCTCCGCCAGGGGCTGGAGCGCATCTTCAAAGTCGGATTTTCTAGTCAGCCGTCCCGCGTTCAGGATCGCATCGTGGTACAACCCCAGGTTGCTGCTGCTGGCTCCGAGGTTGACCAGGGCCTGCGTCGATCCTTCGTATACGATCCGCAACCGCTCCCGCAGCTGTTGAAGGCCGATCAGACCGATGATGCCGACCGCGATCATCACCACGCCTACGCTGGAGAATCCGAGGACCAGCTTGGGCAGGGTTTTTAGGTTCTTAAACCATGTCTGAACCGCCCATTTTGCCGCATTCTGCCGCACCATGGCGCCCTCCTTCTCGCTCAACTCACTCAGCGACAACGCGTGTCGCCAGAATGTGCATCACGCAATGCTTCGCAGCTCCTTTGCCGCCGTTCAATTACCTTGGCCTGCTTCCACGCAGGCCAAGAGGGTCGGAATCTCAACGAACCCGCTCATCCGCTCGTCCACTTTGACAATGCCTGAAACGAACGGCCTGACTGCCTTGGTCCCGTGTGTGGAAGCCTCCAGAATTTCGCTGCTGTGGATATTGCGAATCTCAGGAACCTGGTCCACCAATATCGCGACCTGCTGTGCGCCGTATCGAACCACGACGGCGCACTTGGGTTGCGGACCGGATACGGGCAAACCCAGTACCGGACGCAGATCGGCAAGCGGCATGACGGTACCTCTGAGATTCGCGACGCCGGTAAGGGTCGAGGGCATACCCGGAACCGGTGTGACGGACTCCACCTCGAAGACCTCGCGCACATGCTTGAGGTCGATGGCGAACAGCTCCCCTCCGAGAGTAATGAGACAGATCCGGTGTGGCGTGTCCCCTGGTTGTGGTTCCGCAGCGGGTTTAAGCTGTGACGGGACGGTCTCCGCGATTTGCATTCTTGTCGATGCTGCTGGCCATCCGGGCGGGCGCTCAATTGAGCGCCCGCTTCACGGCTGCCAGTAAGTCCTCGGCTTTGAACGGTTTCACGACGTACCCGTTGGCGCCTTGCTGTTGTCCCCAGAACTTGTCGCTTTCCTGCCCTTTGGAGGTACACAAAATGACCGGGATGTTCTTGAAGCGGTCGTCGTTCTTGAGATCACGACAGGCCTGGAACCCATTTCGGCCCGGCATGATCACATCAAGGATAATGAGGTCCGGCCTCTCGGTCGCCAGTTTCTCTTCTAACTTGTCGGCGCTCGGGTAGGACACCACGGTATGGTTAGCCGACTTCAAATACCCTTCGATCATCTGCAGCTCGGCATAGGAGTCATCCACGACGACGATCTTGCTCATGGTTCGCTTGTCCTCCTTCTTTAACGCCCGGCCCTACCCGAATCCCCTCGATTCGGCTTTTCGGCCGGCACACTCGAGCGTCACGGTCCCGCTACTTCAGCGGCATCGTTAAGCTGATCGCTCCGGCTAAATCACCCTCTTTCCATCCTTCCTTCTTCATCCCCGTGATATCGCGCTCCCCTTTCGGGGTTCCGTGACAGGTCAGGCATGTCGGCGCCGCATATTCGGGATCCATCACCCGCAGCACCGGTTTCCCGCCGACCATCGTCGCTTTGCTGTAAGGTTGCCCCTTGGGATGGCGGGGATCGGCGAACATCCGCAAGACCTCGGCCTCGAATTCATCGGGCTTATTGCCCGGATAGCGGTAATCCGTTCCGGTCAGCTTCAGCCGGATTCCGGTCTTTCGGTAGAACTTTTCTCCGGTCTTGCGGGCGAACACCGCCGGAAGAAATCCTTTGAATCCCACGCCCTGCTTGTTAATGACCGGCTGGGCTTCATCGACCACTTCCTTTTCCGCTTCGAGCAGGCTCAACAGGATTGGCGCGTTGGGAACGCCGCCGGGTCTGCTCAGGTCGATCTTCGTCTGTTGCCTGAACCCCTCGATCACTTGGCTGGCCAGGAAATCTTGCGTGAACCCTTTGTTGCCTTTGGACGCATCGTTGATCAACGGTTGATGGTCAGATACCACCTTGCGCCCGACCTTCAACAATTTGATCAAGAGGTCTGCCGTTTCGGATTCGTCCGCAGCTTTTGCGCCCACGGCCAAAAGCACCATGCCGACGGACAACCCAAGAATCAGCGCAGGGACACGCACTCTCATGACGTCCTCCTTGGATGGAATCCCTCGATAGCCCTGTTTCTGAGTATAGCTGTTGGGGAAGCGGGTGCTGGAAAACGGGAAGCGGAGATCGCGGTGTGAGCCGGCGTCGATCCCATAAGCAATCGCCTGACGAGTTGAAGTCCGATGCCAGAAACCTAGGAAGCAAGCAACTTCTGTGCCGACCTAAGTTCAGCCCTAGCCGTCGTTTTCTCGCGAATCGCTCAACGCCGGAAAATATTGTCAAAGTCGCGCGGATCGTGAGGACTCGAGGGCGTCCTGCTGGAGTGGGAAAGAACTGTACGCCGGCGTCCTTTGCTGTCCATTCCTTGTCTATCTGCTGACGATTTTCGGAACCCGCTAAAAAATTTGGAGGAACAGATTGATTATCGAGGAGGAGGCCGTCCTTCTGGCTACAAAGCGCAGGGGATGGATATCGGGGAGATCACGCAACAGGCCGGACAGGGATTCAGAAAAGGCCGCGGTCAAACAGGATGGTTGATGACGGCCTCGATGCCGGGCAGGTCAAGGTGCTGAGCGACAAAATCAGCCCAGTGATCGAGGTGGTCATCGAGGGAAGGTCCGGCGGTCGGCTTGAGCGGTGGCAGTCCGCGTCGTTCCCTGATGGAATTGAGGAAACATCGGCGAAACACCGGGGCATCGAACAGTCCATGGACATAGGTTCCCAGTATCCGCGCGTCCGGCGACATCGCGCCGTCGGGGCGGTAGGACGACTCGTGAGGTTGTCGGACTTCAAGAAACGGGGCCGTCCTGTCTCTGAGAACGGTCCGCCCCATATGGACTTCATAGCCGTGGACGAAAGCCCCGAATCCCCGATGCACGCCGACGACCGGGACCGTGATCTTGTGAGGTGAAAATGTCGTCTCGGTGTTCAACAATTGCAAGCCATCGAGCCGCCGTTCGGACGACTCGACGCCGTCCGGGTCCAAGATCCGACTGCCGAGGATCTGGTATCCTCCGCAAATCCCCAGTACGGTTCCCCCAGCGTTCAAGACTTGCCGAGCCAATCGCTCCAGACGACGTTCCCTGATGAACCGGAGAGCCTGCGGCGTGTTTTTGGTGCCGGGAAAGATCAACACATCGGGCGGCGAATCGTTGGAGCCAGCGATGCGCTGAAGACACACATCCGGCTCGAGCGCCAACGCCTCGAAATCGGTAAAGTTGGAGAGGCAGGGCACATCGACCACGCCGATTGTCACGATGTCCTCGCGATTCGAAACACGGGACAACGTCGCCCATTCCAGGGCATCTTCTTGCGGCAGGGCGATCGTTCGGCAATAAGGAACCACCCCCAGGCAAGGTCGTTGAACTACGTGTTCCACCGTTTGAATTCCTGGAAGCAACAGTTCAAGATCACCTCTGAACTTATTGATCACAAAGCCTTTGACATGACGTCGTTCATCCGCAGTCAACAACACCATGGTCCCGACCAGCGCGGCCAACACCCCGCCTCGATCAATGTCGCCGACCAAGATCACCGGCGCATTGGCCAGGCTCGCCATTCGCATGTTGACGAGATCATGCTCGCGCAGATTGACTTCAGCCGGGCTTCCGGCCCCCTCGAGAATGATCAGGTCGAATTCCGCCGCCAGGCGGAGAAAGGCCTCTCTGACCACCGGCTCGAACTCACGACGAACCAGCCCGAAGTCCGATGCCTGAAGGGAACCGGCGACCACGCCGTCCACCACCAGTTGAGCCTCTCGGTCTCCGGCCGGCTTGATCAAGATCGGATTGAAGTCGGTCCGCGGCGCAAGTCGGCACGCGGCGGCTTGTACCGCCTGGGCTCGTGCGACCTCCTTTCCGTCAGGCGTCACGAACGAGTTGTTCGACATGTTCTGGGCTTTGAACGGCGCCACACGAAGCCCTTTTCGAACGAAGAGCCGGCAGAGCGCCGCCACCAGAACGGACTTGCCGACGTGAGAGCCTGTGCCTTGGATCATCAGGCGACGGGCGGTCACGGCTGTCCTATCCTCCGGTCCGTGAGAGGTCGCCGCTCGATCGGCGGTCCGCTCGATCCAATCCCAACTGCACCGCGCTCCGCACCAAGCGGCCGATCATGGCGCCGATTTCCGTATGAGTGCCGCTATATCGAAGCACAGGCCCCTCACTCCGTAAACCGCAAGCGACCACCACGGCATCCGTGCCCGTACCAGTGGCCACTCCAGTGCCGACAGAACTGGGAATCGCCCGTTCAAGCAGCACCGCCGTCTTGCTTTCGGTCGCTACTTGCACGGCTCCGACCATGGCCGAGGCGGCCAGGCACGCATTGGTGACCAGAATGATGTTGATCGTACCGACCGAACAATTGAGCCGAGGCCTTGTGATCGAGGGCTCACCGGCCCTCACCGCGTTGGTCACGCCGACCGTACAGAAGCACTCCACCCACAGACCGTTGCGTTTTTCCTCCTCGCGCAGCGCCACCAGCCGAGTCATCGGTACAGCCGTCAGGAGTCCGACATATCGTCCACGGATCCCGAGGGAAGCGGCCACTCCGTCCAGATACCGTCCGGGATTGCACCGCTTCGTCCACTTGGCCGCCTCGGACGCCGGCCGAACCTGATGGTTGAGGATATGCCGGGCCCGCACGAGTCCTCCGTGGTGCGGGGCGGAGGACAAGACCCGCTTGGCGTGACCGACATCGACGATCAACGTATTCCTGATCACCTGATACCTCGATCCCGCCCGGTTCGGACTACGCTGTTCCATAGACTCGTCTTTTCAGCAGAGAAGAAAGGAGCGAGACTAAGCGAGCGTTGTCTTCCGGGGTCCGCACGGCAACTCGGACCGTCCGCTCGGTCAGACCGCGGACGGTTGAACAGTCACGAACGAGCAAGCCGCGCCGCCGCAGTGCAGCGACGATCGCTGTGGTGCGCACCGGCGGCGGCAATTCGACCAACAGGAAGTTGGCAGCCGAGGGGAAAACCGTGACCCTTGGAAGGGAGCCCAATCGCCTGATCAGCCGGGGACGTTCCCGTTCCATGAAAGCCAGGCTCCGCCGTTCATAAAGGCGATCGGCCAAGCTGGCCACAGCCGCGCGCTGGGCCAGCGCGTTCACCGTCCACGGCGGCATATAGCGCCGGATCGCTTCGACCATAGCCGGCGAACCCGCTGCGTATCCCACCCGGAGGCCGGGAAGCGCATGAAACTTGGTGAAGCTCCGAAGCACGACAACCAGGGGATGATCCGGCACATGGCGTAGAAGAGACCGATCGGGGCAATAATCGACAAACGCCTCGTCCACGATCACCCATACCCGCTGTTTGGCGGCCGCTTGCACCAGACGAAGCACGTCTGGGAGCTCACACGCCTGCCCGGTCGGACTGTTGGGATGGCAAAGCACGATCGCATCGACCCGTCTCTGTCCGTCACGAATCCGCCGAAGCGCTTCATCGATGGGGGGCCTGTAGCCGTCCGAGCGTCTGGCCATCACCACGTCGACCTTGCCGCCAGCCAATTCGACCGCCCGCTCATATTCGGAGAAGGTGGGGCCCAGCACGAGCGCATGCCGGACCTCCAGCGCACGAGGCAGCGCATGAATCAATTCCGCGGAGCCGTTGCCGATCACGAACCGATCAGGCGACAGCCTCCATCGTTCTGCCAGAGCGGATCGCAGAGCCTGGCAATCCGGGTCCGGGTAATGCCGAAGCGACGGCAGGCCATCTTTGATCGCCCGAAGCACCAGCGGCGAAGGTCCCAGCGGATTGATGCTGGCGCTGAAATCCACCATCCGCTCGATGGGGATACCCAGCTCGCGGGACGCCGCGTACACATTTCCGCCGTGGCCGCTGTCGATCTTCATAAAAGAAGGAGAACCAGGGCGGCGAGCAGCACGCTAAGGACTGCGGTCATCGTCGTGATGTGCAAGGCCCGCCGGATATCCTGCACCACCAAGGTTCGGGTTGGATCCCCTAACCGCGGGCGTTCGGACGGTCGTCCATCATAATAATTCATCCCGCCAAGCTGGACACCTAACGCGCCGGCCATCGCGGACTCGGGCCTTCCGCTGTTGGGACTGGGATGGCGGTGTCCATCCCGTCGAAGGATCCGCCAGCTTGCGCTCATCACATCGAGACGGCGTGTGACGAGACCGGCGGCCACCGCGATCAAGCACGCGGTCAATCGGGCGGGAAGCCAATTCGCCAGATCATCCAGTCGTGCCGACGCCCAGCCGAACTGTTCATATCGTTCATCGCGATGGCCGATCATCGAATCCAGTGTATTCACCGCCTTGTAGGCCAGCGCCAAGGGCGCGCCGCCAAGAGTCAGGTAGAACAGCGGGGCAATGATTCCGTCAGACGTGTTTTCGGCGACGGTTTCGACGGTCGCACGGATAATTTCTCCTTCGTCCAGAGACCGGGGATCGCGCCCCACGATCAACGACACGGCCGCTCTGGCCCGCAGCAGATCACCGGAGAGAAGCGCCTGCTCGACGGCCCTGACGTGGTCAACCAAATCCCTTGCCGCAAGCGTCGTGTAGGCAAGGACCACGGCCACGCCTTTTCGGATCCATTCCCCGAACGCGGCACCGACCTCGATAGCCAGCCAGCCGGCGGCGTACGACAAATACGGCAACCCGACGGCGAGCAACAGCCCGGCGCGGCGCAGGCTCGCGGGGTTTCGACACTGCGAGCGGACCCAGCCGTCGAACCAAGCGACCACCCGGCCCATGAGGCGGACCGGGTGCGGCAACCAGCGCGGATCTCCGCACAGCGCATCCAGCGCGCCGGCCAGCATCAACTCGACGGCCGTCATCGCAGGCTCAGGAGCGCCGGGCCGGCCAACAGGAACGAAGTCTCCACCACCTCGTTCGTTGCACCGAGGGTATCGCCGGTCACACCTCCGAAGAACCGCCTGCAGAGCCCAGTACAGGCGCGAGCGAGCGCCACGCCGCTCACTAAACAGGTCACCGCGCCGCCGAACCCCAACAGCATCGACAACAAGGCGCCGATGATCAGAGTCGCCGCAACGACGTGGCGAGGGGCGAGATGATCGAGAAACGGCGCGGCCAAGCCGCCTTCGGCTCGGGCATAGGGAACCGCCCAGGCGGCGACCACCATGGCCCACCGGCCGACCGCCGGCATGCACAACAGCACCGGAAGGCGGGCCTGAGACGGCAACGCCAACAGGCCTGCATAGCGCAAGGCCAGCGCCAAAAACAACCCGGTCGCGCCGATCGCGCCGATCCGCCCGTCCCGCATGATGGCGAGTCGGTCCACCGGAGCCCGACCTCCGGCCAAGCCATCGAGCGTATCAGCCAATCCATCCTGATGCAGACCGCGAGTCACGACGACCAGCAACAGCAACACGAGCAGATTGGCCACCTCCGGAGCGAAGAGCCGGTCCACCAGCAGATCGGTCGCGGCCAGCAGCCCGCCCAGAACCAGGCCGACCATCGGATACCATCCCATCGACGCGGCCAGTTCATGTGGCGTGGGATCATGATGCCACCGGGCGAGTGGAACGGCGGTCAAAAAATGCCAGGCGACAAGAAACGAGCTCACTCCTTACCCTTTTCACGCTCCGAGACGCCGGCCTCCTCAAAGGTCGCCATCTCGGTGAATACCTTCAATGAGGCGAACAACAGCCCGATACCGAGGCATGCGCCGGTTCCCTCACCCAACCGGAGATCGAGGTCCAGCAGCGGCTTCAGCCTCAGATGATCCAGGATCGCCCGATGGCCCGGCTCGGCCGAGCGATGCGACGCGATCAGATAGTCGCGGCAGCGCGGCTGCAACCCGACGGCAATCAAGGCGGCGGCGCCGGCGATGAATCCGTCCAGCACGACCGGTATCCGCGCCGCCGCGGCGCCGAGCAGCAGGCCGGCCAAGCCGCCGATTTCCAGACCACCGACCTTGGCCAAGACATCGACCGGATCGCCTGGATCAGGACGGTGCCGCTGCAACGCCCGCTCGATCACGGACACCTTGCGCGCATGCGCCGCGTCATCGATCCCGGTTCCTCGCCCCGTCACCCCGCCGACCGGCTGGCCGGTGAGCGCGGCGGCGATGGCCGCACTCGCCGTCGTATTGCCGATCCCCATGTCGCCGGTGCCGAGCACGCCGAACCCTTCCGCCGCCGCCTCGCCGGCGAGCTCGATGCCCACCGCCAACGCCCGCTCGGCGGTCTCGCGGCTCATCGCCGGTTCGTGCAGAAAGTTGCCTGTTCCCTGCATCAGTTTCCGATCGATCAATCCTGCAATGTGTCCGAAGTCCTGCGCGACGCCGATATCGACGACGCGGACATCGAGGCCGACGTGGCGGGCTAAGACGTTCACGCCGGCGCCGCCGCGCAAAAAATTGAGGACCATTTGGCCGGTGACGGCTTGCGGATAGGCGCTGACGCCGGCCGCGGCCACGCCGTGGTCGGCCGCGAACGTGAACACCGCTCCACGAGGGAGCTTGGGACGGATCTCGCCGGTAATGGCCGCATACTGCACCGCCAGCTCTTCCAGGCGGCCCAGGCTCCCCGGAGGCTTCGTCAGCCGGTCTAGGCGCGCCAGAGCCTGTGCCTGAGCACTCGTATCAATCGGCGGAATCCTGTCAATCGCCTCTTGAAACTTCATGACTGACTGTCGGCCTCACCTCTCTCCAGCTCCTCACCCCTCACCGCTTACGACTTACTGTCTTTACTTGATCCGCAGCCGCTGGCCGCTCACAACGAAATACACTTCATCGGCCTCCGTGGCAACCTGCTGATTGATCCGGCCGGCAAGATCCCGAAAGGCCCGGACCGACGCGTTCACCGGAACAAGGCCCAGTCCAAGCTCGTTGGTCACCACGATGACTCGAGCCTTCGTCGCCCGGATGGCCCGGAGCAGTTCTTCCACTTTTGCAAGGGCTCGCGGTCCTGTCCCGCGGGCGCCCTGCGAGTTGCTCAACCAGAGGGTCAGGCAGTCCAGCACGATGGTGCGATACCGTCCTCCGTATGTGCGGAACCATTCGGCCACCTCGAGCGGCACTTCCGCTGTCGCCCAGTCCGCCGACCGGGCAGCCCGATGACGCCGGATGCGCTCGGCCATTTCCCGATCCAGGGCCTGACCCGTCGCAACCAACGCTCTCGGCCCGGCGTTCCCCGCCAGCTCCAACGCCGCCTGGCTCTTGCCGGACGCCGCGCCCCCGATCACCAGAATCAGCCGCCCCTTCGACCGCTCACGCAGAGCACGCGGCGCGGGGCGCGTCGCAGCGCGTCGAACCATCACTCCCTTCGCCGCCATAGTCAGCATTTGCGAGACGAGCGAGAACGGCGCGAAACGCAATCCCGAACGTCGGAGCCCTCTCCCATGCCGCTACTCGCCTCGCTTGTCTCGCCCGTCGCGCTCGCTTCGCTGCCAAAGAAACTCCGCCTCGCCTTGCATCTTGGCCGTCCAGCGCGCCAGCACGAACAGCGCGTCGCTGAGGCGGTTGAGAAACTTGATGATCGTCGGCGCGACGGCCTCTTCCCGCGAGAGCCGCACACACACCCGTTCCGCGCGGCGGCAGATCGTACGGGCCTGATGCAGGAACCCGGAGACGACGCCACCGCCCGGCAGGATGAATTCCTTCAACGGGGTCAGGTCCTTCTGGCACGTATCGATGAGCGTTTCCAACCGCTTCACATCCTGCTCCGTGACCTCCGGCATATGTTCGAAGCGTTGGCCGGGAGTGGTGGCCAAAATCCCGCCGGCATCGAACAGCTTGTTCTGAATCCACTGAAGGTCCTCCTCCAGTCGTGTCGCTTGAGACCGAGCGCCGGCCTGCTGCGCGTTGAACACTCGAGCCACGCCGACCGCGGCATTCAGCTCATCGACCGTGCCGTAGGCCTCAACCCGCAGGCTATCTTTCCAGACTTGCTGTCCTCCGGCGAGCCGTGTCTGACCGGCATCCCCGGTCCTGGTATAGACCTTGGTGATGCGCATGATCCCCCCTGAGATACAAGGTTAAGGTTCAGATTAAGGTTGAGGGAAAATCGTCCCGTCGTCCTCAACCGCAGCCTGACCCTCAACCGGTTTCCTGTCGCCCCATTGCTCATAGTGAATGAGTTGATCGACCGGAATCCGCGTTCGCCAGCCCGCTT
>FWPU01002622.1_pt1 | contig 48691 bp, 47 predicted proteins | sample 2228361 | NCBI WGS metagenome assembly FWPU01 (sample SAMEA103939777, study PRJEB20133) | metagenome | reverse complement strand
CCATCGGATAATATCACTCCCGATTGTGTGAACGAGAGGGAGGAAAACCGATGGATCAGAAGCAGTGTATCACTTTGATGGCGTTTCTGGAAGAAATGCCGGATCCCCGCCAGGCTCGGGGCAAGCGGCACGAGTGGCGGGTTCTGCCGGCGATTCCCTGCGCAGGGATACTCGGTGGGCAGAAGACGGTCTGGGGCATTGTGGAAGGGGCTGTGTGGCGTGCTGCAGAGATCATCTCGTTGTTGCAGATCAAGCACAGACGCCTTCCCGGCGCCGCGACCTTCTATCGGACTCTGCAGGCAGCCAGCATGGAGGCCCTGGAAGGGAAGATCGCCGAGTATAGAGAGACGTTCATCCCCGATTTGAGGAAGAAGAAAGGCGTCAGCAGGGCAAAGGCGACCACACGCAGACGCCGCTGCTGGGTGCGATTAGATGCCAGGGTACGGGCCATGGCGAGGCCGAACAGGAAGGCAGGCAAAACCGCGTGGCTTTGCCCTAGTTCGCCGCCTACGAGCATCAGCAAGAAGAGACTGACGAACAAGAAAGACATACCCCCGATTAGAAGGCTCTCTCGCCACTTCTCCCGCAACAGGTCTGGGTCAACTTCTGCTCCGGCAAGGAATGTCAACACGATACCGGCGAACCCGGCCAAGAAATCTATCCACGGCGTGGTGTGCAGACCCAAGAAGTTGCCACCAGCGACACCTAACATGATCTCTATGATGGCAACCGACAGCCCTAACTCTACAGGTGCCATGCTTGCCAGTAAAATGAGCACCCCCGCGAAGGTGGCAATGACGAGGTTTTCCACCTTGTCTCCTTTAACATCCTCTGAAGTTGTGATCTACTCGGCCCTCAATATGAACAACCAGGCAACTGCGAAGAGCAGCGAAGTCCAAACCAGCCATGTGAAGAAGAGGACACCTTTCCCCGCGCTCAAGGGCTTGGCAGCCGCACCAAAGGTGTCGGAACAGCGGTCAGCTGTTGCCGCAGCGCCAGGAAGCAAGCGCGGAACTCAGCAACTGTGTAGGGGAAAACAATCACCGTGCGTTGGATTCCATCTGGGCTCGCCACATTTAACGCCAGCCACGATTCTAAGATCGATGATTTGAGTTCAACCGTCGTAATCCGATCTAGTGAAAAGGCGCTCGGCTTGGCCCGGTGGTTGACGGCGGGGTCAGGTACCAAGAGCGCCCTATGGTCTGTGACCGCGAAACAGCGTGCTACCTTATGACTGTCCGCCCAGGCGGGGAGGAGCGCTTGAGCCAATACCCGCTCGCTGCTCCATCTTTCAGCCTCCAGCGCCTCCGTCAGCCGCCCGATGATGGGCATAGCATCGGCCGGATCGTTGGCAGCCGGATCATGCAATCGGCTCTCAACCGACTCCGGGCCATACCTCCGCCGTAGGCGCGTCTCTTCCTGTCGCGGCTGCCAGCGGCGTAAGATTTCCACTGCCTCTGCCAGTTCGTCTTTCGCCTCGGCAGGAAACTCCCATGCCACGCGCTGGTTGCCGCCGATCGCGTGCCAGATCACCTCCAAGAAAGCGTGGCCGGAGGCTGATTGCACCCGTGCCGATTGCACACGCTCTGGAATACCGCTATGTACCACGTAACCATAGCGGATATTAGACTGGTTCGGCGGGATGATCTCGCTCACCATCACAACCTGCTGGTCTGTGATGAAGAAGATGCCTTCCTGAAGCGTCTCACCTGAACGCCATCCACGCCTCACTGCGCTCTGCATTGCCGGGCGGCGGACGCCGAACAGGATGCGCTCATTGTGAGCCAGGTAGTCATCAACATATTTCTGAAAGCGGTAGGGGAGTTGATTATAGGCCTGCTCCGCCTCGGTGTGCGGTTCTGCATCCGACGCGCGCCTCGCCCCCTGCACGCGGTAGCCCAGAGGTCTCCATGCAGGAGAAGCGGCCCCCCCTTTCCGAGATCTGGCCCGTTCCAGCCGCGCCGACTGCCGGGCTTGGTAGATCACCTCTCGGGCACGCTCGCCGTTCGCCCAGATCACGGTGCAGCCCGTCGCCTCGCCCAATCCTGCACGCACAAAGGTCATGAGCGCCTGCCGCATCTCGTCAGAGAGGGTCTCTATGCTATCCACTTCCGCCATCGCTTCGTCGGCAGCAGGAACAGCAACTACCAGGTGCTCTTTATGGGCATCGTGATCTATTTGTGCCAGTGCAATGGGGCGTGCACTTACCACACATCCAGGAAAGATCGCTCGGTGCCTGATTAACAGCATGACAAGGTCCGAGTCGCCATCGGGGGAGGTATCCGGGACGACCGCTTGGTCAACAGGTGCGGTCTGGTCAGGCCGGTACACACCATCCAGACGTAGGCCTTGCACATTGGGATCGTACGCATACAGGTTGCAGTCATCGCCCGCTTTGATGACCCGGACTTCAACAAAGTCGTTGGCCGAAAGTGCTACTTGTGCCATGTTCTCTCCAACTCGCAACTCCAGGTCGCTATATCATCAGGCTACCTGCAGACATTCCGTTCGCCCGCAAGTACCACAAGAGCCCGCCGCCAGGCGTTCATCTCGTCCTTGTTCTGAAGGCCGCGCCGCAGCGCGTCGCGCTTCAGGACGTAGTTGCGCAGATCTTCCGATAACTTTTCTAAGTGACCGATCTGCTCATGCAAAAGGTACTTTGTTGTGTCGGAAGAAGGCGAGGTCGCCATGACCACCTGCAAATGAGGCAAGCAGAGTTTCGCTGCGCGCGCGTAGAGGGCCTTGCCGCCGTCGGTTGCGATCTCGGCGAGGAAGTCCGCAGCCAAAGTCGTTTCGGTTTCCTGTAAGATTCGGCATGCGGAGCATGCGTTGCCCCTCGGCGGATACGCCTCCAAGCGCGCCGGGCTGCCGTCCATCAATTCGTCGCTGAGACGCTGGAGCTCGGCTGCGGCCTCGTCAATCAGTGGGGCGTATCCCTCGCTGATGGTCTGAGGGGCGGCGATCTGCTGAAACTGCCAGGTATGAATGGAGCAAAAGCCCCGCGCCTGGGCAAACGCGCGCCGGGCATTCGCTGTGGAGGCCAGTGCGTACTGCATATCGACGAAGAAATCGAAGAGGATCTGGCTTTGCGCCGCGCAGATGGGACAGGTGACGTCGGCTAGATTCAGGTGGCCGCGACCAGGATGCCATACGCTCTCGACGGCTGACGGTGCGGCGACCGGTCTAGAGTCGCTTACGCGGCCTTCAACATCAGTCAGCTCTCCCGTCACCAGCCACGCGTGCAGGGATTCCATGCGAGCGCGCAGATCGCGCAGCCGGTCGCCGTTCGCAGAAACGGCTTCGTTAGATGGGGAAGGCTGCCCGACAGGTTCAGCCGCGGCGACCTTGTCGTCAAGAAGCCTGAGCGCCCGTTCCAGCACAGCGGTTAAGAAAACGTGTGCTTTCTCTGTGACCAAGAACGAAGCCAGAGCCGCTTCTAATTCGGGAAGGCCACTTTGTTGCACCGCGGCGTCATCGCCGCGCAGTTTGGCAGTGAGGGCTTCTCGTGCCGATACCGCATAGAAATGGGTAGAATCCCTGCTTAATGTCCGCTCAAGCCTGGCCTGGATATACCCCAGCACCTCATTCCGCTCGCTCGCCGCCAGGAGATCCACCTTGTTGACAACCACAAACAGTTTGTGCACCACCTGGCTTATATCCTGTAGAAACGCTTCCTCGGCCTCACTCAGCGGCGCTTCAACGCTGGTCACAAAGATCACCGCGTCGGCCTCGGCCAAAAACGCGTAGGTCGTGGCCGTATTCTCGCGCTGGGCCGAGCCGATCCCCGGTGTATCCACAAAGTGCAAACCGCGGCGTAGAAACGGCACCGGCAGTTCAATGCGGGCTTCCAGCACGCCCCTCTCGTTCCCAGGGTTGCCACGCTCTGTCACATACTCGGCTAGCTCTGCCAGCGAGATCTCTTGGTCAAGCACCCACCCCTTCCGCCGGAGCACGACCCTTTCCGCGGGGCCATAGCAGAGCGTGGTGATCGCAGAAGTCAGGGGTAACAAGCCGGTAGGAAGTAGGTCCCGGCCGATTACCGCGTTCATGAGGGTGCTTTTACCGCGCTTGAATTGCCCAACGACAGCTAGGTTGAAACGATCCTCGGCCAGCCGAGCCTGTAATTGCCTATACTCCTCTGCCGCCTCGGCGCGGCCCTGGGCTTCGGCCAGCTGCCTCCCCTCCCGTATGGCAGCCGCGATCTCTTGCTTCGCCAGGACGTAACGACGCAGCGTCTGTTCACCCTCGGTCATGGTCGGTTCCCATCTGAGTCAGTGGGGCTGAATATCTTGTCGTACAAATCCTCGCCGTAACTGGTCTGCAATGGTTCTCCTTCGACTAATCGGAACGTCCGTGTTCCGTCGGCCAGCCTCTCAGCTCGCAAGAAGAGGGCAATATCCCTACTCCGATCATACACGCCCTTGGCAAACTCATATTGATGCGTAACAAAGAACACCTTGATGCGCTTCTCTACCAATGCGCTCACGATCTGCCTGGCAATCTCCGAGCCTTCTCTTTCGTTAGTTGCCGCAAATGATTCGTTGAACAGCACCATGTCATCAGGTCTAATCTGATCCACAATGGCGCTCATTCTGTTAAGCTCTTCATCAAGCTTGCCGCTTTTCATGGCAGTATCCTCTTCTCGCTTGTAGTGGGTAAAGAGCCTACCACACGTGTTAGCGCAGAAAGATTCGGCGGGCACAAACATTCCACACTGCATCATCAACTGCGCCAGGCCGATGCTGCGCAGGAAAGTGGACTTGCCGCCCTGGTTGGCGCCGGTGATGATGACGAGGTCCTTATTATCGGCATTTACCTCATTGCCCACGACTCTCTGTTTCATAGTCAATGCTAGGCAAGCGTCGTATAGACCAACAAATGAATGCCGCCGTTTTCTGGATTCTACAGGCACGGGAAACGTGATCGGCTCTCCCAAGCCAGCAAGTTGCTCATACAGGTTCAAACAGCCGATGTAGAAGACGAACTCAATCCGAAGCACGTTGAAGAAACTATCAATGTGGTCTGCGGACTGCGCGACGGCATTGGCCACCAGGTTGATGCCCCTATCCCGCAGTTCCCCCAGCGCTCTGGCTCCGTACTCGTCGCGAGGATCGAGCTTAAAGTGATAGACGGGGGACCTTGGGGTCAAAACTCGTTTAATCCAATTCGGGGCCTTGTCATGTGGTTTGCGGAGCACATAGTCAGTGCCTTCATTTCCCCGCCCCAATACCGCGCTGAGCAGAACGCCGTCACGGAATCTAAGTGTTTTCAGGTGAGCCTCTACTTCGGCGAAATAGGCATCGTCTAATTCTGCCACGATCATCGCAAAGAACCTTCTGAAGCCCTCCGACGCGAACTCTTCTGCATGCTCGTCGGCAATACGCCTCAGTTTCCTGAGCAGAGCCACAAACATCTCCAGCATCTTTATCGCGCCGTAAAGTATGCCAGATGGGGATCTGCCATAGACACCCATCCAGCTCGACCGCTTCTTCTGAAGCGCTTCAAGCGAGAGCTGGTAGATCTCTCTGACCACGTCGCTGTTCTTTAGGCAATCCCGAAGGATGTCCTGGCGATAGCATATCGTGTCCGGGTCATCTGGGCCGGTCAAAATCGCTTGCCTGGCTATGTTGAACAGAAATTCATCCCCACGCGCCATGGCCTCGAACAGGGTGTTCAGTTCCAGATCCTGCATGAGGTCCTGGTGGTTCGGCGGCAGTTCCCGCTTGAGATCAAAGTCCTGGCCCCGGTGCATCAAGAAAACCTTCATGGCCGGATTCGCTCCATGATCTGCTCGTAGGTCACGTGGTGCTTCTCGGCAATGGAGAGAGCATATGCGAGTCCGTCGGCCGGCTTTCTCAGGATCTTAAAGGTGCGTACAACCGGATTTTCGGGGACAACCGTGCTGACCATGCTAACGGTCTTCTCGCTGGACGACGCCAATTCATCCACAAACGTCACCCAAACGCACAGCAGATCCAGATCCAGGACCCGTTCCATGATCTTTTTGCTCAGGAACACGGCGTCTCTCAAAGTCGTGGAGGAAAATATCTCGTTCATGACGAGTATGCTGTTCGGGGTAGCGTTCTCCAGAACGGCATGGATTCTGACTAGGTCGTCCTCTAGCTTGCCCCGTAGGTTCTTGATATCTTCCTCCCTTTCGAAGTAAGTGAAGAGGTGGTCGTACAGAAACAGCCGAGCTTCCCTGCCGGGGACGGGACACCCGATGCATGCCAGGTAATGCAGCTGCCCGAAGGTGCGAGCAAAGGTGGTTTTGCCGCCTTGGTTCGGACCGGAGACCACAAAGATGCGCTCTCCACCTTGAAGATAGAAATCATTGCAGACAACGGGAGCCTTTTCTTGGACGAGCTTGTTGGCAAGGGCTATATCAAACCCTTCGTGAACATAGACTTGCTTCGTCGTGGTGATCTGCGGGTAACAGAATTGAAGGCCTGCCTCCTTGAGCCTGGCGATGAACTCCAGGTAAGATACGTAGAACTGAATCTCTCGGTCGAACGCGCGGATGGCATCATCCAGGAACTGGCTGTGGCGCATGCAAAATTCGTGAAGGCGGGCAAAGAGGTCAGGGTACAGCCTGGCGACACAATCCAGGATCTGCGCTTCGATGTGATTCATGCCAGCTCCTGCGTTAAGGGCGAGGCGGTAATCCTTTACCACGCCCTGTTTGAACCTCTCGAAGGTCCTCTCTACCTCAGCGCTGTAATCTGCTTCCCCCTCATACTTGCGCACCTTGACCGTGCTCTCCTTGATCGTCACGCAATACCGCACGGCGGACAGGTCACCTTTGAGGGCAGCGGCTTCTTGCGCAAGCGCTTGAAAACCGGCCGAGGCGACATATTCATTCAGGAAGGCGCGGAAGGCCAGAAGGCCGCGCGAGCGCAGACTGGCTTGGCCTAGATCATGAGCCAGGCCCATAACTGCCTCGCAGTAGCTTAGCGCAGCTTCCAGGTACCATCCTTCTATGTGGTTCCTGAAGTCTAGCTTACTCACCAGGGTGAGATAACGGCGTACGACGATCATCTTGTCTGCAAAGGATTTGATGCTTGCCAGCAAGGTCTCGCTTTCCAGATCTTGCATGACCTCGTGGCGGTAGTAGATCGCGTCGGCGTCAGTCAGCGAGGTGTAGAAGATGGGTTTCAGGTCGTAGTCTTGCTTCTTGGCTGTGATGGCGTCTATGACCTGATCGAGGTTCAAATCGACAAAGAAGGCGGGGGCTTCCTGTATCTCTTTCCTGGCGCTGCTGTCAGCATTTTCGAATAGTATGCTGTGGAAAGGCATTGAGAAATACCTCCACGCCCCCGATCATACCCTCATGCGTGACCGGCAAGGGATGACCGCTTTCCGACCCAGAAAAACAACGGAATGCTGGCCAACTGCGCCGCCACCGAAAACGCAATGAGCGTGGGCAGCGATATATCGTAGAGAGCACCCATCAACGCGCTCCCCAAGAACCAAAAGATTCCATACCCTGTGTTGAAGATCCCATACGCAGAGCCACGTCGTTCTCGCGAGACCATGCCTGCAATGGCCGCGCGGAGGATGGATTCCTGCGCGCCCATGCCGACGCCCCACAGCATCATGCCGAGCAAAGCCAGCGTGAAACCGCCCAAGAAGACGAGAGGCGCAAACAAGGCCGAGAGCAGCGAAACGGCCATCAGGACCCGAATGCCGACGCGATCAAACCAGCGGCCAGACAACAAGGCTGCCAGCGCGTCCACGCCCATGGCGACGGCGTACAGAAGTGGAATCCATGTGTCGGGCACGGTCGAGGCTTTTTCAAAATGATAGGCGATCAGCGGAAAATCTACATAGCCTGCCGCGACGAGGGCAACGGCGGCGAGGTAGATCCAATACGCGCGCGGAAATCCCGTGGTTTTGAGCTCGGCTGTGATCGGTTCTAAATCCTGTGGCCGCGGGTAAAGCCAGCGTGCTGTCAGCAACACGGACAACGCGAGCACTGCTGGGATGGCGAGCACGGCGAACGCGGCGGGGTAGTTGTTTTGCGTGGCGAGTACCACCGTGACGATCACAGGGCCGGCCACGGCGCCGATTTGATCCATCGCTTCGTGCAGGCCAAAGCCCCAGCCGCGCCCGGTCTCTTTGGTCGCGTACGACAGCATTGCATCACGCGCCGGGTTGCGCAGCGCCTTGCCTAGCCGTTCCGCAATCAAGAGCGCGGCAGCGACTTCCCACCGGCCCGCCAATGCTAAGAAAGGTACAGCGAGCAGATTGATCGCGTAACCGACCAAGGTGATCGCCCAATAACGGTGCGTACGGTCACTGAGGTATCCCGACACGAGACGCAGCCCATATCCAACCAGCTCCCCGAAGCCCGCGACGGTTCCAACGACCGCACCGCTCGCACCTAGCAATGCGAGATACGGTCCTGCGATACTACGCGCACCTTCATATGTCGCGTCGGCGAACAGGCTGACCAAACCGAGCAAGATGACGAATTTGATCGCGGTTGCCTTCGTGAGCGCCTTTGGTGCAGCAAACGACAATGTGTGTCCCATCACCGTTCTCCTCAGTATATGATTGTTGTGAAGCGATCAACAAAAAAGCCCCTACCTGGCGTACTATGCCGGTAGAGGCTATCAGTCTCAGGACGGTTAAAGCCCTTTGTGGGGCTTCGGGCGAGCCTCATCGCCCTTGGTTTTATCCAGGAAAATTATATCCCTTTCGTCATCGGTTGTCAAACAGCGGGCTGTGCTGGTGGATATCTGAGGCTTTCTGCGCTGCCTCTGCAGCCGTGTCATCGCGACGGTTGACCGGCCTCTCGGCAAGCACCTGAAAACGTTTTGAGCGCATAGGGCAATCTCCTCCCTGATCTGATAACGTCATTCCCAGGCAGCATTCAGCCATCAACAACTCTTATCACCTGGCCGGACTCCACGCTACGCATGATGGCCTCTATCAGCCTCATCGCCGCGACGCCGTCATCCAAGGTCGGAGTGGCGGCCACCTGTCCGGCCACGGCACGGGCGAACCAGCTTAATTCTCCCCAATAGCCACGGGTGTAATGCCCTCCCGCAGCCCAACCGGCCATGTTGCCGGATACATAGTAACGGTTGCTCCACCCATACAATTGGAGGCCCTCTCCCTGGGCGAAGCGCCCAGAGGCGGACATCACCTCTGTTGCCCGCGAGGCATCTATGAGGATGCCCACGCCCTCGCCAGAGATGTAGGTTTGCTCAAAACAATCCGACCAAGTGTGCCCCGAGTTCATGTTGAGTTGGCCGATGGCTCCGTTTTGGAACTTCATGGCTACAGAAACGGCTTTGGCCTTGCCGTTTACGCAATAGGCAAAGAGGCTCTCCACATCACCGGCAAAGAAGCGCCCCAAATCAATCATGTGGATGCCATTGTATAGTAACATCCGCCGCACATCGTCGTAGGGACCGGAGCCATGTATCAGCGTGATAGAGGAAAGGCGTCCGAACGTCGGATTCGCCATATATTCCTTCGCCACCACGTTGGCCGGCGCAAATCGCTTCATGAAGGCGACCATCCCCCATGTCTTCTGCCGGCGCGCCGTCTCGGCTAATTCTTGAGCCTGCTCCAAAGTCTCGGCCGGTGGTTTCTCAATGAAAATGGGAATCCCGCGCCGTAACACCTGAAGCCCTACTTCATAATGCATGATCCCCGGCCCGCAGATGCAGACCCCTTGTGGCTGCACGCGATCTAACATGTTCTCCACATCGGTGAACCATTCCAGAGCCCCAAACCTGCGCGCGGCGTAGCGCGCCTTGTCCGCCACCAGGTCGCACACGGCCACGAGATCAAATTCGGGAATGTGCGCGATGTTCGGATAAAGCGACTCTGTGGCGTGGTTCCCCGCGCCGATAAAGGCGATGCGGACGCTCTTTGTAGTATCTGGCATCGTGTTATCCTCCAGGGCTAGTATCCGATAGAGCGCAGGTAAGCCCGATTCTTGGTAATAGCGGCAATGCCATCTTGGCGCGCGGCCTCCGATTCCTCCTCGGCTACCACCCAGCCCTCGTAGCCCGCCGCCTCCAACAAGGCCATGACGGCAGGATAGTCGCAGACGCCCTCTCCCAAGGCAACCCATTCGCCATCTGCCCTGACATCTTTCAGATGTAGATGGACGATGCGCGACAGATGGGTGCGCAAGCAGGTAAGAAGGTCCTGACCGCCGCGTACGATGTGGCCTGTATCGGGGCCGAATCCGACGTAGGCCGGGTCCAGGCGATCAAGGAGATATTGGTATTCCTCGGCGGTTTCCAATAGCGAACCATGATGCGAGTGAGGATGGACATTGACTGCGATGCCCGCCTGCGTAGCCAGCCTTCCTACTTCATTATAAAAACGGATGGCCTGATCCAGCTTTTTGCGGGCCTCCTGACGCGAAGGGCTGCTTGCTCCCCCCAGGCCCAGGCGAGGCTGAGAAAAATCGCTCAAGAATGCAATGATTCGTCGCGCTTCTGCCAGGTCCGCCTCCCAGCGGCCAGGGTCCGTGAAGCCGCTAGCAGAACTGTAGGCGAAGGCTGCTAACTCCAGACCGCGCGCACGCAGTTCCCGCTTGAAATCGCGGGGGCGATCTGCGAATTCTCCGATCATGTTGTTTGTGATCTCTATACCGGCGTAGCCAGCCGCGGCAATCCAATCCAGGATGTCCGTGACTTTCCCTCTCCATCCGGGGCCCAGCATTTCCCATGTGTACGTCTGGCAGGCAACCTTGATGCGAGACATAGAGTTCCCTTCGTGATCTAGTAGAGGTCACAGCTTCTTGCCCAGCAAGCCGCAGACATAAACGTAGGCTTCCTGGGTGTAGCGCGGCAGATTCTCAGGATCGTTCACCTCCAGCTCTATGGTGAGATCGCCCCGGTAATCCACCGCCCGCAAGGCGGCGATGATGGCCGGCAGATCAATCTCCCCTCGGCCTATCCCCACAGAGGTCGTGCCAATGTGGTCCTTCAGATGCACGGCGTAAATGCGGGGAGCGAAGTGGTGAATGAGGGCAACGGTATCCACGTGGGCCGAATGGAAGTGTCCTGTATCTACGCAGATGCCTACCCGCGAGTCATCAACGGCATCCAATACTTGTTGGAAATCTTCCGGCTCCTGCAGCACGTTTCCAAAGTGATTCTCCAGAACCAATTTCACCTTGTTTGTGGAGGGAAGCAAACCCAGCACGCGACGGACGCATTCCGTCACATTCGCCAGCTTCCCCTCCTGGCGACTTGTCGCGCCTGTCGTCACAACGCGGTCGGCGCCAAGGGCTTCGGCCAGTTGAGCAGCCTTGGCAATGGCCTGCGCTCGCCGATGCACATCGTCCTCGTCTCGGCCACCCCAGCCGGGCGGATAGAGCCCGGCGCAGAGGAGCCCCGCAGCCTTTAGACACTCCCGAACCGCCGAGAGGTCAAACTTGTCAATCGCCTCCACGCTCCAGGTCATAGGCCCGTGAATTTCCATGTGCTTGTAGCCCGCCTTAGGAGCCAGTTGCAGGGTAGCCGCGAACTCATCATCCGAGTAGCCGCGATAGCAGATAGAAGCGCAGACGATCTCCATCGTTCGTTGTTCCCTTCTCTTTTGATCGGACCGGAACGCAGCACCTTTCACGACGCTGTGTCCGGCAACGAGGCATTATACTCGTCCACTATCTGCCCGACCAGCCGTATGCGCTCTATGTCGCCCGTGTAACTCATCTCGTCCGATATGCCCAGGATCAGGCGGGGAGCAAACAGGCGAATGATCTCGCGCGTGCAGTCCGCCAGGACATCGGGGCTATACGTCTCGTCAAAATAGACCGCCGGAATGCCATCCAACAGGAACAATTTGTCGCCTAATGCCTCCTTGACCTCCTCCAAGGTCACATCTCCCTGCGGTTTGGGGGTGATGGCCTCTATCCCATCCAGTTGCGTCTCTTGCGCAAACGGCAACAACTGGCGTACCTCCCCATCCCAATGGGCGTGCACGAACTTGCCTGCTTTGTGTAACCGCTCGCAACGATGATGGTAAGTAGGCAAGACGTACTCCTGGAACAGGGCAGGGGAGAGGGTAGCCCCATGCAAGTTGTCGCCAAAATTGATGATCTCAAACTGGGGCAGGCTATTCAGCAGGTCTATCAACTGATCGTGGAGGTCATCCAGGGCGCGGAAATAAGGGCGGAACGCGTCGGGCCCCCAGTCATGCAAAGCGAAAATCGCCGCCTCCACGCCCATCGTGTTGATGTACAGGTCTTGCACGTTGACGCGCGGCATAAACATCGTCGGCAGCCCCAGGTCACCACATTCGGCCATCAGTTGCTCGTAACGCTCAGGCACATATTCGTAGTGCGCATGCTCGGCACGCCAGGTCGCCACGCGCAGATCATCCTTCGTGACGATCTCGTGCTTCACCGTAATCGCCATGCTGAGGTCGGGCCTTCGCTCCTCAATCCTGGTCTGCTCGCCCACCGGCGTCTTGATGATGGTCATCCGACGGTTGTGGTCCAGATCCTTGGTCTCAATCTTCACAGAGGGATGCTCCACCAACCGAAAGCACTCGTTGAATTCGTAGAGCCTGTTGGAACAATCCAGGCAGCGGTACATATCCGCCACAGAGAGATGCTCATAGGGTTCGGGCAGGGGAATGCCAAAATAGCGCCGATGTTCGCGCCAGGCAAGGATGCGCGGCTGCCACAGAACCCGCCCGTTGGCCTGCCCACGAATGACTTTGCGATGAAGGTCAGGCCAGTTCCTGGCAGCCGATCTTGCTCTCAGGTCGGTTAACATGGTTCACCCCTCGTCTAGGATTTTACTCCAGACCTCAAACGCCGCATAGACGTTGTCTGGATTAGTTCCCGCACTGAACTCACATTGGGCGATGCAGCCCCCGTCGGCCCACAAATTCTGTTTGACCGCCCTCACTGCGTTTTCAATGTCCTGCCGTGAGCCATGGGGGAGAAGCCACTGCCTATCCAGCTCACCCCAGAAGGTGATCTTCCCTCGGAAGGGCCTCAGTTTCTCCAGGCCGATACAGAAAATCTGGGAGTTGAGCGCATCTAGCCCTAAATCTATCAGATCCGGTATGATCTCCAGAATATCTCCGTCTGAGTGCATGAATGCCTTCTTGCCATGCTTGTGCGCGATCTCAATATAGTCCTTATACAACGGCTTAAAGAGCTCGCGCCACATCTTGGGATTAATGAGCAGACCGCGCTGCGCCCCCCAGTCGTCGGCAAACATCAAGCCGTCCACTTCTGTCTCCGCCCAAACTGTGAAGAGCCGGCAGAAGAAGTCGTGAACTTGCTCCAGCACCTCCAGCATCTCTCTGGACCTGACCGCCAAGTCTAAGTATAGCCTCTCGCTGCTGCGGATAAACTGCATCCGCTCAAAGGGGTTCACGTTGGGGTTGCCCAACACAAACCGATCCGTACCTCGGCAGAAGTCGTTCACCTTATCCCTGTCAACGGTCAGGTATTCCGTAGGAAGCCGCAGCACATCCCGATCCTCCCACCGGTCACCCTTGATGAGCGGCTCTTTCACTTCGCCGATGACGCCACGGTGAATGTTGGTGAATTTGCATCCCCAGGCGTCTATGAACTCGCCTACCTCGTATTGTTGACCGCTGACGCGAGGAGGCTCCCTCTCAAATCCCGGCGCGATCACGATATCGTCGGGGAAGTCGCGACGGATTCTGGCGAATTGCTCCGGAAAGTTATATTCTGCCCATGGCAAATACCACAGTTGCCTCGGCACCCGCTCCGGCCCGGCAAAGTTCAGAGTTCTATAGACCAACTCCCGGCTGGATTGCATCGCCTCCTCCATGCATCATGGCCACCACCTCGGACCCAGCATCGGTGCATAGCATACCATGTGCGTGGCAGTCAGGCAAATGCGCGTTTTGCCCAGGGCGGTGCGTTATTGCTCCTCCTGATGATTGCAGTATAATAGCAGGGAAGAATCTTACAGGAGGAACTATGGCACCGCACCGCAGCGGGAAACGCCCGCCCAATGTCCTGCTGATAGGAATTGACTCCCTTCGCGCCGATCACATGAGTTGCTACGGCTACCATCGCCTGACGACGCCTCATATAGACCGTTTCGCTACGGAGGGCACTCTCTTTGAGCGAACCTACAGCGCCTACATTCCCACAACCAGTGCCTATGCCGCCATGCTGACCGGCATGGATGTTTTCACCACCCAGGTGGTGGCACTCAGACACAAAGGACCCCTCACGTCCCGCGTGAAAACCTTGGCCGAAGTTCTGAAAGACGTCGGCTACAACACCACCTGCGTCGGTTTCACCGGCAACCCCAGCGCGCGCGGCTTTGACACCTATCTGGATTATGCAGGCTGGGGAAGCTGGAACGAAGGCCGCAGCCCCAAAGCTCAAAACCTCAACCGGGTGACGATCCCCGAATTGGATCGGCTCGTAGCGCTCAAGGAACCCTTCTTCCTCTTTCTGCGTCACATGGACCCCCATGCCCCCTATCTCCCACCGGAGCCTTACGAGCGCATGTTCTATCATGGGAACGAGTGCGATCCCAATAACAAATCTATGGAACCGGTGATGTCGTTCAAACCGTTCCGCGACTTCTTTGCCAGCTGGATGCCGCCCGGCATCACGGATAAAGACTATGTCATCGCCCAGTATGATGGCGCCATAGCCTACATGGATGCCAGCATCCAAACGATCTTCACCGCCCTGGCCGCGCACGATATCCTGGACGACACCATCGTCGTGATCAACTCCGATCATGGCGAAACCCTTTACGATCATGAGTGTTTCTTTGACCATCACGGTCTTTACGAGCCGACCCTCCATGTGCCTCTGATCATCCGATACCCCGGCAAAATTCCTGCGGGCAGGCGTATCAGGGGCTACAACTTACACCAGGACCTGATGCCGACGATCCTGGAGTTAGCCGGCATAGATTCGGGCATCTCCTTTGATGGCAAGAGCCTGATGCCCTTAGTCCGGGGAGAGAGAGCCTCTCAGCGGAGCGAGTTCTACATCACCGAATGCACCTGGATGCGCAAGCATGGCTGGCGCACCCCTCAATGGAAGCTGATCCTGGCCCTGGAACCCGACTTTCACTTCAAACCGCCGGTGGAGCTCTACAACCTGGTTGAAGACCCCGAAGAGAACATCAACCTGGCTGAGAGTGAGCCGGAAATCGTGGCCTTGCTCAAGGGGCGAATGGAGGCCTGGATCGCCCAGCGCGAGCAAGAGACCGGCATGACAAACCCGATCCTAACCCAGGGCGATTGGCACGGCTACGAAGGTGTCGGGCCCTTCAAGACCTCTCAACAGGCTTACGACACCCTCCACATCGGCGATCCAGCCCAGGCCGCCAGATTACAGGCTGAGTCAAGGAAATAGGCTAACTCGGCGAAGCTCTCTTTACTTCTCTCTCCCTAAGTGTAGGAGAAGAAGCGGCAAGAGGAAAAAGGGGCACACAAAGACCTCTGAAAGGAGTAACCTGCCATGTCACTGAAGGTCGCTATCGTCGGCATGGGCAACATCGGCAACGTGCACGCCGGCGTGTATGAAAAACACCCGGAGTGCGAGATCGTGGCGGTTTGCGATATTATCAAGGAACGGGCCGATAAGGCCGCAGAGCGTTACCGCTGTCCGGCCTTCTATTCGGTACAGGAGATGGTATCCAGCGGCATCCAGATTGATGCTGCCAGCATGTGCACGGCAGGTGTTGAGAACGGCGGCGATCACTACAAGCCGACAATGGAACTGCTGCACGCGGGCATCCCCGTCCTCGGCGAGAAACCCATCTCCAACCGGATCGCCGAAGCGCAAGAGATGGTCGCGCTGGCGCGGAAGAAAAACCTGCGCTACGGCATCAATTTGAATCACCGCTTCACGCCGGCAGCCCTGCGAGCCAAGGAGTGGGTCAGCACAGGCAGGTTGGGCGAGATCAACATCATCAACATGACGATGTGGATCAATAACCCCAACGAGACTTCGCCTTGGTTTCATATCCGTGCTCTGCATCCCCATTCCATTGACGTCATGCGCTATTTCGGTGGCGATATAGAGAAGGTGCAAGCCTTCTTCAAGCGCGGCCCGCGCCCCGATGGGCCGGGCGGACGACGGGTTTGCTGGTCCAACGTGCAGGTCAACATGCTGTTCAAGAACGGCATCATCGGCCATCTCACCGGCAGTTATGACGCAGGCGGCAGTTATGGCCTGGAGACTCTGGAAGTGGTCGGGTCTGAGGCCCGCTTCGTCTTGCGAGAAGCCTGCGAGCGTCTGGAATTCTACCCCCGCTTCTCCCGCGAGAGGGAGTCCTACGACTATATCGGCGGCATGATGAGTTTCAGCGAGACCTTCGGTAGCCGCATCGGCAAATGGGTGGAGCAGAACCTGCAAAAGGTTAAACCGGAAGAGATAGACGGCTCCGGCGAGGATGCCCTGAAGGCGCAACTGGTCATTGAGGCCGCGATAGAGTCGTGGGAGACGGGGCGAGTCGTGACTTTATAAGACTATGTCCATCATCACCATCATCGGACGTGGCCACTCCGGTACCAGGGCCATATCCCATACCCTCTCTGAAAGCGGCGTCTTCATGGGGAGCCCCCTCAACGAGTCGGGCGATCTCCTTCCTCCCGAAGACATGTACGAAGCATGTCGCGTCCTTGCCCGCGAGGTGCGTTGGCTGGGGGGCTTAAAGTGGGATTGGAGCCACCTCCATAGCATGGAAATCCCAACGGAGTTCGTCCGCCTGATCCGTTCATACCTGCGGTCGGTGTTAGAAAGCACGGCGGAGCACAAAGGCTGGAAGATTCCGGAAACCACCCTCTGCTTCCCATGGATCGTCCGCATGTTTCCGGACATCAAATATATCTTCTGGATTCGCAATCCTCGCGATTGCATTATCGGCCCTCACCTGACCGATAACCTGAACGACTTCGGCATCCCATATCCTGCCACGGAGGATGAACGGTTGCGCCGGGCCATCTCTTGGCTATACCAGTACGATCTGGTCAAGGCTACACCGAAACCCCGGCTCTGGATAGAGATCAGGTTTGAAGATTTCGTTCTGCGCCAAGATGAGACACTGGCAAGGCTGGAAGATTTCCTCGGCATCAGGCTCACCAAGATTCCGGTCCATCCGGAAGCGGTCGATCGCTGGAAGGCCGACGCAGGCACCAACTACTACGATTTCTTCGCGCCGGCCATGATAGAATACGGTTACGAAATCCCGTCGGGAACCCAAGAACGGAGAACGCCAACATGCTGAGAGTTTGCGTCATCGGGATGGGCCCTATCGGCAACCGCCATGCCGACATATACCGGGCAGACCCGTTGGCGGAACTGGTAGGAGTATGTGACATCCGCCGAGACCGGGCAGACGCAGCAGCCGCCCGCTTGGGCGTGCCTGCCTTCTACGATGCCCAACAGATGCTGGATACGCTCCGGCCTGACCTGTGCAGCATCGCCACGGGTGGTTACGAGTACGGCAGCGACCATTACGAGCCGACGATGCAGGCTCTGGAGGCCGGATGCCACGTCCTCTGTGAGAAGCCCATCTGTAACGAGATTCCTAAGGCCGAGGCAATGGTGGCAAAAGCCAAAGAGAAGGGCCTTTGCTTTGGCATCAACCTGAACCATCGTTTCACACCGGCAGCCAGGCTGGCGAAGAGGTGGATGGACGAGGGACGCCTGGGCCATCTCCTTTTCATTAACATGAGCATCTGGATCAAGAACCCCACCGAGAGTTCGCCTTATTTCCACATCAAAGCCCTCCATCCCCATTCGGTGGATATCATGCGCCATTTCTGCGGGGATATAGAGGCCGTGCATTGCTTCGCCACCAAAGCGCCAGGACGTACCATCTGGTCCACCGCGCAGTTCAACATGCGCTTCAAGAACGGCGTCGTCGGCTCACTGACCGGCAGTTATGACATAGAGCGGGGACACCCGATGGAGCGCTGCGAGGTCGCGGGCGTGAAAGGGCGTTTCGTCCTGGAGGATATGTTCCGGGAAGTGACCCTCTACCCTGCAGGGAGCCTGGAAAAGACCGTCTATACCAACCCGATCTTTGGCGGGATGCGAGACTTTGAAGATACCTTCCGCAACCGCGTTCATCGCTTTCTAGAGCAGGTCACCGAGGGAGCAGCACCGGACGAGATTGACGGCTCCGGCGCAGACGGCCTTGCCGCGCAGAAGGTGCTGCAGGCCGCGATTGAGTCGCTGGAGACGGAGACGGTCGTTTACGTGCGCTAGCGGCAGACAATCGGGGGGAAAGACACCATGAAACTGGGAGCCAATTCCGTCCTTTTCGGCGGCTACGACATGGAAACCGCTTTCAAGCACCTCGCGCTGGCCGGCTACGATGGCATTGAGATCTCGGCCATTGACGGGATGAGCGAGCACCTGGTGCTGGATCGCTGGCGCGAGATCGTCCCACAGATCAAGAGGCTGGCACGCGATTACGGCCTGGAACTTTTGGCGATGGAGCAGCCCTCGCAAGACCCTAAGAGAATGGAACAGGCCTTTCAGGCAGCCGTGGAGGCCGGCATCCCCATCATCAACTGCGGCCCCGGCGGCAAGTCCGGTGATGAGGCCAGCCTGCAGCAAGCTATTGACTCGTTGGGCATGCTCTCTCTCATGGCGGAACGATACGGCGTGACGCTGTGCGTCAAGGCTCACGTCGGGGCGTGCGTGTACAACACGCCCACCACGCTGCGGCTGATGGAGGCGATCACATCACCCGCGTTCGGCATTGACATGGACCCGTCGCACATCCACCGCGCGGGCGAGAACCCCGTAGAGGCCCTCGCTGCGGTCATCTCTCGCGTCCGGCACGTCCACATCCGCGACTGCAAAGGCCGCCAGCAGGGGCCGGGGAAGCCGGAAGATCAGGTGAACGGGCGCGGCGATATAGACTTGGTCGGCTATATCCGCGTGCTGCACGAGCACGGTTACACCGGGCCGCTGGATTTGGAGATCATCGGGGCCAAGAGTTACAGTCTGGTGCAATGCTGTATGATCGCGGCGGAGGCACGCGGGCACATGCAGGCCTGCTTGCAGGCGTGTGGCGCGCGGTAGGGCGTATGGACGCTCAAGCTCATCACGCCAAGCCAGAGTTCCCTTCCGATGCTTATCCGGCGTTGTTTGACATCGCAGCGGATTAGGATGATAATGAGTCGCACTATGAAACACGAGGACACCTGTGGCCGTCGAAGTCATCACCTATGGCAGGTTAACCTGGGTCAATATCGTCCAGCCGACGCCGGAGGATATGCAATACCTCCGCGCCCATTATCCCTTCCACCCCCTGGAATTAGAGGACTGTCTCAGCCAGATAGAACGGCCCAAGATAGATGAGCATGAAGACTACCTTTTTATTGTTATGCACTTTCCCGTTTTTGATCGCCAGGCCCAGATCAGTCGCCCTTCCGAGATTAACTTTTTCATCGGGGCCAACTACCTGGTGACCGTCCATGCCGGTGTGCTGAAACCACTGGTGCAACTTTTTAACGCCTGCAAAGAGGATGAGAAGGCCCGCCAGCGGCACATGGGCAAGGGGGCGGGCCGGCTCCTCTACGATGTGCTAGACCGCATGGTGGATTACTGCTTCCCGATGCTGAACAAGGTGGGCCAACACATCCGAAACATTGAAGAAGATATGTTCACCGCCGACATGCGTCGCATCGTGCAAAGCATCTCTCTGGTGCGGCGCGATCTGATCGCCCTGCGCCGTGTGGTAAAACCCCAGATCGCTATCGTCGGCAACCTGGAGCGCAAAGACCGTCCTTTCATCCAGGAGGAACTGGACGTCTATTTCGGGGACATTGTGGACGGCTTCTCACGCGCCTGGGACATTCTGGAGGATTACGAAGAAGTCATTGAAGAACTCAGTTCTACTGCCGATTCTCTCATCTCGTATCGCATCAACGAGGTCATTCGCATCCTGACGCTCATCTCCGTCGTCATGATGCCGCCCACTCTTGTCGCCAGCATCTACGGGATGAACGTGAGACTGCCCCTGGAAGAGCATCCCCTTGCATTTGCAGTGGTTCTGTTGGTCATCGTGTTCTCCATTGTGGGCACTTGGGTCTATCTGCGCAGGCGGGGGTGGATGTGAACGGCGCCGTTCGCCGCGACGACCTGTCGCCACCGTTTCTGATCCACACGTCGGAGCAACTCGCTGCGCTTCTGCGGCGGCTGAAGGATGAGCCGGTTGTGGCGGTGGATACCGAATCCAATAGCCTCTATGCCTACTTCTATCGCGTTTGCCTGATTCAGGTTTCCATCCCCGGCGCCGACTACTTGATAGATCCATTGGCACCTGACCTTGATGTTGCTCCCCTGGGAGAACTATTCTCCGATCCTGCGGTGGAGAAAGTCTTCCACGCTGCGGACAACGATATTCTGGTCTTGCAGCGAGATTACAACTTCTGTTTCGTCCGTTGTTTTGATACCATGCTGGCAGCGCGCATCTTGGGCTGGCGGCAGGTAGGGTTGGCTGCAATCCTCGCCGAACGATTCCATGTTCAGTTAGACAAAAGCCTGCAAAGGACCGATTGGGGGCGAAGGCCTCTGACCCGTGAGCAGATGGCATATGCCCGTCTGGATACTCACTACCTTCTTCCTTTGCGCGATTTGCTGCTCACGGAATTGCGCGCACGCGACCGTCTGGATGAGGCCAGAGAGGCTTTTGCCGCGCTGGAGAACATTACCTGGGTAGAAAAGTCGTTTGAACCGGAAGGCTTTTGGCGGATCAACGGGGCGCGTGACCTCTCGCCGCGCGCGCTTGCCGTCCTACGAGAACTCTACCTCTTCCGGGATGCCGAAGCCCGCCGCCAGAATTGGCCCCCCTTCAAGATCGCGACGGATCAGGCTCTGATTAACCTGGCGATGATTCAGCCCCAGGATAGCAATGCCCTGAGCCGGGTGCCACGGCTCGGCCTGAGCCAGGTTCGGCGTTGGGGCAAGGGTTTTTTGGCCGCCATAGAGCGCGGCCGCGCTGCACCGCCCCCTTCGCCACCCAACCGCCAGATGAGCCACAACGGGAGTCGCCCTGATGAGGCAACGATGGCCTGCTTTGATGCGCTCCGCGCCTGGCGCACAAAGAAAGCCCGCGAGCGCGGCGTAGAGCCCGACGTCGTTGCCAGCAACGAGGCCTTGATGATCCTGGCACGTCTCTGCCCCCGCACGCCGGAGGAGCTATCTCGTGCAGGTGTGTGGGGGCCCTGGAAGCAGCGCACCTACGGCCCCGATATACTGAACATCTTGAGGGACGCCCATCGCCGATGATTTCCACGCCGCTTCGCTACCTGTGGGCTGCTCTTATCGCTTTGGTCCTGCTTCTCAGTGGGGTGGTAGCCATTAGCGCGGCAGCCGAACAACCTGCTGGTCGTTATGTCTTCCCCGTGCAGCCGCCGGATGTGGCCCGCTTTGCGCCGGAGCATCATGACTACCCCGCCACGGACATCTTCGCGCCGGTAGGTACTTTGTTTGTCGCACCGACAGACGGCGTGGTTGAGTTCATCAGCCGCGAGGATGCCTGGAACCCCCAGACAGATGATCCCGTGATGCGCGGCGGCCTAGCGGTCAGCATGGTGGGCGATGACGGCGTGCGCTATTACGGTTCGCACCTGTCAGAAGTGGCCGCGGGGCTGGCTGTGGGGATGCGGGTGAGGGCGGGGCAGCCTTTAGGCCGGATAGGGCAATCGGGCAATGCGCGGGGCACACCCTCGCATCTGCACTTCGGCATCTCTCATCCTACTTTCCCTGATGATTGGCTGGTTCGCCGCGGCGAGGTCTCGCCATATCCGTATCTACAAGCCTGGCTCAAGGGCGAGATGCGAACCCCAGAACTTCCCTACCGTTCCTGCGCTGCTTCTGGTGCAATGTCCGCGCCTAACTGTGAAGTTTTCGGCTATTCGGTGCAGGGGCGTCCTCTGGAAGTCTATCGTTTCGGTAATGGCCCGGTGAAGATAGCCCTCATCGGCGCGATTCATGGCGGTTATGAGTGGAACTCGGCCGCGTTAATGCACCGACTCATGGCTCATTTACTTGCCAATCCCACCCTCGTCTTCACGCAGACCACGTTGTACGTCGTTCCCGTGCTCAATCCCGATGGCCTGGCCCGCAGCGGTGGCCCCGATGGGCGCTTCAACGGCAACATGGTGGACATCAACCGCAATTGGGGATGCCTATGGCAGGCCAGAGCCGAGTGGAAGGGACGCGCGGTGAACCCCGGCGCGCAACCTTTCTCCGAGCCGGAGACCCAGGCCCTGCGTGATTTCTTGCTGAACGGCCGCTTCCGCGTGGCGGTTTTCTATCACAGTGCCGGAGGGATGGTGACAGCCGGGGCACGCTGCGGTGGCGGCGACGCCTCGCGGGCCTTCTCCCATGCCATCGCTCGCGTCACAGGCTACATGTCTATGCGCTTCCCTCAGTCCGACGTGACCGGCGAGGCAGCAGATTGGTTCGCCTCTCAGGGGATTCCGGCGGTGGCGATTGAGTTAAGCACCCATACGGGCCTGGATTGGACACAGAATCTCAAAGCCCTGCGAGCGATTCAGCAGGTGGCGATTGAAAACGCGCCCAACCCCTCTGTGCCGGAGGCCCCTACCATTCCAATCCCAAGCCTGCCCTATCCTCTGATCTGGCGTTGGGCCGAGGGTTTGTAGCCCGATCCTAAAGACCAGACAGAGACGGATGTTACCTTATGAGACTACAGTTTCTTGGCGCGGCCCGCACGGTCACCGGCTCCATGCACTTGGTCACCGTCAATGGCCGCCGTCTCTTATTGGATTGCGGCCTGTTCCAGGGGCGTCGCGCGGAGGCATGGGAACGCAACCGCAATTTCCCTTTCAACGCGGCCGAATTGGACGCTGTCATCCTATCTCATGCCCACATAGATCACTCCGGCAACCTGCCCAACCTGATCAAAGCGGGATTTCACGGCTGCATCTATGCTACCTCCGCCACGCGCGACCTCTGCGCGGCTATGCTCCCCGACGCCGGTCATATTCAGGAAAGCGATACAGCCTATGTGAATAAGAAGCGGGCGCGACAGAACCTGCCGCCGGTGGAGCCGCTCTACACCCGTCAGGAAGCCGTTGCCACGCTCCGCTCATTCCACTCCCTGGAATACAACCATCCCTTCACACCCATGCCCGGCGTGAGCGCAACGTTTCTGGATGCCGGGCACATCCTGGGATCGGCCATCACCGTGCTTGATCTGGAAGAGGACGGGCGCCGCCTGCGCCTGGCCTTCACCGGCGATCTGGGGCGCAAGGACCTTCCGATCCTTCGCGATCCGGCGTTGGCAGAAGGCCTGGATGCCCTGATCGTTGAGAGCACTTACGGCGCACGTACTCATGAGACGCCCGAACAGGCGCGCGGCAGGTTGGCCGAGATCACCCGCGAAACACAACGTCGCGGCGGCAAACTCCTGATACCGGCTTTCGCCGTCGGACGCACCCAGGAGATCGTCTATGCTTTTCATCGCCTCTTTGAGGCAGGGGTTCTTAACCCCGTCAGTGTCTTCGTGGATAGCCCCTTAGCCATCAACGTTACAGAGGTTTTCCGTCTCCACCCGGAATGCTACGACGCAGAAGTGAACGAGTTTCTACAGCGAGATTCACACAGCGACCCATTCGGCTTCCGCCGTTTGACCTACGTGCGCGATGTAGAGGATTCAAAAGCACTGAACACCTTGGATAAGCCCGCGATTATCATCTCGGCGTCGGGGATGTGTGAAGGAGGCCGTATCCTGCATCACCTGCGCAATAACATTGAAGACCCCCGTACCTGTATCCTCTTCCCCGGTTTCCAGGCCGAAAACACATTAGGACGCCGCTTGGTGGACGGCGAGAAGAAGGTGCGCATCTTTGGTGAGGAATTCAAGGTTCGGGCAAGGGTGGAGCAGATCAATGGTTACAGCGCGCACGCCGACCGCGGCGAACTCTTGAAGTGGACACGCGAGACGATGGCGCGAGGTTCATTGCGGCGCGCTTTCGTCGTGCATGGAGATGAGGAGAACGCGTTCGCCTTGGCTCAGGGGCTGCAACAGGAATTGGGCATACCTGAGGTGATCGTGCCGGAACGCGGGCACGAGGTGGAGGTTTAGATCGCTATTTGTACGTCACCTTGTAGTCCGTCGGCACGATCTCAAACCAGGTGTTGCCCGGTTTGAAAGGGATGGGCCGACCGTCGGGGAACAGGTAGGCGGTGTTTTTATCCGGCTGGCTCCGCCAGATGGCCTCAAACACCTGGCCGTCACGGAAAACGAGCGCTTTCCCCTCCCCCCACAGCTCAATGCGGATGCTCAGGCTTCCCAGGCTATCCTCTTTAATGTCGGTATCGGTGTGCTCGGCGAATTGCACCACCACATTCGCCGCGCTCAACTGCTCTCCGGAGGCCGCGTCCACGTGGGGTTCACCGGCCATCTGGCGCAGATAGCGTCCCCTTCCTGCATCATAGGTCCAATCAACCTCGTTATTCAAGCGGGTGAACTTGGGATAGGGGATATGGATGGACGTGGCAGGGTTACCGCCAGCGGGCACATCCGTTGCGAAGAGGAAGCCTCGCACCTGAACGGCCTTCTCCAGCCCCTTGTCGGCCAGCCATTTCCGTAACCCTGCGGTGCTGGTTTGCAGGCGCGTACGGTAGTCGGTGCCAACGTTGTAGAAGTAGCGGTTGTTCCCCGGATCGTCCAGGTCACCATCCAGATAGGGGAAGCTCACCTTGTGTTTCAATATCCAGCGCACCATATCGCTGCCGCCCGAGCAAGCGAGAAGGCCATCAAATTGGGCGGTGAGTTCCGCGTTGATAAGGCGAGCAGAACGGACCGGCCCGATGCGCTCCGCCTCCTGGCCCCAGAAGACGGCGGTGAAACGAGTGATGAAATACGATTCCATCACATACTCGTACACCAGGTCGGCCTGGGCAAAGCCATACTGCGGGCGCGCCTGCGGATCATTGTTGATGCAGACATGCAACGGGCGAAGCGCGAGTTTCGCGGGATCAACCTCCAGACCGGTGAGGGGGTTGATGTTGGCCGGCCTGGGCGGGAGGTCGGGCAAAGGTGCCACCTGAGGCACAGGACCAAAAGGCGGCGGCAAAAGCCAAACCTCGCCTCCGGAGGCCTGGCCGCCGGTACCTGTCGGCGTGAACGTCGGGACAGGACCGCCCATACTGCCCGATTCAGCGACGGGTGTATTGGCCGGCAGAGTGGGCGTATCGGTCGGTGAAATGGGAGTATCGGTAGCCGGAGGCAACGGCGTCGCGGTTGGCAAGTCGGTCGGAGTGGGTGATGGGGGGATAGGAGTAGCGGTAGCAATCGGTGCCAGGCGCGGTGTCCTGGTCGGAGTGGGGGTTGGACGAGGCCGCAGGCCGCCGCACGCGCTCAGCGCCAGCAAAGCAATGAGCGCCACAGACGGCATGACCAGGCCCCGCCACCGGGGGTGCAACCGGTGTATGGTCATGCGAAAGATTCCTCCTTTGCGGAACGCCATGGTACCCTATATCAAGGACGAAGGGCCGCACCCAATCGTTCCCCTTATGCGAATCCCCTAGTAATCCACGCCCAACCCGAAGATGCCGTTAGCCTGGTCACCGTAGAAGGAGCCGATATATAAGTGATAAGTGCCGTCGGGCACAGGGAGCGTGGTGGTCAAAATGGGGACACCTTCATCCTTTTGCGCCACAAGCCCCCGATGCTCGCTGAAAGGCCCATAGGTCTGTAGCCACCAGTGACCATCGGCCCCCTCGCGCGGGGCATAGGCATCATCTCCGGTAGTGTAACGAGGGTCTTCGGCCTCAAAACGCAATTCGCCACCATCAGGCCCGACCAGGCGCACGTAGTCGTAGGCGGCATCGTGCCCCGGTATTGGCCCTATGCGTAGCGTCAGCTTTCCACCGACGACCTCTACCATGCCCAAGTCTATATCCCAAGGCGCGGAAGTAGTGTTGCCCCGGAAGGTGCGCCGGGGATTCCATGTTGCCGTGCCCGTCCGGACTTCCGGCCTTGGCGTGGGCAACGGAGAAATCGTAACCGGCGACGACCCCTGAACTACCGTGCCGCCTGTGCCGATGCGCAAGGTGGTGAACATCAGGCCGTTGTCTACGCTGCGATACTGTTTCACCTGGGCATCTGGATAACGCTGACGAAGCACCTCCAACACGGGTTCATGGTTGGGACTGATGATGTACAGCGCGTCTGCTGCCGGGGCCTGACCAGCCTCCATGGCTTCCGCCTCTGTTACTTCCCGCAGGGTATGCCCATAGGCAAAGAAGTCCAGCAGTCGCTCGCGCGCGTAGGGTTCTTTGATCAGAAGGACCTGCACAGAGGGGTCCAGGCTGGCGATAAGGCGCCCCATTCGCACCAGCGGCTGCGCGTTGTTCCTCACGTGCGCGTAATAGACTTCCCAATTGTTCAGGCCCGCGAAGATCAGCGCGGCTGTGATGAGGACCCCTCCCAGCCGCTCTCCTGTATTGCCCAACAGCAGCACAGCAGCATGCCATAGCCGTTCCAGCGCGACTGCGGCCAGAATACAGACCGGTATGAGAACGACGACGAGGTGCGGCCAGAAGGGTGGATCGTTGCTGATGAAACTGCCCAACACCAGGGTTCCGGCCAACCAGACGAGCAGAAGGAAGTGGCGCGCCTGGCGCACATGGCGCAGGCTATAGCCCACACCCAAGGCCAGAAAGCTGGCCGTGAAGAGGTCCACGAAAGGGCGCGGTAAGCCGAAGTGAGTGCTGGCATCGCCGTAGGCACTGAAGACCAGAACGGTGCGCTTGAAGTTCTCCCACAGGACGCCGGCAAGAGAGGCAACCCCATATTTGTCCCGAAGATGAGTAACAACCGCCGGGTTGAAGATGGTGACGAGGCTGCCCCGGCCCATCAGGAGAACCGGATTTTGCAGCCCAAAGGCGAGGAAAGGGCCGAAGGCGCAGAACGCTCCTGCGGCCATCAGGCCCCAGCCTCCAAGCGAGCGGCGCACGACGTCGCGCTGCCAGAGGAAAAGCCAGGGCAGCAAAAGGATCAGGATCACGCCCATCATGCGCGTCGGATAATAGACTTGCAGCCCCAACCCAAGAGAGAGACCCGCCAGCACGAAGGGAAGCCCGCCCTTGCCTCGCAACCCTCTTGCCAGGAAATAGAAAGTGAAGGCCATGAAGGTTAGGGGCGAAGCGGTGGTGACGATACGGCTGAAGTGGATGTGGTTATATGATATAGCCAGAAGCGACGCGGCGATGAGGCCGACGCGACGATCAAAGAGCTCCCGGCCTAATAGATAGACCCCGACCAGCGTCAGCATCCCATGAATGGCCGCGCTCATGGACATCCCAAAGAGGTTGTCGCCAAAGAGGTACATGCTGGCCGCGATCTGCCAGAAGTCAAATATCGGTATCTCTGACCAGCCTACCGTGAAGAGCCTAGTTTCCTGCCCCTGCAAGATGGCGCGGGCCTGCAAGCCATGCGACGCTATGTCGCCATGGATGTCATCGGGGATGACACCGAGAAGGTGAAAACGCAGCCACGCTCCGCCCAGAAAGATGGCAAGAAAAGGCAGGTAATCGGGCCATCGGGTGCGCAGGTGGCCGACCCAATCAAGCCGGATGCGCGGCCGTGTAGCCTGCGATAGCACCAGGAGAGCCATGCTGGCAAGCCACAGCGCGCCCAGCAAAGCCGTCTCGCCTGAGACCAGCATCGTCACGAAAGCCGCGATGGCCAATGCCAGTGCACCAGCCACAAAAGCGGCGCGGAAAAGCGATTGGCCTCTGAGGCGATTTCTCCATTGCCCGACAGAGCCCACCCCAGATAGAGTAGATCGCTCCTCTGCTTGGGGGAGCTCGGCAGGCAGAAATGTACGTTCGTCTAAAGCAGCACTATCTTGCGCCGACGGGTCCAGACCTGGGCCCATTGGCGATGAAGTTTGTGCGGCCTCGGCACGCGTGTCGTTCATAACGATGCAATCTCGCCCTTATCAACGGCGTGCGATGCACACCAACGACTGTCCCCACGGCACATCTGCCACCGCGCGCACCGCTCTCTCTAAGGCAATGAAGAGGGGCGTGAAAAGGTTGAACCCCTTCAGCCCCGCGCGGGGCAATATCTTGTGGCGAAGGATCCGGCTGCTGACGAACCAGCCAGGGATGCCTGCCAGGTTCATGTAGTGTAACCGCTCAATGGTGAAACCGGCGGCAGTCACCAATTCGCCCAAGGGCTTGCGCTCATAGCGTCGGTAGTGTCCCAAACCGCGATCCAGTGTGCCGTAGAGATAGGTACCGGCGGGGACGACCAACAAGAGACGCCCGCCCGGCTGTAGAACCTGGTACATGTGTCGTAGCGCGCGTGCATCGTCGCGGATATGTTCCAATACATTGAGGCATATTACCGTGTCAAAGGCATAAGACCGTAGTCGCTGCGCCGTCGTCTCGCTGGTGATGTCGCCCTGCATAGTGATAACATTCCTGTAGTGGCCGTACTTCTCGTGCACCAGCGCGACCGATTCGGGCAACAAATCCAGCGCGACCATGAGGGAGCGATCCAGGAAATAGGCGGTCATGTTTCCGATGCCGCAGCCGACTTCCAACACCCGCTGCCCGGCATATGGCCCTATCTCATCGTAAATCCAGCGATTGTAGCGGTCCACGCTCGCCATGCGGCGCAACGTCTCCACCCCGACCGGATCGGTGGATGCTGCTGCCCATTCGGGAGTCCCTAATTGCCCTGTTGTTTCGGCCACCTGGCTTGTTCTCCAACATACGCCTAAACTAACCGCCCGGCGGAACCTTGAAGATGTAAAACGCTTTTTCGGCGGGAGCATTCCCCCGATGTGTGATCACCATGCCTGCGGGATAGCGTTGCTCCAGGAGCGGCAGCAGGTCGGTGTGGTTGGGTGTGATGATGAAAAGGCCGGGACCGGTGAAGACCGGCAACTCTCCTGCCTGCACCTGCTCCCGCGTTAGATCGCCCTGGAAGCGCCCTGGCACCAGGAAGTCAAACTCGCGATCTTTGTACGAGAAGGGATCGTAGATCATCCATGCCTGAATACCGGCATCCTGTGCTGCCATGTAACGGGCAATGAGGGTACGGGCTGTGGCCCAGGTTCCTTTATAATAGTCGTACACCCGCCAGTTGGCGTAACCGACAAAGGCGATGCCCGCTACCAGAAAGACGGTGATCCCTTGCGTCGCAGCCCGACCGAAGCGCGGCTTCAACCATGCCTCCACCGGCCCCACGATCCGGTCCACAGCCAGCGCAATCAGGAGCGCGACCGGCGGCAAGACCGGCACAAGTCGCGGCCAGAAGGGCGCGTTGCTCGTCAACATGCAACCGACAACTAATACTACTGTGAACCACAGAAGAGTGAACGCATAAGCCTGCCGTCGCAGGCGGAAGAGGGCATAGCCGACGCCCAGTGCCAGGAGCGGCGCGGTGAACGGATCCAGGAAGGGGCGCGGAAGGCCCATCTGCGTACTGGTGTCAATGTAATAGTGGAACATGAGCAACGTCCGCTTGACCTGTTCCCAGATAAGGGCGGACATTGTTGTGACGTTGTATTTGTTGAACAGGTGCTGCACAACGGGTGGATAGAATAGAAAGACAGAACGGCTGCGCTCCACCAGGCTCTCGCGGTCCCGGATGAAGTAGATCAGCATCGGCCCCAGGGCGATGAAGAAGCCCAAGGCGGTAAGGGCCAGCCCTTGCCAGCGAGCCCAAATCCACCGGGGCCGCAGGATCACCAGATATATGATCCATAGCGCTGCGATCACGAACATGGAGCGGCCCGAATAATACATCAGGAAGCCGAAGGCGAAAAGGATGCCGCTCAGGGTAAAAACCCAGGCGCTACCATGGCGCAGGCCTCGTAGAAGAAAATACAGGCCAAAGACCATGAAGGGGAGCGGGTCCATGTAGGCCGAGACACGGCTGAAGTGAACATGAACGTAAAGCACGGTAGAGATGGCGGCAGCCAGCAGCCCAATCCGTCGGCTGAAGAAGTCTCGCCCCAGGAGATAGACACCGACGATGCTCAACATCCCCTCTATCACGCCCGACATATTCAGCCCTACCTGGCCGGTGCCGAAGAGAAGCATCGTGAATACAGGCGGCAGATAACCGATCATCGGTATGTTCGCCCAACCGACGGTGAACAGGCGTTTGTCGGGTCCGGTGATGAAGGCTCGCGCTTGCACGCCGTAGGAGGCGAAGTCGCCATCTAGATCATAGGGGAGGGTGGTGAGGCGCACCGTGCGCAGCACGAGGGCCACCGCCAATATCCCCAGAAGTGCCAGGAGCCACGGTCCTTCTGCGCGTGGAGGTAACCAACGCCGCCGACTACGGACTACCTGAGGAGAGATGGTTGCTACCAGCAGCAACACCATGCTGATAGCCCAAGCTAAGACGACGGCCCGCGTCTCGCCTGCACCCTGATAATAGCCCATGGCGTAGCCGTAAAGCCCAAACACCACGGCAAACCAGCCCAGGAACCACGGCCGCGCCAACATGGGGGCGATGGTCGGCCGCTCCTGCACAGGAAGTTCGCCGGGCGCGTCGGTGGGATCGGGCCGGGGGCCTAACAGGCCGAAGAGCACCATGCCAGCGACGGTTACCGCCGACCCGGCCAGCAACAGCCGTCCTTCAGGCCATTGAAGGAACAAGAGCTTTCTTTGGAAGATCAAAACGCTGAGATAAGACAGAGCGATAGCCAGGACAACACCCCCGACGCGCAGCATTTGCCGGAGGCCGAGGCGTGGCAAGGCCGTAGTCCCGAGCAAGAACCCGGCTTCGTCGGCGGACGGTGCGGCTGCCGTGATGGGTGACTCAGAATGAAACGCCGGTAACGCAGGCGTAGGATAAGGCCCGAGGCCGGGATCGTCCGCGCGGCGAGGAGACAAGATGGCAAAGAGGATGATGGCTACAAGAGTAACGATAGTAGCCAAAGGCCAGGCATAGGCTTTTGAGATAGGAAAGGACATATCCGGCCTGAAGAGGGCCTGACCGCCTGTGGCGAGGGCTGCGGCCAGCAACAGACCGCCGAAGATGAGGAGCCGTTGTCGCATGGACTACCCGTCACCGTGGAGAATGATTCGCATCCAGAAGGCAAGAGGACACGAACACCATCCTGTTATTACCAGTTGCCAGCCGCTTGCAGCCATCGGGCTGCATTATAGCGGCACTTACCGCCCGTGTCAACCGTAATCCAGTCCGTGCGCCTGCCATAGGTGGATGCCTTACAGACCGATGTTGCTCATTTCTCTATGATCAAGAGCATATATACCGGTGGCAGGTGCTGGGTTGGATTTCCGGCAAGCCGACGCCAACGGCATGGCGGCACTTTTAACTTCGTCTTGGAAGGTTGGAAGCCGGCCACTGATAGTTAGAGGTGAGGAGCAGATAGGTGATGATGAAACAGCCCCGGGCAACACCGCTGAAATTCGTGCGTTGGGGATTTCTGCTGATGGCCCTGACGGCCTGGCTCGTGGCCTGTGGAGGACGTCCGCAGCCGCGACCGACCGCGGCGATGCCGACCGCTACGGCCACAGAGTCGTCATTACAGGTAGCATTGCAGGCCACCGCCACCCTCGCGCCTACGCGAGAACCGCCCACCGCGACGATGCCGCCTACGCCGACCTTGTCGCCAACGGCCATACCCACGCAGGTTCCGCCGACTCCAACCGCCACGCCAACCGTCACTCCCACCGCTACGCCGACGGCAACACCAACGCCCTTGCATCCTCTTTCCATCGCAGCGATGCGACAGCGGGCATATCCTGGGAGCGAACTGGTGATTGAGCAGACCCTTGCACCGGGTAGCAATTACTCTCGTTACATCGCCTCTTACCGCTCGGAAGGTCTGAAGATATACGCCCTTCTCACCGTTCCCAACGGACCGAAACCACCGACCGGCTGGCCGGTGATCATCTTCAACCATGGTTACATTCCGCCGGCCCAATATCGGACGACGGAACGTTATGTCGCTTACGTGGACGCCTTCGCGCGCAGTGGTTATATCGTTTTTCGTTCAGATTATCGGGGGCATGGGAATTCAGAAGGCGTGGCAGCGGGAGCTTATGGCACCCCTGACTATACGGTGGACGTTTTGAATGCCGTCGCGACGATGAAGAGGTACAAAGATGCAGACCCCAACCGAATCGGGATGTGGGGACATTCCATGGGCGTGTCAATCACCTTGCGGGCAATGGTCACGGTCAAGGATATCAAGGCAGGCGTCATTTGGGCGGGCGTAGTGGCCTCGTACCCCGACTTGCTGGAGCGATGGCGGCAGCGACTGCTAACCCCTACGCCGGCGATCTCCAGCGCGGGCAGACGGTGGCGCGAGGAACTGATCACACGATACGGCACACCGGCGCAGAATCCAACATTCTATGCCTCTATCTCGCCCAACAGTTATCTCGCCGACCTGTCCGGCCCGATCCAGCTTCATCACGGCACGGCGGATGAGAGCGTACCTATTGAGTTCTCCGCCATGCTGTATAAGCAAATCCAGGACGTGGGAAAAACGGTGGAGTATTACACCTATCAAGGCGATAATCACAACCTCTCAAATAACCTAGCCCTCGCGCTACGGCGGTCCGTGGCGTTCTTTGATAAGTACGTGAAGGGGATCGTCAGAGCGCAAGAGCCTTAACGCTTCCTCCCATTCTCCCGGCGTGTTGGCGTTGAAGAACGACCGCTGTCGCGGGTCAAAACAGGCGATCTCCGCCTCGCCTACATATCGTACGCGCGCATGAGGCAGGAATGAGATCATGCGGAATTGGCCTGCGGCCAGCTGGCGGCTGATGAGCCGGAGGCAGCGCCGGTGATAGAACGCGTGGAGCGGCTCCTCCAGTCCGCCGCCAAGGCGAGGGACAACGGCATCGTATCCTTGCCGAAGCGAATACATGTAGCGCAGCAAGTCCAAGTTCAGAAAAGGCATATCGCAGGCGACGGCCAACACCCAGCCGTGAGCCGCCACGGTCAAGCCTGCATGTAACCCGCCCAGTGAGCCCGCACCCGGCACGAGATCGCCGGTCAGACGTACGCCAAAGCGGCGATAGGGCTCTGGGTCGTTGGTGACGATCACCACATCGTCGGCCAAAGCGTGCACGCGTTCCATCACCCGCACGATCAGAGGACGCCCCTCAACCATCAGGAACGCTTTGTTCGTGCCCATGCGGCGGCTTTGACCGCCCGCCAAGATGACGGCGCTCAGCCTGGGCATGGCAGAGTCATTCTCCTCCCTCTTGCTTGCGCAATGCCTCTTGCAAGTAGCCGACGGCTTGCTGATAAGTGGCCCCTGCCTCTTCTGCCAACCTGATGAACCCGGCGTTAACCTTCCCTCCTGTCACCAGGAACGCCAGCGCGCCCAGATAGGTGCGCCACTGGGTGTAGGTTCCCTTGACGATACCATCAGGATCGTACAGGATAAAGGGATGTTCCTCGCTAGCGATGATGAAGTGGCCCGGCAGGTCAAATTGAGTGATCCCTGAAACGAGGTGCAGCAGTTCTTCTTCATCGCCGCCGGGGAAGCGTTGGGCATCGTGGGTAAGGAGCGGTTCAAAATCAAAGCCGATGTCTGCCAGGATGGAAGGATACAGCGCGACGCCCCAACGTCGCACCCATTGGATGCAGCCGGGGTAACCGATCGCTACCGGTACACAGGCGCGCGCCCAGCCGCGGGGAAGTTGGATTATGGCCTCGCGCGCCACGAGATCTCCCGCCGGCCCCATGTCCCAATAGTGCGCAACCCAATCCTCCGTAGGATAGAGACCGGGGAAATTGTTGAATATCCGTACATCTGGCGATGCGGTACTGATCTGTAGCCCATTGCCTGCACGCTTTACCATGCCTCTCTCCTGACCTCCCGCAACCGCTTTCTATTATACAGTAAACGCCGAAGGTTCTCAAAGACGAAAGAGGTCATCAACCACTGCCCAACAAGCACCGACAGGGCTATTGACATCTGCCCGGATTCGGCTAAAATGGGCGGCGTCGTGTGGAAACGCTGAAGGTGCGCAAGGAGCGAAGCCGATGGACGCCTTACTGATGCACGCGGATGATGATGTAGCTTTGGCGGTCAAGAATCTGGTTGCCGGTCAGGTAGTGCATGTGAATGGCTGTGCTGTTATTTTGAAACAGCGAATTCCCTTCGGTCATAAGTTTGCCATCCGTCCCCTTGTGCGCGGGCAATTGGTGCGCAAATACGGCCAGCCCATCGGTCGCGCTGTGGCCGATATCGCCCTCGGTGAACACGTCCACGTGCATAACATGGAGAGCCTGCGGGGACGGGGTGATTGGGGTGCGGGCCGTGAAAACTCTCCCTCCTTGCCGGCAGCGAGCGAGGAAACCGTCCATCTCCCGCCGACCGATGTAGGTGAGCCGCCCGTCACCACTTTCCTGGGCTACCGGCGTAAAGATGGGCGCGTGGGTGTTCGCAACCATGTTCTGGTCCTGGCGACCGTTCATTGCGCCAACACCGTTGTAGATCGCATCGGCCAGATGCTGCCGGAAGTGGTAGCCCTGTCGCATGTGTACGGCTGTTCGCAACTGGGCGATGACCTGGCGCAGTCGCGGCGCGTCTTAGAGGAGTTTGCCATGCACCCGAACGTAGGTGCGGTGCTCCTGATCGGTCTCGGCTGCGAGTCTATGCCGACGGTGGAGATGGGTGAGAAACTGGCTGCTCTCGGCATCGTATCGCGGCGGCTCACGATTCAGGAGGAGGGGGGAAGCCGCAGGACTTATGAAATCGGGCTAGGCATCGCGCGCGAGTTATTGCAGGAGGTCTCAAGAGCGCAGCGCGAGCCGGTTCCGCTGTCGGAATTGATCGTTGCCACGGAATGCGGTGGCTCGGATGCCTGGTCGGGGGTAACGGCGAATCCGGCAGTAGGCGCGGCGTCCGATCTGATCGTCAAGGCGGGTGGAACGGTCATCCTGTCGGAAGTGCCGGAGTTTATCGGCGCAGAACACCTGTTAGCAGCGCGGGCCGTTAATCCCGAGGTAGCCAATCAGATCATAAAGGCGACACGGGAATGGGAGGAAAAGGCAAAACAAATGGGCGTTGATATGCGGGGCGCACAGCCGACGCCAGGGAACATTGAGGGTGGCCTGACGACCATTGAGGAGAAGTCATTGGGAGCGATTGCAAAAGGTGGCAATACACCCGTGCAGGAGTATGTAGGCTATGCGCGCAGGCCATCTCGACGGGGGCTTGTCATCATGGATACACCGGGCAACGATCTGGAATCGGTTACCGGCATGATCGCCGGAGGCGCGCAGGTGGTCGTCTTTACCACAGGCCGTGGCTCGCCGACGGGAAGCCCCATCGCTCCGGTTATCAAAGTAGCGACCAATAGCGCGATGTATCATCGCTTGCAAGACGATATGGACATTGACGCGGGGACGATTATAGAAAAGAGGGAATCGTTAGCCAACGTTGGCCACCGCATTTTTGCCGAGATCATCGCCGTTGCTAACGGCAAGATGACGGCGGCGGAAGCCTGGGGGCATCGGGAGTTTGCCATCAACATGATTGGGCCGCGTGTATAACGGCTGGAAGAAACCGCGCGACATGGCGGGAGTGGATGGGAGTCGAACCCACCGTGGTCCGCTCTGCGCGACCCACCACCGGTTTTGAAGACCGGGGCGATCACCGGATCGCAACCACCCCCATTCATACCGAAAGACACCCGAATTATACCCAAGTAACACAAACGAGCAAGTGCCCGTCCTAAAGTTCGGAAACGAGTTCGGCCCTTAGGAGCACAGTCTGGAAACGTCACCCTGGACCGCTTGCCAGGGCGCGGTCAAACTTTGACACTTTCTGTCTATTCGCATATAATGCCTCATGCACAACTACGATATAATGGGTGGAGCGTCTGGGCCGCTAGCTCAACTGGCAGAGCAACTGACTCTTAATCAGTGGGTTGCAGGTTCGAGTCCTGCGCGGCTCATACCTAAATTATGGTAGACCTGTTGAAATGCTTGGGACGAAGGGCTATGCCTTACGCCCTTGCCGCATTTCTAACCATATTAAATGGGCGGTTGCGCTTCCGCGCCAAACATTCAACAATCCACTCCTGCTCCAACAGCCACTTATACACCTAGACCTACAAACACTCCTCAACCGACTAGCACACCAACAGTCTATATCGAGACGTATCCAGCTATCACCAACACCCCTGTCCTAGTCCCACGTGAATTGCTTCCAGAAAGAGTAGAACTCATTTCAAAATAGGTGTTGCTTATGCTAAACTGAGGGCATGAGCAGACATGAACTAACCGATGAACAATGGGCGATCGTTGAACCGCCGATCCCGAAGCAGAAACCAGGGCCAGGACGCAAACGTGCCGATAACCGCAAGACTCTCAACGGCATCCTGTATGTGCTCAAGACCGGCTGCGCCTGGCAAGAGGTGCCGGCGGAATATGGCTCCTCCTCCACCTGTTGGCGACGGCTGAACGAGCGGTCCCAGGACGGCACCTGGGAGAGCATCTGGCGGGCCTTGCTCGGCCACTTGGACGCCCAAGGGAAACTGGAATGGGCGCAAGCCTTTCTCGATGGCAGCTTCGTCCCTGCCAAAAAAGGGGGGTCTGGCGTAGGCAAGACCAAGGTCAGCAAGGGTTCCAAGGTGATGGTGGTGGCCGATGGCAAGGGGCTGCCCATCGGCTTGCATGTGGACGGCGCCCAACCCCACGAAATCACCCTGGCCGAAACGACCCTGCGCACGATCCGTGTCTTCCAGAAGCGGGGACGCCCCAAGACCCGTCCCAAGGAGTTGGTGGCGGACAAGGCCTATGATAGTCGGGAGTTTCGCCGGCAGTTGCATCGGCGGGGCATCAAGCCGACGATCCCCTCCTTTGAGCGGCGTCCGCGGGGCAAGCCCAAGCGTGGGCGTCCGCAGCAGGTAGGGCCGGGGTATTGCCGACGTTGGTTGGTGGAACGCTGTTTCGGTTGGATGGACAATTGTCGCCGTTTGGTGGTGCGCTATGATCGTCATCTGCACATCTACCGGGCGTTCTGCCTGGTTGCCATCATCCTCCGGTGCGTTGACCGAATTTTGAAATAGGTTCTTGTCATTGTGAGAGAAAATGTCTGTGAACCCATTTGCCGATCCCGCTCTCGCCACAAATTACGAGGCCTGGTATGAAACGGTAGGCCGCCGGGCCGACCGGTTGGAGAAGGCTCTCTTGAGGCGGCTGCTGGCCGGCTTTCCGCAGGCACGATCGGTGCTGGAGGTTGGATGTGGCACAGGCCACTTTACTCGCTGGCTTGGGACACAAAACCTGCAGGTTATCGGATTGGATCTTTCGCCGGCCATGTTGCGAGAGGCTATCCGACTAGGCAGCCCGCCGTGCGTGCGTGGCAGCGCGTTGGCTTTGCCTTTCCCGAATAGCGCCTTTGATCTGGCCGTTTTGATCACAACATTGGAATTTATCCCCGATCCCGTCCAGGCTCTGGCTGAGGCGATCCGCGTGAGCCGATACGGGCTGATCCTCGGGGTGTTGAACCGGCAGAGTCTGCTAACCTGGCGATTGAAGCGTTCAGGGGAACCGCTCTGGCAGGCGGCCCGGTTCTTCACACCGGCGGAACTGGCCGACCTGGCGCGACTTGCCGCTGGGCGGCGGCTGAAGGTTGATTGGCGAACTACCTTATGGCCGCTCTGGTCGGGAGATTGCTTATTGCCCTGGGGTGGCTTCATCGGTATGGCGGTGAAGTTATCCTGATCCTGGTAGTTAGGAGAACGAAGATGGCCGGTATCACAGCCCAAGTCAGCCTGTATCCTTTGCGCCAGGAGTCCCTGTCGCCAGCGATAGACGAAGCCTTGCGGATCTTTCGGGAGCACGGTTTGGACGTAGAGCCGGGTGTCATGAGCAGCCTGCTTGTGGGTGAGGACGTTGACATCTTTGCTGCCTTACAGGAGGCATTCCGCCTCGTGGCGGAGCGGGGTAGCGTGGTCATGGTAGCAACCTTCTCCAATGCCTGCCCGGTGCGTGTGCCCGTAAAGGAAAAGTAAGGCTTCTATCTTGCCTTCTCTCCAAGCAGCAAGCCTTTATCTCTGAACACGATCCCGCCATCCAGGCGCTCAGAGGGTGGAAGCCGGTCTCTGAGAGGCCAGTATCCGCACCATGTCGCGTGCCTGTGCCACCAGTTCGGGCGCGACATCAAACACCGCTTGCCCTTGGCGGTCGGCATGTAGCACTCGTTCATCCGCCGGCAGATAGCCCAACACCGGTACGCCCTCCGGCGCGTGCAGGGCGATAAATTCGCGGTCGGCCTCGTTCCTAACCCGGTTCCCAACCAGGAAGATACGGCGAATGCCGATCTCGCGCGCCAGACGGGTGATCGTCTCTGCGACGATCAGGCTGCGCTGGCTTGGTTCAGTGACTATCAGAAAAGCATCCACCGCCTGGGCCGTGCCCCGCCCCAGATGCTCTGCGCCGGCCTCCATGTCAAGAATGACTACCTGGTCAGGCGACAGAAGGAGGTGACTGACCAAAGCCTTGAGCAAAGTGTTCTCCGGACACATACAGCCTGTGCCGCCGCCCCGCACTCGCCCCAATTCCAGAAGACGGATACCCCGATGCAGCAGGCCAAAGCGGTCGGGGATGTCGCTCACTTCAGGGTTCAGCCGGATGAAGCCACCGAAAGAGCCAGGCCGTGCACCCGTGCGTTCCTCTATCAGATCTGCCATCTCGGTGATGGGCACGATTTGATTCCGCAGCGATGCCGGTACACCCAGAGCAGTAGTTAGGTTGGGCGTCGGGTCCGCATCAATGACGGTGACGTGCCGGCCTTCTTGGCTGAAAGCATAGGCCAATAACGCACTGAGGGTTGTCTTGCCCACGCCCCCTTTACCGGAGACCGCGATCTTCATGGCAACTCATCGCTCCTTACTGGTTTCAGACAAGAATCCTCTATTAACCTACATTTCCCTCTGCTTCCCCTGCCTGAACAATGGCACTAGGTAGCGTGCGCAGAAGCGCGTTTAGGTCCTTATCATCTCGGCCTTGAGCGCCTCGGCTTGCCTCTTCAGGGCAGTCACTTCCTCCTCCGCCGTCGGCGCGACAGGAGGAACGGAGGGAAAACTGCCCCACCGCGCCCAGCCCGGAAGCCCCGTGGCGTAGTACATGTGGCGCCAGCCACGGCCTCCCCAAGATCCGCGTCCGACCCCCATGCGGTAGCCGGGCAGCGGATTCATGTAGCCGGGGATGCCGAAACCTGCGCAGTAGCCTGCCGCGCGGCCCGTCATCGGCCCTAGGCCCATCGGTCCAGTTCTATCTCCTCTTGGCATTGTTTATACCTCCTTCAAAAGGGCTTTGTGTGAATTTTCGGTGGGCAATCGCCTTAGTTCCACAATTGCCCAACGAACGCTTATTCGCGCACCATCAAAGTGCCGCACTTGGGACATAGAATCTGATTGCAAGGCTTGGCGATTTCATGCGGCTGACGGTATCCACAGGTAGGACACAAACAAAAGCCGCCAGGCCCCGCACCGGCCTTGATTCCACCCCGAAGCGCACGCGGCGGTTGACCGGCCCCGCGTCCCTGTCCATGCCTTGCTCGCGGCATAGCAATCACCTCCTTGATCTCCATCTCCATCGCCGGCGTGCCTGACGGCCAGCGAGGCAACTCTTGCGGCTGGTAGCTCCCTCCGTCGCTCCCTGTGTAGGTAAGGACGAAACCGACTCGCGCCACGCCGCCAACAACGCCGGCAGAAGCTCTCGTCCGGCCCAGAGCAGCGCGCTGCCGACGGCAGGCCAAAGGCGCGACCGCCAACTGGTCACGGACGGGGCTGTGGGAAGCAACTCGCTTTCCACGCGAATCACAGCCGGTTCAGGCTGGACACTTGGAGAGACGGCAAGGGCAGGTTTTGCCGTGCTCGCCAACGCTACAGGCTCCACCTGCCGGATGGCGCCCTCCGGACAAGCCTCGGCACACGCGCCGCAGTCGGTACAGCGGTCAGCGGCGATATGGGCAATGCTATTGATCAGGGCAATAGCGCCCTCCGGGCAGACCTCCACGCAGGCAGCGCACCCCCGGCATAATGCCTCGTTCACTTGATACATCTATTTGCCTCCTTTGCCCCTCATCCATTGCGGGGCGCGCGGGTTTCCTGCTGGCGATATGCATTCAGAAAGCGGTCTATCTCCGCCCGCGTCTGCTCCAGATCGGCGATCCACCAACGGAGATACTCCTCCCCGTCGGCTGTCACCCGGTAGATACGGCGGGGAGGGCCGGAGCCGGTAGTATCCCAGGCAGAGACAACCCAGCCGTTTTGCTCCATCTCTCGCAGCAGCCGATAGACGATGCTCGGGTCCAGGGAGCCCGTCGCAAAGCCGAAGCGGCGCAACTCGTCCAGCAGATTGTAGCCATGGCTGGCATCTTCCCGTAATAGCAACAGCAGGCAGGGCTCCAAAAAACGGGCAATGCGACGAGGGCAAGCCCCGTCCATCCCTGCCCTGCCGCCGAAGCGCGCACCCCAGCGTCCTCTTGGCATACTCCACTCTCCGATATAGATTATATACCATTATATGTGATTTGTCAATAGTGTCTTGTCGTCCATAAAAACAGGAATGATGCCCGTCCGACCTTAAACGATACGGTGCAAATACCGTCCCTTAAAATGTTGGAAGCCCTATTGACAGGCGGAAGATTTTATAATATTATAAATAATGTGAATTTATTTTTCATATTACGAAACAATGAGTAGAGAAACAACAGCGCACCATCTTCTGGCTACGCTTATTGCCCGCCGGGTTGTGGAGCAAGACCCCGTCTCTCGACGCTACCGCCTTGGCGTACACCTCATAGAGCTCGGCAATAGTGTCCGTTCCAGCACCAGTCTGGGGCGCTTGGCCCACCCTTACGTAGAGAGGAGACAACGGGAGAGGCCGTATCGCTGCTGGTCTTTCATGGTCTCCTGCGCACCGTCCTGCTGGGGCTGCAAAGCCGACATGCTCCATGCACAGAGCGCGCCACTGGTTCTGGAAAAGTGCTCCTGTCAGCAAGAGCCTGAGCCTCTCTTGTACAGGAGGCGAGACACCGGAGGTAACGGCCGAAGCCCTTTCTATGATGGCCGCGGGCAAGATCACCACCAAGGGCATGATCAGCCGGATTGCCGACCCGCGCGAGGCGGGTGAAGTGTACGATGCTGTCTATCGCTATCCCGATCGTTATCTAACCTGTGCTTTCCGATGGTCATAAATCACCAACCAATTCTTCATGGAGGTGGAGAGTCACATGTTCAGCCCAACCCAACTGGAAGCGTATCAGCGAGACGGATATGTTGTTGCCCGTGGCCTGTTCACCCGTGCCGAGGCCGAGAAGTACATTGACCATTTCATGCGACTGCGCGCGGCCGGCACTTATCCCGGCGACTTCGCCGGGATAGACCTGCAAAGCCAGGACCCTTTGAAACGCTATCCCCGCATGATCCACATGCACCGCTGGGATGAGACTAGCCTGCGTTGGCTTATTGACCCTCGTCTCCGCGCCTGCCTGAATGCGCTGCTGGGTGCTGACCCCTATGCCGTGCAGACGATGCTCTACTTTAAGCCGGCCGGTGCTCGCGGTCAAGCGCTGCATCAGGACCAGTTCTACCTGCGGGTACAGCCGGGAACCTGTATGGCCGCCTGGATGGCTTTAGACCCCTGCGATGAAGAGAACGGTTGTATGCAGGTGGTACCCGGCAGCCAAAATCTGCCCCTCCTGTGCACCCAAAAAGCCGATACCCGCCTGAGTTTCACCGATGTAACGGTACCTGTGCCCCCCGGGATGACGGTCGTACCGGTGATCATGGAACCCGGAGATGTGCTCTTCTTCAACGGCTCCTTGATCCACGGAAGTTACCCCAATACCAGCCACGATCGTTTCCGACGCTCCCTCATTGGCCACTATATCGTTGGCGATGCCGAAAAAGTGGCCCAATTTTACCACCCTGTGTTACGCATGGACGGCACTACGGTAGAAATAGGTGTGAGTGAGCAGGGAGGCCCTTGCGGCATCTGGGTTGACCGCAATGGTCGCCCCGTCGTTGAGATGATAGAAGCAGGAGGCGTCGCCGGTCCCAGCCATGAATAAATTTTAAGGAGAACGTGATCCACGCCATGGAAAGTCCCCTATAACGGCATCTCCAACCGTCTCGGTTTGGAGGGAGCCGAGGCCCTCATGAGGGTGTAGCAGCAGGACACCCTCATGAAGGGCCGGTAACGCGGACGCGCTTCGCGAACGCCCTTTCATCTCCGCCATCACCGCTTGGATGCTGTCGCCCTTGACCTTTGATCCGGAAGCCACCGACATCCTCACCTTTTGGTGCCAGCAGGGATTGCCCGTCGCTTGGCCCTTAGCACAACTCTATCCGCACCCACTCACAGGCCGACTGGCGCAATCCTTGAATGTGCTGGTGATGTTCATCAACGGCATCTCGTCGAACAACCCTTGGTGGCTTTGTCCGACCGCACTCTGCTCCTGGTGATGGATGGGAGCGAAGTGGGGCGCAAATGTCTGGCCCTAATGGTCAGCGTCATCTATCAGAAGCGAGCCATTCCCCTCCTCATGGAGAATGGCTGACGCCGTTGATCCGCATAACCACGCCGTTTTGACCGACCTTGAGGAGGCGGCGCGCTTCGTGGAACTGACAGGAATGGATGTTGTTGGCCATCTCCATCGGCCGGATTCATTCCGCCGTACCTCTGGCCATTCACGGCGGCACCGGCTTTCCTCGCGCCGCGGTGCGCGAACCCGTTGCCTTGGGAGTTGCCAAGTTCAACATAGGCACGCGGCTGAAGCGGCTGTACCTGACCGGTATTCGGGAAGCGATGCCAGGCCCTATGCAGGTACTGGATATTCATCCCTTCGTCGGTTCTCGGGGAGTGGACGACGTTCTGCAGGGCGGCGATGAAAGAAGCACAGACCTCTGAATAAACTGTTGACTCTCCGTATGGATGTGATAAAATCTGTGATAGAGCAGATTCTGCCGCACAGTGCCCCCTGCGAGGCACAAAACACGCGAGGGTGACGGGCATCTGATTCGCGTGTCCATGAGTGGACGGCAAGGTTAACTCTTCAATCCCACAACGAGGAGTGTTTTCCTTATGGGACCCGTACGTATCGGCGTCATCGGCGGCAGCGGCGTATATCAGATGGAATCTCTGACCGACGTAGAGGAAATATGGCTAGACACACCTTTCGGCCCGCCCTCCGACGCCTACGTCGTCGGCACACTGGCCGGGCAACGAGTCGCCTTCCTCTCACGACATGGACGTGGCCACCGCATTATGCCCGGCGAATTGAACAGTCGCGCTAACATCTGGGGCTTCAAGATGCTGGGCGTGGAGCGCCTCATTTCTATTACCGCATGCGGCAGCCTGAAGGAGGAGTATGCGCCGGGCCACATCGTCATCCCCGATCAGATCTTTGACCGCACCCGCGGCCGTCCGCTCACGTTCTTCGGGGGTGGCATCGTGGTACACATCGGCTTGGCCGATCCCTTCTGCCCCGATTTGAGCGCAGCCCTCTACGCTGCGGTGCGTGCAACCGGGGCAACGGTGCATCGCGGCGGCACCTTCATCACTATAGAAGGTCCGCGCTTTAGCACAAAGGGTGAGTCGCGCATCTTCCGGCAATGGGGAGCGGACATCATTGGCATGACCGCCGTGCCGGAGGCGCAACTCGCGCGCGAGGCCGAGATCTGCTATGGTGCCATGGCCCATGTGACCGATTACGACGTCTGGCACGAGACGGAAGAGCCAGTGACGGTGGAAGCCGTGATCCGCACCATCTCGCGCAATGCCGAGATCACCAAACAGGCGGTGCAGGAAGTTGTCAGGCGGCTCCCCGCGCAAAGAACCTGTGCCTGCCAGCACGCCCTCCGTGACGCGATCATCACCGATCGCAAGGTCATCCCCCCCGAAGTGAAGGCGCGGTTGCAGCTCTTAATCGGTAAATATCTGAAATAGCGGCGGCAAACCGGGCACACTTCCTGCTCAAACCGTCGTGTCTGCCTGACTGTGGAACAAAACGGTGTGAGGGTAGATATGGAAAAACCCTCACACCGCTGCCACGAACTTGGGCCGACGCTATCCACAATCGCCGGAAATCAAAACGTCACATATTCACCCTTCACGATCGTTTCTACAGGGATGCCCAGCAAATCCAGCAATTCGCCGATGAGAGCGGCTTTTTTCATCGCATCCGCCTGCGACCAGGTTCGGCTCTTGATTTCCAGGAATGCGCCGTCGTAGGCTGGCTTGCTCAGGCGATCCAGGTTCACGGCGAACTCCTCGCCTTTGTACAGGATGCGGAATCGCTTACGCCACTTGACGATCTCGTGCTCCATATCCGGCTGGAAGTATTCCCGATAGAACCGGAGCGAATGAGTTGCCTTAGCCGTGAAACGGGAGCGCGAAAGGATGACCGACCGTTCATACTCACGCTCTCGTTGGGGCCCGATTAGGGTCAAGGTGTATTCCGGTACATATTGAAGCACGCCTGTCTGCTGTGCTCCTTCTTCCGGCTGCCCTTGCAGGATTTCATCTTCGCGATAGCGAATGCTCCCCATATCCGGCCGGTGAAAGAGAAAGTAGGTATCATATTGTTCTCGGACGGTAGCGCGAACGATCTCAATTGCCGGCGATTTCAGTCGTGCTTCCACACCGGCCGTCCCCGGCAAGTGTGCCTTCACCTGGATCTCAAAGGTCTCGCGCCATTCCGGGCTTCCTAGCGCAATCAATTTGTTGAGCAGGCTGTGTTCTCGTTCATCAATGAAATCGTTGATCTGGCGCGCCAGTTTTCTGGCTTCGGCCATCACCTCCGTTATGTTGATCGTCAGCAAGGTTCTATCTCGCATGAGGAAGCGTCCGTCCACCAAGACATCGCGCACGTCGCTTCCCTTGGCCGAATAAACCAGGTGCGAATAGATGTTGTGGGTCCCCAAAGCAAAGCGGGGTGTGAGATGCGGCGATTCCAGGCTGACAACGACGATGTCGGCGTGTTTCCCCGGTTCCAGGCTACCGATAAGATGATCAAGGTGGAGGGCTCGCGCGCCATCGATCGTGGCCATCGCGAAGGCATCGCGCGCCGGCAGGAGGGTCGGGTCGCCTTGCATCGCTTTGGGTAGGAGGGCGGCCAGACGCATCTCCTCAAACATGTCTTGGTCGTTATTGCTGGCACAACCATCTGTGCCGATGCCCAAAGCAACCCCTGCCTGGCGCAGTTTTGCCACGGGCGCGAAGCCGCTGGCGAGTTTGAGATTGCTCGTCGGGTTATGAGATACTCCCACCTTGTGGCGGGCGAGGAGGCCGATCTCGGCATCGTTCACGTGTACGCAATGGGCGGCGATGACTTTGCCTTCAAACAAACCTAACTGCTCTACCCACTGTACAGGAGGCATCCCTTGCTCGCGTTTGTTTTCCTCTACCTCCAAGGCGGTCTCGGAAAGATGTATATGTAACGGCACGTCACATTCCACAGCCAGGGCGGAGGCATCGCGCAGAATCTGGGCGGTGCAAGTGTAAGGGGCGTGAGGTGCAACAGCGGGGGTGATGCGGGGATGGCCACGCCAGCGCTCAATGAACGAGCGACAATAGCCGATGGCCTCCTCGTAACTCTGCGCGTCCGGAGAGGGGAACTTCACAATGGTCTGGCCGAGAATGGCCCGTAAACCGGCCTGATCTACGGCCTCTGCTACGCTGTCCTCAAAGTAATACATATCGTTGAAACAGGTGGTGCCGCTACGGATCATCTCTGCCGCCGAGAGGAGCGTACCGATGCGGCAGAAATCCGGGCGCACGAACTCGCGCTCCACCGGCATCATATAGCCCAGAAGCCAGACATCCAACCGCAGATCGTCGGCCAGGCCTCGGAACAGGCTCATCGGCACATGGGTATGGCAGTTCACTAAGCCAGGAACGATCGCGTGGCCTGTGCAATCCACCACCTCGGCAGCAGAATGCTCGGCCATGATGACATCTTCCGGCCCCACCGCGACGATATGAACGCCCTGTATCGCCACAGCCCCCGGCGAAAAGACGTCGCCGTTGCCGTTCATCGTCACGACCACATCTCCGCGCAAGATGATATCTACCTGTTGCGTCATCGCTTTACTCCGTATTATAAAGAAAACGGCGCACAGGCATTGCCTGCCTCATGCGCCTTGGGTTCCCCTGCGGTCTTTCCGGATTGCCTCATTGCACTCCCTCTGCCTGTCCCCTCTCTTCAGCAACGGTTCTCAAGAGGCACCCTGTCGGCCGGTGAAAACGGCGGTCTAGCATCTCGCCGCCCCGGTGCGACGCGATCAGAGCAATCTCACCTGAACCGCTACTGCTGGAGAAGGCCGCTCAGTATGTGCCCCACTCTTCTTCTTCGTCTTCTTCCCACTCGTCTTCTTCCTCTTCTTCTTCCCACTCGTCTTCGTCACCATCATCCACCCATTCATCTTCGTCATGCACGACAGCAGCATCCTCCAGTTCTTCCATTGTCAAGCAGGAGAGCTGTTCTGGATCAAGTTCAATCTCTTCTGCCCCACAATAGTCGCTATCCCAGAAAACGCAGGAATTGTGGGGACAGCGCACGCGCGTCATATGTCCATTTCCTCCTGATAGCCAAGATTAATCTGCAACCTCTTGGTTGTTCAAGATTCCGCGCGCCGTCAGCGCGCACAAGGCAGTGACGACGATCGCTGAAGCAAGGCACCATGGACAAATGGCCCGAATGACGAATACCTCTAGATATGTGAGATAGGCTGAATAGAGAGTGCCGGCCAGAGACAGGCCAAAGAGGGCCCATGGCACCTCGCTCGCCATCCAGGCATCCGGACGGCGCCCCCAAGCCCACAAGGCAAGGATCGCCGTGTACATGCCAAACCCTAATAGAGCAATGGGGATGCCCAGAATCTCCGAATAACGGCTATTCTGCACGATCTCACAGTTACCTATTCCTGCGCAGACGGCAACCCCCTGGCTCAATTTGACATAAGTCAGATAGCCGCTAATACTCATGCCCAGAAGAGCCAGGAAGGGAATGGATATGCCCGATAGATTCAGTCCTTTCTTGGCCTCTATACTCTTAACGCTCATCCGCCACTCCGAGCCTGTAATTCCTGTTCTATAGCCATCTGGAAAACATTGAAAGGCTGCGCGCCCACAAATTTCCGCTGGTTCACAAATATGGAAGGAGTAGAATCCAGACCCCGTGCTTGTGCCTCTTGGGTGTCGGCGTCCACTTGCCTTCTCTTCTGACCGCCATCCAAGCAGGCATCAAATGCAGTCCGGTCAAGTTTCAGTTCTGAGGCAAAGTTTTTGAGCGCGGGTCTGGAGAAGGCACCTGCCCCCCCCTGGCGGTCAAAGAGGATGTCGTGGTATTCCCAGAATTTCCCTTGGTCCGCCGCACACTCAGAAGCCTGAGCAGCCAGGTGTGCCTCCTCATCCCACACGAAATGCTTGTACTCAAAGCGTACCTGACCCGCCTTCACGTACTGCTCAATGATCTGACGCCCCGCGCCAGTGGCGAAAGCCCGGCACGCCGGTCACCTGAAATTGGAGAACTCGGTTACAACTACCGGCGCATCGGCTGGGCCCAAAGTTTTGGCGTTACCGGTGATGCCTTCGCGGTTAGTCGTGCCGGTTCCCAGATTGTTCGCAGCGATAAGGGCTATGACCAGAACTGCCGCTGCACCGATGACCCACGCCAACGGCGAAATCCGCCTCGCTGCCGGGCGGCTACGGCCTTTTTTTGCGGGTGGTCTAGGTCCTGATGCACCCGTGGTAGATTTCCCGGCCACTACGATCCGCTTAGGCTTATTCGCCATGTCTCATCCTGCTATACCTATGCTTCTTAATCACCGCTTCGTGCTGCCAACTCCCGCTCAATAGCGTCCCGGAACACGCTGAAGGGTTGTGCACCCACTATCGCTTGCTTGTTCACGAAGAAAGACGGCGTGGATCGCACTCCCAACGCGCGCCCCTCGGCTATATCGGCCTCTACTCTAGCCTTATATACGTCAGAATCCAGACATTTGTCAAACGCGTCGCGGTCAAGCTTTAACTCCGTCGCGAACCCCTTCAGTTTGGGCTTGGCAAACGTCCCGACATTCTCGCCTCCCTGCCGTTGGAACAGGAGATCGTGATATTCCCAGAACTTGCCCTGTTCGGCAGCGCATTCGGCGGCTTCGGCAGCCCACCAGGACTCTTCGCCTATCACTATGAAATGCTTATATTCAAGACGAACCTTGCCTGTCTTAACGTATTGTTCAATAATCTGGGGTTCCGTATCAATCGCGAAACGTCCGCAAAACGGACACTGAAAGTCGGAGAACTCGGTCAATACAACAGGTGCGTCCGCCGGCCCCAATGACTTGGCCTGAGCAATGATACCTTCTCGGTTGGCTCCGCCTGATCTTGTGACGTTCAACGCGATCAGGGCCGCAACGACGACGACCGCCATTCCGACGGCCCATGCCAACGGCGGAAATCGTCTCGGCCTTGTTAAGGTTCCTTCTTTTCTCACGGCCGGCCTTGCGTTACTCCCTCTGCCTGATTTGATGGCAACATTCACTTTCCTCTGCTTCCTGGCCATGCTCTCTCCCCGCATTGGCTTTGACCTAGTATAGCACAAAACGCGCTTTCGTCAATACTTTGACTGCTGAAGTTCGGACATGAGTTCGGACATCAGTGGGAATAGAGAGAGCCTTCATGTTTGGGTAAACTAGTAAACCCAAACCCCAGTACATGGA
>FWPU01002594.1_pt1 | contig 48721 bp, 46 predicted proteins | sample 2228361 | NCBI WGS metagenome assembly FWPU01 (sample SAMEA103939777, study PRJEB20133) | metagenome | reverse complement strand
TGCGAGCGAACGAATGTGAGCGTGGCAATCTCCCACACCATGCGGGAGATGGCTTCGCTTCGTCAACCTCAGTAGGGGCATGGCATGCCATGCCCCTACACCTGTTGCTGAAGCCTAGGCTTCAGCAGTCCATATGGCTTGCTATGTCACTAGGGAGTAAAATTAGGCATTCGATCTGTCTATCCTTTGGCTCATGCTTTGTGTTGAGGCATCCGTTTACCCAATATCCTAAATGAGGAGAAAAAGATGAATCAAGACACCATACCCCTTATCTTCGGACTCCTGTGTGGGGGCATCCTGGCGTTGGCGGCATTGGGCGTTGGCATTGCCCTGATCGTCTTGGGTGTGCGCACCCGCAAGAAGACTCAAGCCAGCCAGTCCTGGTCGAGCACTGTGGGAGAGATCACCCGCGCCGAGGTGAGGACGAACATCAGCACAGATAGCGAAGGCGATACGACCTACTCCTATGTCCCCTCGGTGGAGTATGTGTATCAGGTGGAAGGGACACCCTACACGGGCAAAGCCATCGCCTTCGGTGCCTCGAGAAGTTACAGCAACCGAACCAAAGCCGAAGCCCAATTGGGCAAGTACCCGGTCGGTGGGCGGGTGACGGTCTATTACAACCCCGAAAATCCGGGCGAAGCGGTGTTGGAACGCCAAGCGGTTGGCACCAACTTCATGACCATCGGTGGGGTGGTGCTGATCGTGGTTGGTTTGTGCGTTACCTGTGGCTTGCTGATAGCGATGGTGAGCAACCTGCGCGGCTGATGGGAGGGTGAGATGACAACCTACGTCGTAGGGGCATGGCATGTTGTGCCTCTACGCTCGGTGTGGGAATTGCAATCCGGTCCGTGATGAGGTTTTGCGTGGGATGGGGTTTACGAATAGGTGTAAAAGCCTCGTCCGCTTTTGCGCCCCAGGTAGCCGGCATCCACCATCTTGCGTAGCAAGGGGCAGGGGCGGTATTTGTCCTCACCTAGGTCGCGGTGGAGCACCTCCATCACCGAAAGCACCACGTCCAGCCCAATCAGGTCGCATAGTTCCAACGGTCCCATGGGGTGGTTCATGCCCAGTTTCATCACCTGATCGATCGCCTGCGGTGTGCCAACGCCCTCTTGCAGGGCGAAGATGGCTTCGTTGATCATCGGGCAAAGGAGGCGATTGGAGATGAAGCCGGGGGAGTCCTTGGCTTCCACCGGCTCTTTGCCCATCTTGCGTGCCACTTCGGTGACGATGGCACCGGTTTCATCGGAGGTCGTCAATCCGCGGATGATCTCCACCAAGCGCATGAGCGGCACCGGGTTGAAGAAGTGCATGCCGACCACCTTATCGGGGCGTTGGGTCGCGGCTGCCAAACGGGTCAGGCTGATTGAGGAAGTGTTCGAAGCCAGGATGACCTCTGGATGTGCCAATCGGTCGAGGTCGGAGAAGATGGACAGTTTGAGTTCGAGGTTCTCCGGGGCGGCTTCGATCACCAAGTCGGCGCCGGGGACGTGATCCAAGGTAGTTACGGTGGCGATATTCAGGGCGGCGTTCTTCTGTGCTTCATTGATGATGCCTTTGCTGAGCAGTTTCTCGACGGATTTGGCGATGGTGGTACGGGCGCGGTCGAGTTGCTCGGGCACCACATCCATGAGGGTTACCTGATAGCCGGCGATGGCAGCGGTTTGGGCGATGCCGTTGCCCATCGTACCAGCCCCGACCACAAAGATATGTTGGATGTTCATCACTCCCTCCGTATGTTGATTTCTGGTGCGAGGTGGACCTATGCCTCGATTTCGATGGCCATGGAGACCGCCTCTGCACCACCCAGGCACAGGGCGGCGATGCCGCGGCACAGACCACGGTCGCGCAATGCGTAGATCAAGGTCGTCAGGATGCGCGCTCCGCTGGCGCCGATGGGGTGCCCGAGGGCGATGGCGCCACCATGCACGTTGACCTTGTTCCAGTCCCACCCTTGATCCTTCAGGGCGTAGCCATTTGCCAGGGCTTGGGCGGCGAAGGCTTCGTTGAGTTCGATGAGGTCCACCTGGCTCAAGGTCCAGCCGATCTTTGTCAGCAAGCGCGGGATGGCACGGGCGGGGGCATCGAAGAGGAACTTTGGAGCCACGGCAGCCTGCGCATAACCGACCACACGAGCCAAGGGTTTGCTGCCGAGGGCGCGCGCCTTGGCACGGCTGGCAACCACCAAAGCCGCAGCCCCATCGTTCAAGCCGGGCGAGTTACCCGCAGTCACCTTGCCATCTTTTTGAAAGGCGGGTGGCAGTTTCGCCAATGCCTCCAAGGAGGTATCTCGTCGCGGTGTTTCATCGGTGTCGAAGAGGGTCACCTCGCCCTTGCGCCCCTGGATGTCCACCGGGACGATCTCGGCTTTGAACTTGCCGGCATCTATGGCAGCGATGGCTTTGCGGTGGCTGGAGAGGGCGAATTCATCCATTGCCTGGCGCGAGACTTCATATTCCTGGGCGATGAACTCGGCGGCGTTGCCCATCCCCCAATTCTCGAAGGGGTCCCACAATCCATCGTGAAGCAGGGCATCGGTCAATTGCGCATGACCGAAGCGCAAGGTGCCGGTGCGTCCATCCACGAGGAAGGGGGCACGGCTCATGCTCTCCATGCCACCGGCGACAAAGAGATCGCCATCGCCAGCGCGGATTGCCTGAGCTGCCAACATCACTGCCTTGAGCCCAGAACCGCAGACCTTGTTGATGGTCGTTGCGCCTACGCTTTCGGGCAAGCCGGCGAACAAGGCAGCTTGGCGCGCCGGGTTCTGCCCCAAACCAGCGGAGACCACATTGCCCATCAACACCTCGTTGATCTCGGAGGGGTGCGATATGCCTGCCCGCTCCACCGCGGCTTTGACCACGATCGCTCCCAAGCGCGGCGCAGGTATGGTGCTCAGACTGCCCTGGAAACGACCGCTCGGCGTGCGCACAGCGCTGAGAATCACGGCTTCGTTCTCGTCTGGGTTCATGCTCGGCTCCTTTTTACTATGGAATGGTGTGTCGGTTTTCCGTCAAATCAATTCGATCTTGGAGGCTTGTACAGCCCGCCTTACTTTTCTCTCTGCTCCCATGCCTCCCGAATGCGCCGATAGGTATCCTCCAAACTTTCGGGGAGCACCCGAGTTTGCCCCAGCGTAGAAATGAAACTGGTATCGCCGACCCAACGGGGGACCACATGCAGGTGGACGTGTTCGGTAACTCCTGCCCCGGCTGCCTCGCCGATGTTGATTCCCAAGTTGAAGCCTTCGGGGTGGTAAACGGCTTGCAACACGCTCAGGCAGCGGGTAGCCAGTTCCATCATCTCTGCACGCGTTGGAGCATCTAAGGCGACTAAGGTCGGCTCGTGTTGATAGGGCACCACCATCACGTGTCCACTGGTGTAGGGGTAGCGGTTTAAAATCAGAAACGCCCGCGCCCCGCGATGAAAGATCAAGTTCTCCGGACCGTCGGGCATTTCCAACGCGCTACAGAACACGCACTTATCTTCTCTATGCTTTTCGATGTACGTCATTCGCCAAGGAGACCATAGATGCTTCAACGAGGTCTTCTCCAGGTCAAATGTCGCGCAACCGCCGCGCAGGTGTATTGTAGCAAAGAATCTCCGATTGCGGAATGGTTGACAGCACATTTAAAGGGGGGTATCCTATTTGTTGACTGCGTATGTCTCAATTTACTCTCTTTCAAGCGTTGACTTGGACGGTCACCGACCTGACGCGATACCTGCGCGAGTTGCTGGAAAACGATCTCTACCTGCAAGACCTGTGGGTGCTGGGCGAGGTCTCTAATCTCTCGCGTCCCTCGTCGGGGCATCTCTACTTCACCTTGAAGGATGCCGGCGCCACGTTGCGTTGCGTCATGTGGCGCGGGACGGTGCTCCAACAACGTTTCATCCCTGCCGAAGGGGATGCGGTGGAGGTGCATGGCAACATCAGCGTTTCTACGCCGACTGGATTCGCCCGGCTGGTGAGGGGTTGCTCTATCAGGAATTCCTGCGCCTGAAAGCCAAACTGGAAGCAGAGGGGCTGTTCGATGCGGCGCGCAAGCGCGCTATCCCGCGCTTTCCACGTTGCATCGGCATTGTCACCTCGCCGAGCGGGGCAGCCCTGCGCGATATGCTCCAGACCATCCGGCGGCGCTACCCGGTGGCACGGGTGGTGCTCGCCCCAACCTTGGTACAAGGCGAGGGGGCACCTGGCGGCATCGTGAGCGCACTGCAGGATTTGAATCGCTTGGTTAAGCCCGATGTCATCCTGTTGGCGCGCGGCGGCGGTTCGATGGAGGATTTGTGGGCATTCAACGATGAGCAGGTGGTGCGCGCCATCATTACCTCACAGGCGCCGGTGATCAGCGGCGTGGGTCATGAGACCGATTTCACCCTCGCCGATTTCGCGGCAGACCTGCGCGCTCCCACCCCGACCGCGGCTGCCGAATTGGCTACCCCCAATCAATTGGAACTGCGCCAGAACCTGAACGAAGCTCTGCAACGCGCCCGGCGCTCGATAGAGGCGCGCCTATCCAATGCTCGCTTGCACTTGCGCCAGGTGACATTGCAGTTAAACCGCCGTTCACCTCTGGCGCGCATCCGCAGCGACCGCCAACGCCTAGACGAACTGCAACGCCGCGCCCTTACGGCTGTGCTTCACCGCCTGAGGGTGCAACACACCCACCTGGGCGGTCTGGAGCAGAGGTTGCTTGCTCTCAACCCCATGGCGATCCTGCAACGCGGTTACGCCATCGTCAGTCGGGTGGATGGCGAGGTGGTGCGCAGCGTCTGCCAAGTGAACTGCGGCGACCGATTGAGGGTGCGCGTCAGTGACGGTGATTTCGGCGTACAGGTGAGCGACAGCCCAAGGTGAGGACGTTTCATGCCTGAAGGAGAACCTTTATCACTCCATGCGCAATGTCCTCACTGCGGTGCAACCGTGAAGGACGGGCAAGAGGCATGTTTGGCGTGCGGCGCACCGTTGCTCCCGCTCGCCGCCGATGAGAACCGGGCGCGTTGGGCGGAGTTCCTCGAGCGCGCCAATCAAACGTTGCTCCAGGCTGCTTCCGGTGCAGCCGAATCTGCCTTTGGCGTGGGTTGCTCGTTAGGCGTTCTGGGGAGTTTGTTGATTTGGTTGATCGCCTTCGCCGCCGGGTTGCGCAACTGGATTGTGCTGTTCATCCTTGGGTTTGGCATGGCGTTGAGCGGGGTTGGGATTGCGGTGATTTTGGCACAGCGCGCTCGTTCTGCCACGTTAGCCGGGCTCTTTCAATCCACCCTCGCGGCGCAATTCCGGCAGCAGATGAAAACCTACCGAATTTCGGAGGCGGAACTGAACGCTCTCTCAGATGAAGTCCTTGCCCCAGATGCTCCATTACGCTCGTTTCTCCCGCGCCTAACTAACTTGAACGAACCACAAACGGAGGAACCGTGACCGAGCCTTCGGCAAACTTGCTTTCAAGTTCAACACCCATCGAGCAAATGAGTTATGAACAAGCCCTGGCGGAACTGGAGGGCATCGTGGCTGCCCTGGAATCGGAAGAGCACTCCTTGGAACAAGCGTTGGCACTCTTCGAGCGCGGTCAGGCGTTGGCACGCTATTGCGCCTCCTTGCTAGACCGGGCAGACCTCAAGGTGCAACAACTTTCGGGCGAAGACCTGGTGGATTTCACCCCTCCATAGCGCCGTTCCCGCTCGGAACCAAATCTTGTTGGGTCGCGCGGGAGATGGCTAGGGTAATGTGCTGAAGCAGGGCTTCAGCAGTCCAAATCCGTTCCCTAATCCGTTTCAGTGCTCATCGGCATACTCATCTGCCCGCTCAACAGAGGAGACACCTCACCCGCATCGTAGGGGCACGGCACGCCGTGCCCCTACCTATTCGGCTCCTCCGTGCTTGCTACGGCGCGGGCGAATCTGAACAATGCCCACGGATTCTCTAGTGTCATCCACCATAACCGCTTCGCCCGTACGTTGCAATTGACGCAAATATACTTTCAACTCCCTTGCCATGTAGTCATGACTGAGGCGGTTTAGGGATTCTACATCCTCGCTTGCTGTGACTTTATGACAAAGGATGAGATCACATTGGCTTAAAACCTCGCGGTCAATCGCTCCTGGTTGTTGAGAGGCAATAATAAGCGACAGCCCTGGTTGCCTTCCCTCTTTTATCCATTGGATCAACGGTTCCTTCGCCAGCGCGGCTCTTCCTGATGGGACAAATTCCTGTGCCTCGTCAATGGCTAACCAGACTTTTGGTGTCTCAATGGATAACCCCAATTCTTCGCGCAATCGCGCATCACGTCGTTTGTGAAACAAATCACGTATGAGCACTGCCAACACCAAGTTCCGCAACCCAAAGCGGCTATACTCCAGAACACCGAGGTCTATGACATTCACCGTTTGAGGGAGAAAAACCTCGCTTAGTTCATGATAACGGCTAGAGAAAATATCCCATTCGTTTGCAGCTGTCTCTAACCGTAAGATGAGTGCTTGCACACTGGTCTCTTTGACTTGTGGGTCTTTTATCAAACGATCAATCAGGTCAGGCACGAAGAAATGAACTTTGTTTTGCCTTCGGCAATGTTCTACTGCGCGATATAAAGCCATTCCCATGGGTTGGGTAATGTCCAATCCAAACAAGTCGAGCCAGCCATCTGGCGGCACATCACCTGGATTGATCCGCAAAGACTCGACCTGAACTCCGCGCGTTTCAAAGACGTTGATGACGTCCTGTCCATAGCGAACCTGTGGGTCGCCAGGAACCAATAGACGTACCGGTATGCCCTTGGAACTCAACCCCCACTCCCATAGTGCATTTTCCCCCTCGCGATTGGGCAGGCTCATGGTGTGGAAGTTGCGCATGGGGTCTGCCACAATGACCAACACATCCTCGCGCAATGCCAATTCTTCGAGAAAAACGCCCATAGTATAGGACTTTCCGCTTCCTCGCTTGCCACAAATCAACACAGCGCGAGAACGAGAGTCATCTAGGTAAACTTGTTCTCCATCGTTGGAGCGCCCAAGGAAGATCACTTCTCCTCTCCTTCCCTACCCTGTTGGCGTAATTGTTCGAGGTAGGCTCGCCCTGCATCGCTGATCTCCCAAATGCCGATGGGCGAATCATCCTTTAGAAGACCATCTTTTATCATGTTATAGCGCTCCCACATAAGTGTGTTAGCCCATCGAATATCCTTTGTTGAAGGTAAGATTGCCAAGTCATCTTCTGTAAAATGATCTTTCATTTTTTCATAGACAATCCTGCGCACCTCTTTCGGGGAGCCACTTCCGCCCAATTGCTCTAACGCCTCCAAGATCGGCACGCGGTAGGCGCGCTCCGGGGTTTTGTTTACTGGCTGTCGAGTTCGCCTTTGGGTTCGCCTATGCCCTCCAAACAATCCATCTGCCACGCTCATCTCCGGCGTATACTCCTCATCGAATAACTTCTCCGCGACAAACTCGCTCTGCTTTCTTTTCAGCGGCGCCGAATTCCAAGCCTCATCTAATCGTTCCCACATCTCTCGTAAACGTTGAACCTGGTTAGAAACCTCCTCCATCCGTTTCACTTTGGTCATCATTCGTTGTGCTTCTGTAAATTGACCTTTCACAATCGCATCTTTGATGAGGTCGGCTATGTTCGCTTTTTCTTGTTGTATGAGGTTGACCAATTCGTCGAATCTCGTTAACGCTTCATCACTCATGCCTTCGTCTCCTTCTCAACAGAACATGATACCCAAACTGCTACACTCTCTTCAAAGGATAATCCCCCATGAACACCCCATTCATTCGCTCGAAGTTCACGACGGATATATGGGTAATTGAGCATAGCATACTCTTTGCCTTCAAACTCTACGTTAAGCACATTTTCGCTGCGTTTAACATGCTCGTAGTGACGTGGATGGTCCGCTCCACCGTATTCATAAACTCTTACCTCATGTTCATCTGCCCATAGTATGCCATGGTCGCTAATCAAGTGAACTGATGCTGAAACGCCCTTCTCATTAAACAAGTGCGTCAATCGTTCGTAATCTCGAAGGATATCCTTCACGATTGCTTCTCTATTTGGCTTCTCTCTTTGCCGATGAGCAATGCTATCCAACCCATCACGTACGATCTGCACATAGGAGCCCTTTACTTCGTTGCTTTCCAACTCTGCAGTCACCTCATCAAAGGTTCTAACTTTTCGTACTCGGTCACCAAAACCAGTAAACAAGCGATTGGTCAAGGGTTCTTCGGTTCGCTCCCAATAGGTGAAACCTAGGGCAATACGATAACCGATATCAAATAACCGATTTACAAGCGGGGGTGTTCCCACAATTCTCATCATTCCTTGTTCAGTTACGGATACGCCATCAACAAGAACTGGTCTTGCTTTGTTTGCCCAACGAGGTGCATACTTCATCAAGTCCGCATACGAAAGCCCATCGATCAATACAACAACAATGGCATCTGCAGTAGCACCTTGGACGATATGATCGGCAATCTTTGATTGGCAAAGCAAGGTTTGCTTTACGAGGTCATAGCGCTTCAACAGCACACGATTTAATTCTGTGGAAAGAGGGTTGTGCTTGCATTGAACGGCAGGCAACCGATGGAAAAATGCAGGTTCCACCTGAACGGTAAGCATCGGTCTGGTCGGATGAATAGAAGGCGTGTCCAACTCTGCGATCATTTGCCAAGCATCTTGGAATACCTGCACATCTTCCGGTAGAAATGCGAGGGATAATGGATGTATCTCCACCATCAGGGGCATTTCTCGTAGAAGTTCTTGAAGTTCTCTGAGGTTTACTTCTCGCATGACTAGTCTCGTTTGCTAATCTCGACTTCAATATGCCCTTTACGATATAGGTTTTTCAGTCTATCAAACAAGTCGTTCAAACTTAGGTGTTGTATGGTTGCCTGCCTACGCAGGTCCTCCAGACTACGACGTTGGGTGACCAATGCATCTAACAGGGGTTTTTCTTCGGTAGAAGGTGGTTCCTTTTCGGTGCGTTTGCTGTTCAACTTTGACTGCAAATCCTGCCATTGCTTTTGAGTCTCCTCTAAATGTTTGGAATACTCTTGAAATTTCTCCAAGTTCCTCACCAATTCTTGATCGAGTAAGGTTACTGCTTTGTTGATTGTGTCCAATATTTTTTTTGCCGAGTTCCGTTCTTCTTCTGCTTGGATGGCACGTTCACGGATAAGATATTCTGAGTCATTGAGTGCGCGATTTGCACTTTCTCGTTGCTCCTCCAGCCAATCTTGCATCTTTCGTAGCACCCCTTGATAGAGAACCTGATAGGATTGTTCTGGGGCTTTGGGGTCAAAGGTTGCTTGAATCATGCGTTGCGGCAGTAAACGCCCTAAGATATTTTCGTATTGCTCTTTGCGCTGGAGGAACTCATTGCGGCGTTGATTCTCCTCCGCATTGATCTCCTGCTCAATCACATCCACTTCGGCTTTGAAGCGTTCCCAGTCTAACAATGCCTCCATCCTTCTCGAGGCAAAGTCTTCCATAATGGCGTAAGCAACCTCATCATGCAATTGCTGCCAAAGCGGGCTTTCTTTTTCTAGACGTTCGCGCAAGACATTGGCTTTCAATACTACCTCTCGCCAATGTTGCAAACCTGTCAAGTAAGGTTGCAGTTTACTGAGTTTTTCCTCCATTTGTTGCTTTGAATTCACCAACAAATTGTGACCTTCAAGGATCATGATGAGAGATTGTTCATCGATTACCTTCTGCGCTTCTCGTTGCTTTTGCTGAGCTTTCTCTGATAACTCCTCACAGTCTTTGGCTAATTCATGGAATTGTTTTTGCAATGACTTGCGTTGATCGTCAATATGGCGTTCGAAGCCTACCGATCCACTGATTTGCGCTTCTAGTTCGCGTGGCTGTAATTCACTATTTCTCCGTTCCAATTCTTTGCGCAAGTCTGCCAACCGATTCACTTCTTGTCGCGCTTTGTCATCAATGAATTGTTCGAACCGTGCACGAATATCTTGAATACAACGATATGCACTATCCAAGGCCACCTCATCACCAGCATCGGAAAGGTTTTCTTTCGCTTGGCGAAGCAAGCCTTCAAGTTTTCCCAACTCATCCGGATAGTGTTTGGCAAGTTGTATAAGGCATTCTTCCAATTTGCTTAGTTGGTGTTTCAACTCATCCACATCAAGCGCGCCGGCAAATTCCTGCACCGTTCCATCGGGTTGAATTTCAATATACTGTCGCAATCTAAGCAATTCCAGCGCCTCTTCCACTTCTTCGGGTAGATAACCCTGCCTTCGTGCTTTTTCCTTTAGCCGATCGATCCCTATACTCTTGACGATTTTGTTATACGAGCCAACAGATACCGTTTTGTCACGTCCCTCCTGTTGTAAACACTTGTGAAGGAATGTTTCCAATGGATGTTCTATGAATTCTACATGTGCTTCACTTTCTGCACCGCGTCCACTGCCCCAATGAGCATTGAGCACGCCCATGTCGTGCAATATACGCGCATTGGATTCGAACGCAGTATGTGACCAACCGAAGGCTTTAGCAATTTCGTCTTTATTGTTCCCATAGGGTTTGCGACCTCTCCTTTCAGCAAGAGAACATTTACCCATAGCATCGCGGTAATTGCGTAATATTGTTTTCCACTGCCTCGTTACCATCAACGGCTTATAATTCGGATACAACTCAGCGCATTTTGATTCGAATATTGACTCGATGAGGCGTTGCTCCGCCCCAGATGCCTTAATTCCTTTCATCTCAACTAGGGTTGTGTTATTGGCATCTGGCAAGAGTAATTGCAGGGCATACCGATGTAATGTTCGGCGTTGCGCTTCGATCATCTGTCGATCTTGTTCACTGGTCTCAGAGTGATCATCCAGCCAACCCCACATACGCATTGAAAGCGCAAGAATTACCTGAACGGAGGTGCGTTCAGGTGCCATGATGTCATGTAGAAAGTTCAACTCAGCAGGGAATTGTCGTCCGAAGGTGCGTTTTAAATTTAAGTGAATATCTATACGCCGGTCTTGATTGGCGCTTTCGATGGTTGTCGGTGTAATTTCGGCTATGGCATCATCAGGTAAATTTACAAAAAGACGAAAATCGAGGTCAATATCTTCAGGTGGTTGGAACTTGGTGAGTTTATCGTGGTCGGTGGTAAGCGCCAAACAAATCTTACGTTCAGGAAACCGGGAGGACAACCGTTCAAAGCATCCCGTTAACACACGAAAGGCTACACCGTTTTCATTATGCTCAGTTTTTTTATGACCGCTAAAATTAGCAAGTTGACCTTGTACACGCGGTGGAAAGAGCATCGGTAACAACTCTTGGAAGATAGCAGTAGCAGCAATATCTACTTTCGACCGCTCATTGTAGACAAAGTGCCACTTCCGTCGAAAGTCTCGTACGATCTCTTCAAGGATGGGACGCGCCTCGGTGCGTTCCTGTAGTCCAATCAGGGCATAACCTTCTGATAATTGAGTGATATGTTCACCCAACCATTGCTCTTTATCGGCAAGGTCCTCTATGAAGGAAAATAATTCCCCTGCCTTTCTCTTGTCTACACCTCGAGGATAAGCCGCTAGCAACATAATGGCTTGTTGATACTTGGGATTTGCTTGAACAACAGGGGATTCCAACAACCGGCGAAGGGTGCCCGTCAATTTTGCCTCGTGCCCTTCAAAGACAATGTGACCTTGGAGGTAGTCATTGATTAAATCAAGAGGGGTGTAGGGACGACGGGTTTGTTGATAATGGTAAGAGACTCTTTTGAAAGCATTGATGACGGTTCGTGGTCCATTGCTGAGGTCTTTTCTTTCACATAATTGCCCTAGTGCATCTAATGTGTCCTCTTCGATGGCTTGTTCGACCTCACCTCCTCCAAAGGAACGACATAGATGCGACCACAGATCTTTTGGAAACTCTCTTCTATAGGCATCATGTAGTTGTAGTGCTGTACCGCGCTCACGCATTCGGTGCATGATGTCCCCTGCTTGTTCCTCAATGGCTGTCTCAGTAGGATGAACGGGCATTCCGAACATCACTCCAAGTGGCAAGTTTGCCATGGCTCGTACCCCCTTGACTAACTCACTGATGGTTTGGATGGCATCTTTCACACCGGCTTCTTCCACACGTAGAAATTCCTGAATTTCATCAACAAAAAGGATCACACCTTTGAAACCTGCCTGCTGGGCTATTTGGACAACTGAACGCAGAAAGTCCAACATGGATGTCGTGCTTGTCAGGTCGCGCTGCTGAGAAAGATACTCGCGTACGATGGCAATAGCTTTTTGCTCAGAGATGCTTTGCCTTTGGGCAATCTCCTTTGCCAATTCTTCCACAGACAAATCCACGTGTTTGTGATATTCCTGTTCTAGTTCTGGTATGAGTGCGGGTTGCGTGTGTTTCAGTTGATACGTCAACCACCCCTTTGTTGCTTGCATGAGGTCTTTCAATTGACGGAAGAGAAATGGGGGAACAGCGACAATCTCTTTATTCAAGCATTGTTTCCACAAGTAGATAGCGGTCGCTGTTTTGCCATAGCCATAATCTGCGGAAAGATAACCTGTGACCGAACGACCCGCCTGCAGTTCACCAATTAGCCGTTGCTCAATGCGTCTGACTTCTTCGATGACAAAATAGGATTCTGCGTAAGGTTCGTACCGTATACGAATGGCTTCGGGGGTTGTTTCTATGTCACTTGCTCTTGCGGTATCCACAATGGCGCGCAAGGTGTCTAAACGTTCCCATAGTTTTTGCATCGTTTCAATTTCCTCCTTCCCTTGTCCTCAAAGGACAAACTAAATCCCACAGGCTTTGTGGTATATCACTGTATGGTACAACATGGATGTTACGTAGGTTGCCGATTGCCTTTTCAATATCCGCCTCGGTTAGTGTAAGTTTAACCGTTGTCATTTGTTCTTGGACTGACTCTTCTGTAATCAGAATAACCTGCCGATAACCCAAATTGCGACAGTGATGCAATGCCTCGCGTGCTTCCGACCTGCGCCAACCAAGGTTGTCTACAACAATCGTTCGATTCAAGAAAGAAGGTTTAACATCTTCCAATCGCGGGGCATAGTCAGCCAATCCTTGGGCTTGTAAAACCCAACCCAAGAATGTTTTGCCAACGCCGTGATTGCCGTAAACATTGACCTCATCTAAGAACTTCAACCGTTCACGGATTAAATCGAACGCCGCTTTTTGGCTGAGTGTCAACCAATCCACGTTCTGATTTTTCCGTATACGATTGAGAATATCTACAAAGCGGTTCATGGTCTCTAGGATTTAAGCAGAGTTGGCACAGGAAATGGATATGCCAGCAATATCCATCGCCCAAATCCACCTTCCGTACCATAATCGAAGATACCTTGGCGGTCGTAATCGCTGGTTCGTTTTGCCATCATCAACACATTATCCAACCCTGAAGGATTTAGAATACACAGTTTACACAATTGCTCAATCCGTTCAGGCGTCAAGAACATGCGTACACCGTACGAAATATCCTGAGTGCGGTAGAGAAAATCAACCGCCCAAAGAAAGGCTTGAGGGGGACAGTAATGACGACACTTAAACGAATCATTCTTTCTCCCTCTAGTGACCACCGGTGGGTCTAATGCTCGCAACCAATTTAACGCTCCGCGTACACTGTGACCACTAAAAGCAATCTGTTCGACGGGGATGTTGAAGGTTTGCGAGGCTTCTTCCACAATACTGCTAATCAGTTGCGTCATTACTCTTCCATTTAGTAACTGCTCCCTGCTAGTCCACAAAGCATCTACAATTTGAGCATAAGCCCATGAAAAACGCTTATCCATGTCAAATCTGTGCACAGTGTAGAGCAAATGATGCACCGATTCGGGAAGAAGAGCAGGCAACCGCTTGCCAAGTTCATGAAACTGTGCACCTAATTCGGTAAGCAATAAATCATTAGTTCGAAGCAAGCCTATACGACGGGTAAAAGGCAACACCACCTTTTTTAAAACATCTACCGTGAGATTACATTCTGTGGCAATGTTGGTAATATTAGCACTCCCATTCGCTCCTGCGTTTAGGATTGAGTTCAATCGATCTGGGGTAACGTTTTGTTGGATATGGAACGATAATTTCACTTTGTTTCTCCTTTATCTGCTCGATTGTATCCATCATTGCTGCCAGATTATGCATAATGCGCTTCATACGGCTATGACGTAGTTGCTGCAGATTGTCACAAAACCTGCATTGATGACCACTGCGCTTCTTCTGTCGCTCTAAGTACAAAGGGGTTGTTTCAATAGTTGGCATAGCTGTAATGTGTAACTGCCGCCCCTTTGGGAAAAAGATATTTCCAAACCCACCCGCTTTCCACCACCCCGCGCTGTCGAAACTGGTCGGAATGATGCCAGCATCGGCAAAGCGTAACAGAGGACTCGGGCTTCCAATGCCGAAGATGTGGAGATTAAGAGGATATTCCCAAATTAACTTTAGCACCAAAGAAAGCAATCGCAGACTTCTTTGTGAGACCAGGTTTACTGTTCCGTTTGGTCCCGATGTGCCGAAACTGCCAAAACCAATATATCTCAAACCCATCTCAGCATATGCCTCGATACAACGGCATATTTGCTCCTCGGTGCGTCCATGCACTACACCAATTGCCCTTTCGGTGAAACTCTCTGGCATCATTTTTAAAAAGAGCCGGGCGAAGTCTAGGCTTTCGCGAACTTTGTTCTCTACTTCGCGGTCCTCATCGGAGGAACACGGGACGTGATCGGGCAGGACATACCAATCTGCCCAGTTGTTTTCTCGATAGAACTTCAACAACCTTTCAAATAATTCTTCATATCCAATCTTGCCCATCTGTACTTGATAACCACCCGAATCGAACATCACTTCACTCCCCCGTTCATCTTTCAACGATTGAATAAGTTTGATTGTTCCTAAATTGGAAAACAATGGCGTGAAGATCACATGAGCAAATGGGTCACGTTCATCACCGCTTTCATCCCAGAGCCTTATAATATTGCGAATCGCGCCTGGTTGATGAGTAAGAGTAGCGAAGAAGGTTGGAAATAGACTCTTCAATGGTTGGGTTGATGCTGGCAAAGATTTTTCCCAAACTGCAAGCGGGCGCGATCTCCCCTTTTCGATGGCAACGCGAATAAAGCCAAGTTGGGCATAGAAACCATTGGCAGGCAAATCCAATGGACACTTGAGGCGAACACCACATTGACCAACTTGGCGAGCATGTTCTTCCACGGCTTCAACTAACCTTCGTCCCAATCCCCGTCCTCTGAATTCTTTTTCTACACATATTTCATGTATGGTTGTCCAACCATCGCGACGATGATGGAATCCAACAAAGCCAACTATGATTCCTTGATCCTCACAAACAAATAACATACGTTGATGCATTCGTTCTTCTAAAATCGGTCGTACAGTAAATCCCAATTCATTTCTGTGAGCGTCCGCTAGTTGTTTGATAATGCTAAGGTCCTTTTCTTTAGCAAAACGTATTTCTGCCCGTGTGTGGATCTCCCGGGCTTGGCTAGTCCATTGTAGAGGTATTGTATTCTCGTCATTGCTCTCTGGTAAACTGCGACTCATTTTGTCCCCAAATTGTGCCATTACTTTCTTTAAAAGTTCTCTTAGGTGGTTGCTTGCCTAGAATTTTGTTGAATTGGCAAGGAAATCTTTGTTGTTAGCTCAATTCATGATTACCTATTTGCCCTAGATTGGGAACACCAATCAGAAGGTCGAGTAAAATGTATTATAGGCGCGAAGGGAAAATCAGTCAAATCTTTAACCTTTAACTATGTTACCCCTTGGTTTAGCCGAGGAGACATGGGAGCAGGTTGTATCTCCTTCGACTTCTATTTGTGCTGGACTTTTTTCACTCTCCTTGGGTAATCTCTCTACTTGTGTTAGGATGGGAGAGTTTGGTCCTCTCGCCATGCTCTTTCTCCTAGCGGACATGGCAATCTCCCTCACCGTGCGGGGGTAGCATCGGTTTGCAGAAAATGTTTCCCTCGCCAGGAGATGGAAGGGTTCTCAGCGAGTGCAGCATAGCAGAAACGAGAGTGCCGAAACGAAATTAGGGGAGCGGATAGCGGATTCGGGGAGCGGATGAGATAGGTTGATCTACCAGGTGGGAGTATCTCAAATCAATTCAGTGGTATGGTGTAGGGGCGAAATTCATCTCATCCTTCAGAGGGGCCATATCCTTCCAACTTGCCATGAAACCCAGCCGGTAAGAACACGGCATACCGTGCCCCTACCGGCTGTTGAAAAGCGCGCAACCGATTCGGCTGGCTCACCAGCGTTGAGCGCCGAAATCATGGGTGGGGGAACTGTCCATCCTTCTCAACAATGGAGAGCAATGTCCTCAGCGGCAGGTCTGCTAGGGAGGTGAGTTGTAGGTCGGCATGGTCCAAAGTAAGAAGGCGAGTCAATGGATTGGGCACTGCCACGCAGAAGAGCCCGGCGCGCTTAGCGGCGAGTACGCCGTTGGGCGAATCCTCCAGCGCGATCGCCTCGTTCGCACTGACCTGCAACCCAGCCAGCACCGAAAGATAGAGAGCCGGGTGAGGTTTGGTCCGTTCCACGTGGTTTGCGCAACGGATGCAATCGAAAAACGAGATCAGACCACGCTGTTCCAAATGACCGATGACCCATTGGCAGGTTGAACTGGATGCCAAACCCAGTTTCAAGCCCATTTGACGTGCTTCTTGGAGGTATTCCCAAACGCCGGGCAGGATGGGTTGGGTGGCAATCAACTCCAATTCGCGCTGGCGGCGCTTTGGTTCGAGGGCTTCTCGATCGACAGGATGCCCGAGTTGCGCCTCGAGAAAGGCAAACGGATCGAAAGGTTCTTCGGTTGTGCCAATGTTGTTTGCCCACAAAGAAAAGGGCAACTGGCAGCCGAACGACTCGAACAACTCCTGCCAAGATTGGTAGATTGGACCTTCGGTATCCAAAATCAAACCGTCAAAATCAAAGATCACTGCTCGAATTGTCTTACTCATTGGATGACTCCCGGTGAACTTCTTCGATGATCTCCTTGGCGAATGTCTTCAGTGCTTCGATGTCGGTCAGTTGGACGTGGCTCTCAAGCCAATATCGTTCGAGCAATTCCAAAGGGGTGAGGCTGCCGATGGTCTGGTCCTGCGGCAGACGGATGCGCACCTTGAACCGGGGGCGTCGGATCAACTGGAACTCAAACGCCGGCTTGGTTTGTTCGCGTAGGGGCGCCTCGTTGATGAGCGATTCCCACTCCTGCGGATACTCGAGAATCAAACGCACGATGGCGTCCTTCAGTTGTTCTGGGGAGGGCAGAGCCTCCATCAAGCGTTGCTCAACGTTTTCCGGGGAATCGAGGCTGATGTGACGTTCGATGAAAGGGCGGATGTCCTTCAGTTCCCGCCATTCTACCTCGGTTGCGCCGCGCTTCAGGTGGGCGATCACATAATATTTTCGGTCGCCCACCTCGCTAAAGTCAATCCGTTCGATCGAGCCGGGGTAAATCACCGGCGGATGTCCATTGGGGTTGAGGTTTTGCGGCTTGTGAATATGCCCAAGGGCAACGTAGTCGAGGCGCGGATCGCGCACCAACGAACCGGAGAGAACCAGGTCAGCCCCGAGCATGATGGTGCGTTCGACGCCATACTTTGCTCCTTGCACCGAGGCGTGTGCAGCGAGCACGGTGGGCAGGGTGGCATCGGCTTGTTCAAGCCACCCCTGGATCAACTCGTTCAGGCGAACCTCCAACTCCTCGTAGAGGCGGGCGATGTTCAAGGTCTGCACCCCAAAGTAAGCGATCAACCCGGAGCGTGAAATCCATGGAAGTGCCAAGACTTGGAGCGGCAGCCCCTGGAGGTCTTCGGGTCGGAGGAAAGAGGGGCGGTCGATGACGCGTACATAGGGCACTTCCAACGTGTTGAACTCTTCGATGGCATGGGCACGTCCTAACGCCGGTGAGAGGTCGTGATTGCCGACCAGCAGCAAGGTGGGAATGCCTGCCTTGGAGAGGCGCATGATGCGTCGTTCCCACTCGCGCTGGAAGGTCGGCGCCGGGTCGCGGTCTTTATAGGCATCGCCGGCGAAGAGCACCAAGTCCACCTTTTCGGTGATTGCCGCGTCCACGATCGTATCAAGGGACTTGAGGAAGTCCATCACACGCATCGGCAAGCCGGTCTGCGGGTCATGCCGACCGTAGTTGACCATGTCAATATGGGCATCTGCAAAATGAAGGAGGGTGACCATCTTACGGTTCTGCTCCGAGCAATTGGAGTTGGTAAAGGCTGGGGGCGAAATCGGGATGCAACTTCAGGCTGGCGCGGAAGTCCTCGATGGCGCCGGTGGTATCCCCCAGAGCCGCCTTTGCCATGCCCCGCCAGTAGAAACTCTCCTCCAGAGTTGGCTTGCTCATGTTGTTCAAGGTGCGGGTTGCCAGGTCGAGCACATCGTAGTAGCGCCCGGTATAGTAATAGGCGAAATATGGACCGGTCTGATACCACATCATGCGCCAAGGGCGTTCGCTTTCGGGGATGGTGGGGTACACTGCAAAGGCTTGGTCGTACGCTGCAGCAGCGCCGCCGTAATCTTGCAACAACACCAAACTGCTGCCACGATTGAACCAAGCGAAGAACTGGGCGCTGCTGGTGAGGGAATAAATTTCCTGAGACGCCTTTTCGGCGGCGATCTGAGCGCTGGTGGTCTCATCCCAGCGCGATCCGAGGAGGTTCATGACCTCCGCCTCACGCTCGGGAGGATAGACGATGAGGTAGGTGTAATTGAAGGCGCGCCAACCTTCGGTGATGGTTGCGTAGGTCATCACGTGGTCCGGACCGACGTAGGTATCTTGCACGTAGAAGATGCCTTGATCGTCATCGTAGCCGGTGATCAATTGATAATGCCCCATCCAACTGTAGATGCCCGCCAAGTCGGTCAGGAAGGTGCCCTTTTCGATCAGTACGGGGAAGCCGTTGGCGACCAGGGTCTTCAGCAACTCCAAGTCGCCGCCCACACGGACGACAGCGAGCAGCCCGGTCTGGCTCTCGACGAAGTTCTCCATCTCATAGGGCATCACGTTCTTATCGTCCACGTTGGGTTTGATGGCTCTGGCGACCACATCGCGATCGCCGTTCCACCCCCAGAAGGTGAGCGCCATGGATAGGTTCGATGGTCCACAGTAATTCAGCCGCCCATGTTGGTCTTCGTAGCGGATGCCGCTCAATTTGACCGCGCGAGGCAGTGGAGTGGGAGTGAACGTCGGAAGCGGCGTGGGGCTTGGAGGCACGGTCGCTTCGGGAGTGGCTACAACCGGGGTAGGAGTTGGCGTTGCCATTGCAGTGGGGTAGTAGGTGATCTGTGGGGTGATGGCTTTGCCCTGCGGTACGAAGACCTCTGCCTCAGGAGGGTTGAGTGCATACTTGATCTGCGTGAGCAAGTTATCCAACCGCCAGGCGAGGCGATCGTGTACCGGTGGCAGATGATAAGCCGCCACCATCAGCAGGCAAAGCACCGGCAGGATTCCAATGAGTGCGATCGTTCGGCAACGCATGGCAACCATTATATCATTGCACGTCCTATCCTTGCGCACACGGATGATCGGAGCAGCCCGAATCCTCATCTCAATATCCTTAATGCCCTTGACATCCTTCCATTTTTCAATTAGACTAATTTAGTCTAATCTAAAATTCAATTTTTATGATGGAAAATTTAACTTCAACCACGCAAGATTACCTAAAAGTCATCTACGACCTGAACATGGCAGGCAAGCCTGCTTCTACCACGACATTGGCTGAACGCTTGAAGGTCAAACCTGCCTCGGTCACCCACATGTTGCAACGTTTGGCGGCTGCTTGCCCACCCTTGGTCACCTATCACAAACATCGCGGCGCCGTCCTGACCGAGGCAGGCGAACGGGCAGCCTTGGAGATCATTCGACGCCACCGGTTGTTGGAATCGTATCTGGTCAGGACCTTTGGGTACTCTTGGGAGGAGGTACACGAAGAGGCTTGTCGCTTGGAGCACGTCATCTCGCGGGAATTGGAGGCGCGCATTGCCGCCGCGCTAGGGCACCCCGATCGCGATCCGCATGGCGATCTCATTCCCACCGCCGAACTGGAGATGCCCTCTGAGGAGACTTGCCCACTCTCCATGCTACGCCCGCGACAGCGTGCTACCGTCCAGCGGGTGTCCAATGCCGATCCAGCCTTGTTGCGCCACCTCGAAGGATTGGGGTTGATCCCCGGCGCCCAACTCGTGGTGACCGATTACACCCCCTTCGATGAGAATTTGACCATTGAAATCGAAGGACGTTCACCGGAAGTGATTGGACAAGCCGTTGCCCGTCAGGTCTTTGTGGAGGTACTCGAATGAATCTCACGGTTTGGGTTTTAGCATTGGTGATTGTGGTTCTGGCTGGGGTGTTCCTGCCACGTTACGGCTTGCGTTCACGTTGGTTACACTGGCAAAAGGCATACGAACGCGAACAGGTAGAGGATGCTCTCAAACACCTGTTTGACCGAGAGCAGCAGGGGCGCTATGCCACGATCGAGACCCTCGGAGCCGACCTCCGCCTCTCACCTGCCAAAGTGTCGCGCTTGGTAGCCAAGATGGAAGCCCTGGGTTTGATGCAACCCCGCGGTGACGAATTGCACCTGACGCCCGAAGGGGAACGGTGGGCACTCCATGTGGTGCGTGCCCATCGCTTGTGGGAACGTTACCTTGCCGATGAAGCGCGCATGCCGCTATCCGATGTCCACCGCGAGGCACACCGCCGCGAGCACGCCCTGACCGAGGACGAACTCGACGAGTTGGAAGCCGCCTTGGGGCACCCGCTGCGCGACCCACATGGCGATCCCATCCCGAGAGGTGATGGGCGCCTGCCTGCCGCTGAGGCAGTGCCCTTGACTGCCTGGCAGATCGGTCTGCCTGCGCGCATTGCCCAGTTGGAAGATGAGCCCGATTTGGCTTATCGGCAAATCCTGGCAGCCGGATTGCACCTCGGGCAGAGGATCCGCCTGCTGGAGGTCTCCCCCGAACGGTACGTGCTCACCGATGGAGAAAACGAGTATCGCCTTGCTCCAGAGGTCGCTGCCAATCTCTATGTCGAACCGCTGGGAGAGGCAGAAGCAAGATCGGCTTATGCCATTCCGCTCTCGAAGTTGAAATCCCACCAGCCGGCTGAGATCCTAGCCATCGACGAGAGCATCCAGGGCTTCACCCGCCGACGCTTTCTCGACCTGGGGTTGACCCCCGGCGCTGCCATCACCCCCGAATTGGAAAACTTCTTCGGCGAGCCGCGTGCTTACCGCGTGCGCAGCACCTTGATTGCCCTGCGCAACGATCAAGCCGAGAAAATCTGGGTCAAACCTCTGTGAGGCTTACCCAAAAGAGGAATTCGTGGTCCTATTCAGGTTGATGAAAGCCTTACCGAAGTGGAGAGAATGAGTAGAGGTATCATGAGCAACATCAAAGCGTCCTTACCTACCGAACATTGTGCCACCTGCCCTGCCTTTGCCCAACTCGAACAGATGGGCATCAAAGTCGGTGATTTCGACCGCGTGGTAGCACTGGCGGGCAATCCGAACACGGGCAAGTCCACCCTCTTCAATGCCCTGACCGGGCTGAAGCAACACACCGGCAACTGGCCGGGCAAGACGGTCACCCGCGCCGAGGGTGGCTACCAATTCAACGGCGTGCGCTACAAGTTGGTGGACCTGCCCGGCACATATTCCCTGCTGGCTGCCTCCCAAGATGAGGAAGTGGCGCGCGATTTCATCCTCTTCGGGCAACCCGATTGCGTCATCGTGGTGACCGATGCCACTGCCCTGGAACGCAACCTGAACCTCGCCTTGCAGGTGATGGAGATCACTGATAAGGTGGTCATCGCGGTCAATCTGATGGACGAAGCGCGGCGCAAGGGTTTGGAGGTGGATACGCGCGCCTTGAGCCGCGAATTGGGCGTCCCGGCGGTGCCCATCACCGCACGCACCGGCGAAGGCATTTCTACTCTGTTGCAGACCGTTGCCGGGGTGATTGAAGGTTCCATACCCACCCAACCCAAACGCACCGAAGGTAACTCGGAATTTCGCCGGGCGATCAACGAGTTGGTGCCCTTGATCGAAGCGCTTGCTCCCGGCATCCCCAATGCACGTTGGATTGCCATCCGCTTGTTGGATGGCGATGCCCGCGTGCAGAAAGCCTTGCTGAACGGAGAACTCCCCGAACTGGTGGCACGCCAACGCCGTTCCGATGAAGGCTTCTCCAAGAAGATGGCTGTTCAAGGGAGGCAATGACGATGACCGATGATGCGGTTCGCCCTGAAGAGTTATTGGCAAAAGCCGAAAGCCTGCGCAGCACGTTGGGCAGCGGCTTTCGCGATGAGATCGTAAAATCCATCTACGATGAGGCGGAGCGGATCGCCCAACGCGCCGTGCGAAAGGCAGGCGAACGCCGCACAGACCTGGATCAGACCATTGACCGCCTGGTGACCTCGCCCATCTTCGGTCTGCCGATCATGCTGGTTCTGTTGGCGATTCTGATTTGGGTCACCGTCAGCGGAGCGAACATCCCCTCCCAATGGATTGCCACGGCGCTCTTCTGGATCGAGGAACAGGCAGCGGGGTTGTTCGCGTCCTGGGGCGTGCCGTGGTGGATCACCGGCTTTGTGTGGCATGGCGTCTGGCGCGGGCTGGCATGGGTGGTCTCGGTCATGCTGCCACCCATGGCGATCTTCTTCCCCAGTTTCACCATCCTGGAGGACCTCGGCTACTTGCCGCGCGTGGCATTCAACCTGGATTGGCTCTACCGCAAGGCAGGGGCTCACGGCAAGCAGGCGCTGACCATGGCGATGGGGTTTGGCTGTAATGCAGCCGGCGTGGTCTCGACGCGCATCATCGATTCGCCCCGCGAACGCCTCATTGCCATCCTCACCAACAACTTTGTGCCGTGCAACGGTCGCTTCCCCACGTTGATCATGTTGGCAAGCGTGTTCGTAGCGGCAGCCTTCCCTCCGCTCTTTGCCTCCTTCGTTGCGGCTGCAACGGTGGTTGGCGTGGTGCTCATCGGGGTGGGCTTTACGTTTTTGATGTCCTGGTTGCTCTCGAGGACTGTGTTGAAGGGCGAAGCCTCGGCATTTACCTTGGAATTGCCGCCTTACCGCCGCCCGAGCATTTTGCGCATCCTCTACACCTCCCTTATCGATCGCACCCTTTTCGTCCTCTGGCGGGCAATGCAGACCGCGGCTCCGGCGGGGGCGGTCATTTGGGTCTTGGGCAACCTCTACGTGAATGGCATCAGTCTGGCGCAGCATATCGCCAACTTCCTGAATCCCTTTGGAGTGCTGCTGGGATTGGATGGGGTCATCCTGTTGGCTTATGTGATTGCCATCCCGGCGAACGAAATCGTCGTCCCGACCATGTTGATGGTCTACATGGGCACCGGCATGATGACCGATTTGCCCAACCTATCTACACTCAAGACCTTACTGGTGGATGGTCATGGTTGGACGATGTTGACTGCCATCAATCTGATGTTGTTCTCCCTGCTGCACAACCCTTGTGGAACCACCATCCTAACCATTTATAAGGAGACCAAGAGCAAGAAATGGGCTGCGTTGAGCGTGGTGATCACCTTAGGCACAGCGTTTCTGGTCACCTTTCTCACGGCGAGCGTTGCCCGGCTGTTGGGGTGGGTGCCGTGATTCTGCGCGTGCACGAGGAAGAGGTGCGTGCAGGGGGTCAACCGCCCATCATCCTTCGAACGTGACAAATGACACTTGAAAAAATGGGAGGAGTGCATTATAATTAATTGTGGTCTGACCATCAGACACCTGACCACTAGGCTTCTTGACCATTCATCTTCCGCAAAATGCAAGGCTCCCTGTGGATAAAGATTTGTTGACCCTTCCCCATGACCTTTTGACCCCTGTCAAACAGCAGAAAGTTTACCTTCAGATTGTCGAGCAGTTCATTGACCGCATCGAGCGCGGTGAGTTCAAGCCGGGCATGCAATTGCCCCCCGAGCGCGAACTGGCGCGGTTATTGGGTGTGAGCCGTGCCTCTCTGCGCGAAGCGCTCACCGTGCTCCAGATGATGGACCTGATTGAAACCATCCCCGGACAGGGCACCCGCATCACCGGCAAGCCCGGTGCAGCCCTGCGCAATTATCTCAGCAACATCAACATCGGTGAAAGTCCCTTCGTTATCATTCAAGCCCGCAAGACGATTGAGCCCTCGATTGCCTCGCTCGCCGCCACCCACCGCAGTGAGGCTTCTCTGCAGGCGATGACGGAGATATTAGAGTGGGTCGATTCCGACCGCTCTGAAGCCCAAGTGTTGCGTGACATTTTCAGCGAAGGCGACCGACGCTTCCACCTGGAGATCGCCAGAGCCACCGATAACCCCATTTTGATCAGCATCCAGGAGATGTTCCACTCCCTGATGGGACAGGAACTGTGGCTGACGCTGATGCGCCACACCAGTTTTGCCACTCCCGGTCGTTGGGAAGAAGCCAGCCAGGAACATCACCGCATCCTCGATGCCATTCGTCAACGCGATAGCCGCGCGGCTGCCCACGCCATGAGGGCTCACCTGCAACGGGTTGAAAAGATCATGGTTCAAGCAGATTTGATCTCCAACGTGCCTGCAGAAGACAATGTAGAAACATCCATCTGAAGAAAGGAGTCACCATGAGGTTCAAACGCATCCTCTCAGCCATCGACTCGCATACCGAAGGCGAGCCGGCACGAGTTGTCATCGGGGGTGTGCCGGTGATCCCCGGCAACACCTTCCAGGAGAAATGGGAATGGGCGAAGAAGAATCTAGATGGTTTACGCAAGATGCTGATGTTCGAGCCGCGTGGCAGCAACGTCATGTCCGGCAGCATCCTGACGGCGCCTTGCACCCCTGGAGCAGACATCGGGGTGATTTACATCGAGGTCAGCGGTTTTCTGCCGATGTGCGGACACGGCACCATTGCCACCTGCACGGTGCTGGTCGAAGCCGGCTTGGTGCCGGTCACCGAACCGATCACCGAACTGACCTTGGATACACCCGCCGGCTTGGTCAAAGCCCGCATCCGAGTTGAGGATGGGATAGCCAAAGATGTCACCATTCAAAATGTGCCTTCATTCCTCTACAAATCTGATGTGGTTGTGGAGGTTCCCGAATTGGGCAAGGTTAAGTTGGACATTGCCTACGGGGGGAACTTCTACGCCATCGTTTCGGCTGAAGCAGTGGGCTTGGAATTGGTCCCCTCCTCCGCCAAGGAGATCGTACGCAAGGGTTCGTTGATTCGCGAGGCAATCTTCGAGCAAGTGGAGGTGGTTCACCCGCTCAATCCGTCCATCCGTTATTGCAGCCACGTCCGTTTCATCTCCCCATCACCCAACCCCAAGGCGACCACCCGCAATGCGGTGCTCTATTCGGCAGAGGGGATTGACCGCTCCCCATGTGGCACCGGCACCAGTGCCGAGATGGCATTTCGTTACGCGAAGGGCATGCAGAAACTGCACGAGGAGTTCGTCAGCGAAAGCATCATCGGCAGCCTGTTCTACGGCAGTTTGGTGGAGGAGACGAAGGTCGGACCTTATGTAGCGGTTGTGCCGACCATTCGCGGCAGTGCCTATATCTCGGGCATTCAGCAATTCGTGCTCGACCCGCGTGACCCCTGGCCGGAGGGCTTCTACCTGGGCGAGAGCAGCCGATGGGGCGCGGAGTTTTAAATTGCGTGTCTTGCCTGAGCCGTGATTGCGTGTGACGGTAAGACACTCCTTCAATTATTGAACGCTAACTCTGAAGATGACCGGTATGAATTTATGACATCGTAAGGAAAGGAGTGAACTTGATTTTATGTCTTCCTCACGAAAACCTTTGATCGGTGTTTTCCCTCTAGTGCCTTTTGCTCTAAAAGAAGACCAATCGCCCGATTACGACGCTCTGGCTGAAAACGTGGATTTCCTCGCCAAAAGCGGTGTGCACGGGTTGGTGATGTTCGGCTGCATGGGAGAGTTTTATGCCCCCACCGAAGAAGAGTACAAGCATTGTGTGGAGGTGGCGGTTCAGGCAGCCGCCGGGCGGATTGCCGTGGTGGTCGGCACCACCTGGCAGAATACTCACGAGTGCGTGCGCCGAACGCAGTTCTGTGAGAAGGCAGGCGCCGATGGCGTCATGATTGCTGCTCCTTACGTGATCAACCTAACACGAGATGTCGTTCTGGAGCATTATCGTATCATCAACCAGGCTATCGATGAGATTCAGATCATGGTCTATAACTACCCGCCTTTGGCACGTGGATTCAACATCACCCCTGAGTTGTGGGACGAGTTGCTCGAACTCGAACACATCAAAGCCCTGAAGGAATCCAACGGGGATGTCTGGCATCGCACACGCATTCACGCCAAGATTGCTCACGCGATCAACATCTTCCCCGGCGGGGAGGCTTGGATGTTCAGCGATTTCCTGATGGGTGCCAAAGGTGTGGTTTCCTTATTTGGGATCACTGTGCCACAGGCTGTCCTTGCCCTGTATCAGGCTCTGCTCGCTCGAGATTTAGAACGAGCCATTCCCTTCGTTCAAGAGTTTACCGAACTCTCCTCGTACATCACCTTGGAGAACGAGGTGGCTGCACTCAAAGCCACTGCAGAAATCGGCGGACACAAAGCCGGCAGACCCCGTTCGCCCTATCAACCACTTCAACCTGAAGTGAGAGCAGTATTCGAAAAGCATTTGGCTAGGTTGGCTGACATGGTGAAGTGATCATCCATGAATCCCTCAAAGCCACAAATCCTTTATCTCAAGGAGGTGCACACATCGAAAAACAGCCTCGCCATTTTTCACAGCAACCCAAACAAACTCAAGATATCTCATTATGGAGGAATGCAATGTACAGAAAGGTCCTGTTCGTTCTAAGTTTGCTTGCCATCGTCAGTGTGTTACTGGGTGCGTGTGCTACCGGCGGAACACCGACTGCAGAGCCCACACAAGCAGAGGTCAGCGAGCCTACGCAAGAGACTGCCGCGGGTGCGACGGGCAAGCCACTGGTGTTAGGTCTTCCGGCTATTCAGACGGGTGCAGATACCTACATCCATGGGGAACTCATTGTTGCGGCATCACAATTTGCAATAGATGAAATCAATGCCAAAGGTGGCGTGCTCGGCAGACCGTTACAATTGCTCGTCATGGATGATGCTGGTGACCCCAAGCAGGGCGTGAATGTAGCCCACTCGTTCTGCGGCAATCCTGAAGTGATTGCCGTACTAGGGCATGCCTACAGTGGTGTGACCATCCCTGCCCTGCCGGTTTACAACGAATGCCGCATGCCTGTGATCGTGCACGGCACGAACCCGAAGATCACCGAATTGGGCTTCGACAACGTGGTTCAAAACACCCCGAACGATCTGATCACCGGGCAGGCTGCAGCAGACCATGCCAAAGACGAACTCGGCATCAAATCGGTTGCCATTATCCACAACAAATCCATGTGGGGTGCAGGTGTAGCCTCCGTGTTCAAGATGCGTTGTGAGGAACTCGGCATCACGGTGACCTCCTTCCAGGGTGTGGACCCCGAAGATGTGGATTTCACTCCCGTTCTCACCAAGGTCAAAAACGAGAATCCCGATGCCGTTTACTTCGCCGGCTATACTGAGCAGGGTCTGATGCGCAAACAGATGGTACAACTCGGCATGACCCAGAAATGGCTAGCGGCGGAGGCTACGAGTTCCGAGTATATTGACATCACCGGCGAAGCAGGCATTGGTACCATCTCTGCCACTGCAGCACCCCCGCTGGACTTCCGCCAGGAGATGATTGACTTCGCCAAGCGCTTTGAGGCAAAGTACAACAAATTGCCCGAATCGTGGAGTTCTTACTACTACGATATGGTCTATGCCATTGCAGATGCCATCACCAAGGCGAACAGCGACAAGCGCGAGGACATCGTTCAGACGCTGAAGAAGATTGATGTGCCCAGCGTCATCTATCCCCAGGGATTGCAATTTGACTCCCATGGTCGCGTTGTTCATCCGGTGACCTTCATCTATGAACTCGGCTCAGACCTCAAGTACAAGACCATCTTCGTATGGCAGGGCACACCCCCCTACCAGACGATGTCCGAAGAGGAATATCAAAAGATCATCGAAAGTTTGAAGTAGTTCATTTGGGGAGATGGATGAAGATGACCTTCATCCATCTCCCTCCAACCCCAAAATGGTTTAGGAGTGGTGTTCTCATGAGCATGTTCTTGCAGCAACTGGTCAATGGGTTTACTGTGGGATGTCTTTATGCGCTGCTGGCGATCGGCTATAGCATGGTTTACGGCGTTCTCAAGATGGTCAACTTCGCCCATGGCGAATTGTTCATGCTTGGACCGATGTTTGGCTTGTTCCTTTTGCGATCGCTCGGCATTGTTCAGGGAAGACTGAACATGATCCCTGCCAATTTGACCCCTGAGCAGACCGCTGGAGTTTTGGTGTTGAGTTTGATCGGAGGCGCAACGTTCTCAGCCATCGTTGGGCTGATCATGGAAAGAACGGTCTATCGCCCGTTGCGAAACCGCAATGCCGTCTGGGAGATCGCCATGATCGCAGCCATGGGCGTATCCTTAGCCCTGCAAAACGCAGCCATGTTGATCTTCGGTCATCAGCAGAAGGGCTTTCCTTCCATTATCAAAACCAAGTATTACACCGTCGCCGGCGCAAACTTCTCCAATATGCAGTTGTTCATCTTGGCTTTTGTCGTCTTTCTGCTAATCTTCCTTTACTATTTGGTTAACAAGACGTACATGGGGCGCTGCTTTAGAGCGGTGGCACTCGACCGTTGCGCTGCCGGTTTGATGGGCGTCAACGTGAATGCTGTGATTGCCTTCGTGTTCGTCTTGGGACCGGCTATCGGCGCTGCCAGTGGCGTGCTCTATGCCATGTCATACGGTCAGGTATATTACCTGATGGGCATGACCGTGGGTATGAAAGGATGGATTTCTGCCATCATCGGTGGGATCGGGAGCATCCAAGGTTCAGTGGTTGGAGGCTTCATTCTGGGCGTCCTCGAGGTCATCGGGGCTGGCTACCTGCCCCTGATCACCGGAGGAGAGATGGGCGCAGAGTATCGCAACATCTTCGCCTTCGTCATGTTGATTGTGTTCCTCCTCGTTCGTCCCCAAGGACTTTTCGGTAAGCGAGGTGTAGGGTGAAAACTGCATTGGGTGATTGGAACGATCAGATTGCACTGAGGATAGAAGCAATCAACCGCCATCCTCTTGGTCGGTTTCTGCTGCCGATGTTGACTATCCTCGGCTTTGCCGTATTGCCTTTGATCATCCGCAGCAATTACTGGATTCGAGTATTCGATTCGGCGGGTATCTACATCATGATGGCGCTTGGTCTCAACGTCATCTTGGGCTATACCGGCTTGCTGAATCTGGGATATGCTGCTTACTTTGCCATCGGTGCGTACATGTGGGCGATGCTAGGCTCGCCCCATTTCGGCATCCACTGGAATTTCTGGGTTGTCTTCTTCTTAGCCGGGTTGGCTGCAGGGATTGCTGGCTACTTGCTGGCTATTCCAGGATTGGGGTTGAAAGGCGATTACTTGGCTTTGGTCACCATTGGCTTTGGCGAAAGCATTCGAATCTTAGCGAACAACCTTAAAATGACCAATGCAGCCATGGGCATCTCTCAAATTGACCCCATGACCATAGGACCTCTCAAGGCGAGCACTGTACAGCATTATTACTATGTTCTTCTCGTTATCTGCATCGTAGAAGTCATCCTCATGAGGCGATTGGAGAACTCTCGCATCGGGAATGCATGGATGGCAGTGCGAGAGGATGAATTGGCTGCCGAATCGATGGGGTTGGACACACGCAACCTGAAGTTGCTCGCCTGCTTCATCGGAGCGATCCCGGCAGGCATGGCGGGTGTTATGTTCGCTGCCATGCAGACCTATGTCAGTCCGGTGAGTTTTAAGTTCATCGAATCGATCACCGTTGTTGCCATGGTCATCGTCGGTGGACGGGCAAATGTTTACGGTGCTGTGTTGGGGGCGCTTTTACTAGTGGTTGTGCCCGAACCCCTGCGAGGCTCTGTCTTCGATAGCGCTCGCATTCTCATCTATGGGCTGTTGCTGATTGTGATGATGATCTTCAAGCCTCAAGGGTTCTGGCCGCGTCGCTATCGTGGTCAACGCCGCCTAGGGGTTGCCAAGAAGGGCGAGGAACCATCTCCAGCCTATGCTGCAGGCACCCAATCTTCAGCAAGAGGTTAGCCTATGAATCCAAACGCTTATTCAAAGACGGATGGACAGACAGTCGCCGAGAAGGGCGATCAGTTTCTGGTGATCGATCGCCTTTCCAGGCATTTTGGCGCATTGAAGGCAGTGGATGAAGTCAGTTTTGCAGTGAAGCGCGGTCAGATTTTCTCGGTCATCGGTCCCAATGGTGCGGGCAAGACAACCTTGTTCAACGTGATTACAGGCATCTACCCCCCGACAAGCGGAGATGTCCTCTTCGAGGGAAAGAACCTGAAAGGCTTGCTAGCCCATCAGATCACTCGTCTAGGCATAGCCCGCACCTATCAAATCGTCCGTTTGTTCGATAACATGAGCGTTTTAGAAAACACCATGGTGGGGTTCTACTGCCGTATCAGAGCCAGCGTATGGGATATCTTGCTGAATCTACCGAGAGCCCGAAACGAACGGCGGATGGTTCGAGAGAAGGGCTTGGAGTTGTTGGATCGAGTTGGTTTGTTGGATTACAAAGATGACCTAGCCGCCAATCTCCCCCTCGGTCTGCGCAAGCGATTGCAGATTGCTCGTGCCTTGGCGACCGACCCCAAGGTCCTCCTGCTCGATGAACCAACCGGCGGAATGAACCCATCGGAGAAAGTAGAAATGATGGGACTCATTGAACGCCTGCGCAATGAAGGCTTGACCATCCTGCTGGTTGAGCATGACATGAATGTCATTATGGGGATATCCGATTGGATTGTGGTCCTGGATTATGGCGTGAAAATCGCCGAAGGGAAACCCGAAGAGATTCAGACCAACCCTGTGGTCATCGAAGCCTACCTAGGAAGAGGTTTGGAAAATGTCACTGCTAAAAATTGACAATCTCGTCACCAAATATGGAGAGGTCATTGCGCTAAACGGTATTTCAATGGAGGTTCATCAAGGGGAGATTGTGGCATTGATCGGCAGTAATGGTGCTGGTAAGAGCACTACTTTGATGACCATCTCTGGCTGGGTGCGACCGTCTAGCGGCAAGATTTTTTTCGAAGGCAGAGAAATCCAGGGTCAGCCAATGCACAAGATTGTGGAATACGGCATCATTCAATGCCCTGAAGGGCGAGGGCTTTTCAGCGAAATGACCGTGGAAGAGAATCTTCTCATGGGGTATTACACGAATCGAAAACGTGGTAACCCCTATAAGACCATGGAAAGGGTGTTTGAACTCTTCCCCATTCTCAAGGAACGTTTGAAACAGGATGCTTCCACATTGAGCGGCGGGCAACAGCAGATGCTCTCCATTGGACGAGCCCTCATGGCTACCCCCAAGTTATTGATGCTGGATGAACCCTCTTTAGGATTGGCACCGCTTCTGGTGGAAAAGGTATTTGAGACCATCCAACGCATTCACGAAGAGGGTACGACGATCCTCCTAGTCGAGCAGAATGCTCGGGCTGCCCTCTCCATCGCTGACCGTGCCTACGTCATGGAGGTTGGTACGATCACTTTGGAAGGCACAGGTAGAGAGTTGCTCGACAACGACGAGGTGCGTAAAGCCTACTTGGGTGGACGTTAGGCGCCCCTTAGGGTTTCTCAGCAAAGGAGCCTTCATGCCACTGAAATTGAGCCAAAAAGACCGCCAGATGTTGGAAGGCAAGTATGGCGAAGCAGCCAAGTTAGCCATGACCATCATCGTGCGCATGGCTCAGGTCCTCGAGGTGGATGAACTGATGGACATCACCCAAGCGCATATTGATGGCTGTGGCTTGATGAGCGATGCCAGCCTGGATTTTGCCGAGACCATGGCGAGGCTAGGCGGCAGGGTCGCCGTCCCTACTACCTTGAACATGATTCCGTTGGACCTGCAGAATTGGCAGAAGCAGGGTGTGCCGCAAGAATTTGCCCAAAGAGCCCTGCGCATGGCAAACGCCTACATAGACATGGGCTGCATTCCCACCTGGACCTGCGCACCCTATCAGGGAACGCTCGTGCCGCGTTTCGGGCAGCAGATCGCCTGGGGAGAATCCAACGCCATCGTCTATGCCAACTCCGTCCTGGCGGCGCGGACCAACCGCTATGCCGATTTCTTCGACCTATGCGCTGCCATCACCGGACGCGTCCCCAAATGCGGGCTGCATCTCGAAGAAAACCGCAAAGGGCAGATTCTCTTCCGCTTGGTCGAAATCCCCGAAGACCTGTTCTCGGATGAGAGCATGTATGCTGCTCTGGGTCATCTCATCGGGCACATTGCTCAGGATCGCATCCCGGTGATTGAGGGATTGCCGAAGGACATCACCAGCGATCAACACAAGGCGTTGGGCGCGGCGGCAGCCTCCGCCGGCGCTGTGGGACTCTATCACGTCATCGGCGTCACCCCCGAAGCCCAAACCTTCAACCAGGCATTCCAAGGCAGCGAACCCCAAGACATCATCGAGATTCGCTTAGCAGACCTCCTCGCCGCAAGAGACGAACTCTCCACCCTTCGCGGTGCAGACATCAAAGTGGATGCCATCGTCTTGGGATGCCCGCACTTTTCTTTCACCGAGTTCCAACGCCTGGCTCAACTCATCGAGGAAATTCCAGAGAGGGTGCATTCCGCCGTGCGCTTCATCGTGCTCACCAATCAAATGACCTATGGACTGTTGGAACGCAGCCACCTCCTGCGAACGATCACCGACTTCGGTGTCGAGATCGTCCTGGATACCTGCGTCTTCCATTCGCCCCTTCTCGCAGCAAAGGGCGGGGTAGTCATGACCAATTCGGGCAAATGCGCTTATTACGCCCCTGGAGAACTGAAAGCCAAGGTGGTCTTCGGTACCATGGAAGAATGCGTCCGTTCGGCGGTAAAGGGCATGGTTGATCGTCAGGAGGAACGATGGGGCAAGTCTTAAAAGGTAAAGCGATCGTCCCTGGAGAAGCCTGTGGACCAGCCGTTGTCTCGCGCCAGGCAATCAGTTTCTGGGGAGGGTTCGATCCTGCCAACGGTGAGGTGATTGACCATCGCCACGATTGCTTGGGCAAGGTGCTCACCGGCAAAGTGTTCGTCTTTCCCACTGGCAAGGGCTCCAGCACGGGCAGCGCGGTTTTGGCAGAGAGCATCCGCAATGGCACCGCGCCCGCCGCCTTGATCCTCCACAAGGTGGACCCTATTCTGGCTTTGGGCGCCATCTTGGCAGATGAACTCTATCATCGCACTGTGCCGATCGTGCTCCTTTCTCAGGAGGATTTCGAGACGATTCGAGATGGAGATACCCTGTTCATCAGAGAAGATGGCTCCATACTGGTCAACCCACCCGAGTAAACCAAGGAGGTTTCTTCAGGTCAGTTAGACACTTATTCTATAATAATCGCAAGGACGTATTCATGAGTTATCCAGATGTTGTCATCATCGGTGGCGGAGTAGTTGGTTGTGCTTGCGCCTATTACCTCACACAAGCAGGTGTTCGGGTTCACTTGGTCGAGAAAGGCGCTTTGGGATCAGGTGCCTCGAGAGCAGGCATGTCTCACATTGTCACTTGGGAAGAACCTGAAATCCACCTTCACCTGGCTAAGGAGAGCAGGAATCTTTACCAAGAACTCAGCCAGGTGCTTCCCATGGATATTCAATATCGGCAGACGGGCAGCATTGCCATCGTCGAGCAACCGGAGGGCATGGCATCCTTTGGCGAGACGGTGCGCCGCTTGCAGGATTGGAGAGTGAAATGCCAACTCTTGAGCCCTGCAGAGTTGAACGCCATCGAGCCGAGCATTGCCCCCGATGTGGGAGGTGGAGCATATTTTGAGGAGGATGCCCAAGTCAACCCACTTTATGCCACCCAGGCAATGGCTTGCGCAGCGAAGGAGGGTGGCGCAGTCATCGAAACATTCAATGAAGTAGTGGGTATCGAGTGCACCCCCGATCACACGCGGGTGACTGCCGTACAAACGGTTAGGGGACGCATCCCCTGCGAGAAGATCGTCATTGCCGCCGGGGCGTGGAGCGGGCAGATCGCTCAAATGGTCAACCTGGAGGTGCCCATCTCACCCCGCAAAGGCACCTTGGTCGTTACCGCGCCGGTGCCAGAGGACCTCTTTCATTGCAAGATTCTCCTGGCAGCAGGGTACATGGATTCGGTGAGAGAGGGTGCCAGCAGTGGTGTCGCCGTGGCTGCCAACCTTCAGCAGGTCAAAAACGGAAACCTGCTGCTGGGAAGCAGTCGCCAGTTCGTCGGCTTCGATGCCTCGGTAGACCCCGCTGTCGTCTCGGCGATGATGAAGCGCAACCTGCGCTTTTTCCCCGGGCTGGCAAAGGTCACTGCCATTCGCACTTGGGCGGGTTTTCGACCCTATACGCCGGATTTGTTGCCCATCATCTCGGCAGTGGATTCGATCCAGGGGCTCTACATTGCCGCTGGACACGAGGGCATTGGCATTACCGAAGCACCCATCACAGGCAAACTGATCAGCCAAATCGTTACAGGACGGGCACCAGATCTGCCTCTCGGTGTGCTCTCGTTATCGCGCTTCAATAAAACATCTTAACTTTCATTGGTTACGGAGGAATCGTCAATGGTGAAACAATATCGCGGTGTCTTTGCAGTGATCTTCACGCCTTTCGATGAGAAGGGAGATCTGGACGAAGCAGCCTTGCGACGGCATATTCGCTACCTCTTAGACGAGTGTGGAGTGCACAGCATCATACCCACCGGCAGCACCGGAGAGTTTGCCTTTCTGAGCGAGGCGGAACGTCTGCGGGTGATGGACATCACCTTGGACGAGGTGGACAAACGTGTCCCGGTCTACATCGGTGCAGCCGCCTGCTCAACCCGAGAGACCATCTATTATGCTCAGCGTGCCGAGCAGGCTGGCGCCGATGGCGTCATGGTGGTCTCGCCGTATTATGGCAGCCTATCCCAGGATGAACTCTACGAACATTTTGCCACCTTGGCACGTAACATTTCCATTCCCATCATTCTCTACAACAACCCCGGCACCTCCGGGTCAGATATGCTTCCTCCACTGATTGCTCGCCTAGCAGAGTTTGACAACATCGCCGCCGTCAAAGAGAGCAGTGGCGTCATGCAGCGCGTCTCCGAAATCATGCGCTTGTGCGGTGATAAGATCGAAGTGCTCTGCGGTTGCGATACCCTCGTGTTGGAGATGTTCCAAATGGGGGTAGAGGGATGGGTAGCTGCACCGGCAAACCTGATCGGAGAGTTGTGCGTCGAATTGTTCAACCTAGCCGTCGAACAAAAGGACTTTGCCAAAGCCAAAGAATTGTACTTCAAGGTGTTGCCGCTGACGGATCTCTTCGAATCCTCGGGCAAGTATGTGCAACTCGCCAAAGCCGGTCTGGAGATGCGAGGGATGCCCATCGGCAAGCCACGTATGCCCCTGCTCCCACCCGATCCCCAGTTGCTCGAACGGTTGCGTGAAATCCTTGCTTCTTTGCACCTGCTCAAATCCGCGGCAAGGGCTTGATCGCCTCGGTGCAACGATGACCGATCTCTTTTTTAAATAAACGATGCGACTGAAACGCATGCTCACTGCCGTAGATGCCCACACAGAAGGCAACCCAGAGCGGGTGGTCATTGCCGGCATACCACCCATTCCGGGTGCGACCATGCTGGAGAAGGCGCGATTTGCTCGCGAGCATTTAGATGTGCTGCGCACGTTTTGCGTCTGGGAGCCGCGCGGTCATGAGAACATGTACGCCTCTCTCCTCGTGCCACCTTGCCATGAACAGGCTGACTACGGAATCCTTTACCTGGAGCCCGGCGGTTATGCTACGATGTGTGGGCATGGCACGATCGCTATCTGCACCGTCTTGGTCGAAATGGGGTTGGTCGAAGCCCGCGAGCCAGAGACGTTGATCACCTTAGATACCCCCGCGGGGCTGGTGGAGGCGCGCGTTGCGGTGAAGGATGGAGTAGCCGAATCGGTGACCATCTGCAACGTGCCGTCCTTCCTGTATGAGGCAGATGTGAAGGTGGAGGTCCCCGGGATTGGAACGGTGACGGTAGATATTGCTTACGGTGGTAACTTCTATGCCATCCTACCTGCTCGGCAGGTCGGTTTAGAGGTCCATCCACAATATTTTCATAAATTAATCGAGGTTGGTACATCCATTTGGAAGGCAGTCAATGAACAAGTGGAGGTCTTCCATCCTCTGGAGCCGCACATCAATTGTGTAAACTACGTGGAATTTTCTGCTCCACCTGACCATCCCAAAGCAAGCATGAAAAACGCAGTGGTCGTCCCTCCTAGGGGGATGGATCGTTCCCCCTGTGGTACCGGCACCAGCGCCAAGATGGCAACCCTCTATGCCAAGAATCAATTGAGGCTACATCAACCCTTCGTTCATGAAAGCATCATCGGCAGCCTGTTCTACGGTGAATTGATCGAAGAGACCACAGTCGGTAAGTTTACTGCAGTCGTGCCGACCATTCGCGGCAGTGCTTATATCATGGGCATCCATCAGTTTGTATTGGATGAGCGCGACCCGTTCCCTCGAGGTTTTACGTTGAGTGAAACAGAAGCCCTTTACGGCTTCGATTTCCAAATCAAGCCCAAGTGAGGCAACCAACCCATGAGAATTTTCTTCAAACCCATCGGAGACCTGCGCGATTACTTCGGTCGCGAGCCACAGGAGATCGAGTTACCGGACCATGCTGTTGTCAGGGATTTGTTGGAGGTGATTGCGGAGCGTTGGGGAAGCGCCTTGCCCACTTATCTGTGGGATGTGCAACAACGCGCCTTTCGCGGTGCGGTATTCTTTGTTGTGGATGGCAAAGTCCTGAAAGACCTAGATGCGCCCCTGCAGGATGGGCTTGAAGTGACTTTGCTCAAAGCCCTTTCAGGAGGTTGAACGCAGCGGAAGACATAGGAGGATGTGTGGAATGGCATTTCCTCTATGAGGCAAATCATCCGGCTCATCTTTGAAAGTTTAGGAGGAACCATGGCAGAAAGGTTAAAAGGTTATGCTGGCAAGCAAATTCGTGTGAACTTGGATCGGTGGGAGGCGCGCGTAGAGGATGTCTCCTCGGAGATCTCACGCAAGTTCTTGGGCGGAGTCGGCTATGCAGCCAAGATTCTCTACGATGAATTGTTGCCGGGGATCGATCCCCTCGGACCGCAGAACAAGATGATCTTAGCCACCGGTCCGCTCAGCCTGAGTCAGATTCCCGGTGGTGGCTCGATTGAACTGTGCTTCAAGTCTCCCCTGACCGGGGTATGGGGTGAAAGTCGCGTGGGTAGTGATTTCGGTCCCGAATTGAAGAAAGCAGGTTATGACTATGTCATCATCGAGGGCAAATCAGCAGAGCCGGTCATGCTTGTGATTCGCGATCAGCAGATCGAGTTCCGCAAAGCCGGGCATCTTTTAGGGAAGACGGTCTCGGAGAAGAGTGCTGCCATTCGCGAGGAATTGGGCGATCGGCGCTTTTGCATTCTATGCATCGGTCCTGCGGGTGAGAAATTGGTGAAGGTTGCCTCGGTGATGGCAGATGATCGTGCTGCAGGTCGTTGTGGCGTTGGTGCGGTCTGGGGCGCCAAGAACCTGATTGCGGTGGCGGTGCGCGGCACTCAAAAGATTGAACCTGCCCATACGGAACAGTTCAAGAAATACCTCAAACAAACCCACGATGAGATCAAAGAAAACCCCATGTTCCAGGGCTTGCAGCAGTTTGGCACCATCGGCGACATCCCCAGCAACGATGATGGCGGCGATTGGCCCACCAAGAACTGGCAATCCAACTCGTGGGGCAAAGGTCCCGAACTGTTCGACTACTATCAGAGCAAGAACTTCATCCGTGGCTTTGGATGCTATAAAGGGTGCACCATGGCATGTGCGCGCGAGGTTCATGTCGAAAACGGACCGTTCAAAACGCCGAAACACGGCGGCGCCGAGTACGAATCCATCTCCTGCTTCACTGCCTACATTCTGAACGAGGACATGGATGCAGCCGTTCATGCTACCTATTTGTGCAATGAACTGGGGCTAGATACCATCTCGACCGGAGCGATCATCGCGTTCGCCATGGAGTGCTATGAGAAGGGATTGCTGACGAAAGAAGATTGCCAAGGGCTGGATTTGCGCTGGGGCAATGCGGAGGTTCTACCGACGATTGTCAGGAGGATTGCCTACCGTGAGGGCATCGGCGATCTCCTGGCGGAGGGAGTGCGGAACGCGGCGAAGAAGATCGGACGCGGCGCTGACGAATTTGCCATCCATGGTCGAGGGCTGGAAGCCCCAGCACACGATCCGCGCTCCGGCAAAGCCTTAGCCATCACCTATGCCACCTCCAATCGCGGCATGTGTCACATCCACCCGTTGGAGGGCATGGCATGGGATCGCGGCAAATTGGACTGGGGCTTGCAAAAGTACGGCTTGCCCGACCCGAACACCGTGGACCGTTGGGACGAAGCCGGCAAGGGCAGTGCCGTAAGCCTGCTGCAAGATGGGCTGGTGTTGCCCGATGTGCTCGGTACCTGCAAGTTCTACATGTATGGCGGCGTGACGCTAGACCACTGGGCGGAAATGATCGCTCACCTCACCGGGTGGGAGATGGATGGCGCCGAATTGCTCAAGATCGGCGAGCGGGTGATCAACCTTCAGCGCCTGTTCAACGGGCGTGAGGGCATCACTGCCAAGGATGACATGCTCCCAGCGCGCATGTTAGCGGTGCCAGCCTTTGGCAAATACAGCACCGAGCTGGCGTGTGTCTTCCGTGAGTTCAACGCGGTGATGCAGGAATACTACCGAACCCGCGGATGGGACCCCGTGACCGGCATGCCCACTCCACAGAAGCGCGCCGAGTTGGGCTTGGACTGATCGCCCACCGCAGGATAATGGATACTCCGATGAATCGATTCGAAGGAAAGGTGGTCATCATCACGGGGGGAAATTCGGGCATCGGGCTTGCGACTGCCCGTTTGTTCCTTGAGGAAGGTGCCAAGGTCGTATTGGCTGCCCGCGACGAAATTCGCGGCAGAGAGGCTCTGGCGTCCTTGGCGTTTGCTGCGGATCGCGTCATCTTCGTTCCCTGTGATGTGCGCCTGCGCAACGATTGCGAACGGGTCGTCCGGCAAACTGTGGAGACCTTCGGTGGCGTGGATGTGCTCTTCAACAATGCCGGGGTGGTTTACGTGGATCGCACTGTGGTCAACACCCCCGAGGAGATGTGGGATGAGACCGTGGACATCAACTTGAAAGGCGCTTATCTCATGTCCCAAGCAGCGATTCCCATCATGGTAAACAGTGGAGGTGGCGTCATCATCCACAATGCGTCGGTGTTTGGTTTGGTGGGCGGCATGGGGGCAGCAGCCTATTGCGCTGCCAAAGGTGGCGTGGTGTTGCTGACCAAGGCAATGGCTCTAGACCATGCCGCCCAGAACATCCGCGTTAACTGCATCTGCCCCGGCAGCGTAGATACACCCATGTTGCGGGCTGAAATGGAAGAGTTAGGGGGCATTGAAAGGATGAAGCCGGTCTTTGCCGCACGCCATCCGATGAACCGCATCTCCTCCGCAGAGGAGGTTGCGCATGCAGTCTTGTTTTTGGCATCTGATGAAGCCTCCTTTATCACCGGTGTTGCCTTGCCCATAGATGGTGGGCGCACCGCCTGGTAAGCCATGCGGATGACTCCAACCGATCTCACCACAAAGCAAAGACTCTCTGCGCGCCTGCGGCTCATCCTAGGTGAAGGGAGAAACGTGTTCCTCAAGGCGGTTCACACCAGCCTGGAACTCTACAAACTCATGATCCCCATTCTGGTGTTGACCCGCTTTCTCGAAGAGGTAGGGGTGGTTACCTGGCTCGGCAACTTGTTGGAGCCGCTGATGGGCGTCGTCGGTCTGCCCGGTAGCATGGGATTGGTCTGGGCAACCTCTCTGTTGGTGGGGACATACGGCGCCTTGCTGGTGCTGATTGCCTTTCTCGCCACCACGCCGCTGACGGTTGCCCAAATGACCATCCTGTTAACCATGTGCCTGATTGCCCACAGTTTGCCCATCGAGGTGATGATCGCCCGCAAAGCCGGTCTGCGTGCCTCCTTTCAAATCCTGCTGAGAGTAGGTGCAAGCCTGTTGTATGGTTGGAGCCTTCACCAACTCTACCGGTTGTTCAATGTCTTCCAAACCCCCATCCACATATGGGTGCCCATCTCAATACCCGACCCTTCGCTGATGGGTTGGGTCAAAGGGCAAGTACAAAACCTGTTCTCGATCTTCCTGATCATCTTGGGCATCCTCGCCCTGTTGCGCCTGCTGGAGGCTTTGGGAATCGTGACCGTTTTGACCAAGATTTTGGGACCGGTGCTACGCTTGATGGGCATTGGCGATCGGGCGGTGCCCATCACGATGGTGGGAATTTTGCTGGGGCTGTCCTTCGGTGGCGGTCTCATCATTCAGGAGGCAAAGTCCGGTCACATCCCACCGCGCGAGATGTTCTTCTCCCTCGCACTCATGTGTATCTTTCACAGCCTGATCGAGGATACCCTGACCATGGTCATGTTTGGGGCACACCTCTCCGGCTTGCTCTGGGGTCGTTTGGTGTTCACCTTCCTTATCATCTATGCCCTGGTGAATCTCATCAACCGCCTTCCAACAGGCGTATTTCAGCGCTACTTTTTCACCAGTGGGCAGCAAAATTCGTAAGGAGATTTGCGATGCACCGTTTTCACCTCGAATCAACGCCAACACCCATCACCTTTACCCTAGATGGGCAAATCATTCAGGCATATGCGGGCGATACCATCGCCAGTGCACTCTATGCTGCGGGCAAGCGCGCCTGGCGACGCTCACATGCTGGCGACCTACGCGGCTTGTTCTGTGGCATCGGTCATTGCTTCGATTGCCTGGTGACCGTCAACGGCGTGCCCAATGTGCGCGCTTGCCAAACGCTTGTCGAACCGGGCATGGTGGTTACCACAAACTTAGCGGGTGAAGAGTGACTTATGGACGAAACGATTGACATTGCAGTGGTCGGTGGTGGACCGGCGGGGTTGAACGCTGCCTTGGCAGCCGCCCAATTAGGCGCTGCGGTGGTGCTCTTAGATGCCTACGTACAACCGGGTGGTCAGTATTTTCGTCAACCACCCCAACATCTGGCTGCGAAACCCTCCCGGCACCAACGCCAAGGGAGAGAACTGTGGCAGAAGGTTGTGGATGTCGGCGTGAAAATCATCTCGAATGCCACCGTTTGGTATGGCGGCTCAGATAGGTCGCTCATTTACTGCAGCCCCCAAGGCAGTGTGAGGTTGAACCCGAAGGCGGTCATCCTCGCCTGTGGCACGTATGAACGCCCGGTGGCTTTCCCCGGCTGGACTCTGCCAGGCGTGCTGTTGACCGGAGGGGCGCAGACCTTGCTCTATCAGGGCGTTTTGCCTGGCAAGCGCGTCTTGCTGAGCGGCAGTGGACCGTTGCAACTGGTGGTCGCCAAAAAGTTGTTGGATGCTGGCGCCGAAGTGGTGGCAGTGCTCGAGGGCTCCTTTCACTTGTTGCAGCGCGGCATGCGCCACCTCGCCGGAATTTGGGGGCAGTGGGAACGCCTGGGTGAGGGGTTGAGCAGTTTGGCAACCCTGTTGCGCAAGGGTGTGCCCTATCGCTTCGGTTGGGGCATCGTTGCTGCCCATGGCGACCAGCAGGTTGAAGGCGCAACCATCGCCCGCTATGATGAGCATTGGCGACCGATTCCGGGTAGCGAGAAAGAGGTCGTTTGCGATACAATTTGTGTGGGCTATGGCTTCGTTCCCTTCACCGCGCTGGGCAAATTGATGGGAGTGAGACATACCTGGGATGCCAAAGGGTATGTGGAAATCCCAGAACGGGATGAGAGGCTGCAGACGAATGTTTCGGGTGTGTATGCCGTGGGCGATGGTGCCGGGCTCGGCGGGGTGCGCATGTCCATCCTTGAGGGTCAGGTGGCAGGCATTGCCGCCGCTGCCCAACTTGGCTACGGAGGGGCAAAGGCGGTGGCTGCCCTCAAGGTGCTCGCCCCGAAGGTCGAACGTGAACGTGCCTTCCAGAAGATGTATGCCGACCTGTTCACGCCCGGTGTGGGACTCTTTGAATTGGCAAAGGAGGATACCCTGATATGCCGTTGCGAAGGTGTTACCCTGGGGCAGATTCGCCGTGCTGTGGAAATGGGCGCAAGTTCTATCACAGAGGTCAAAGCCCTCACACGCACCGGAATGGGCGAATGCCAGGGACGGATGTGCGGTATGCACATCAACTATCTCCTCGCCAAGTGGACGAACAAAGCGCCCACCGACATCGGCGTGAACCCGGCTCGCCCACCGGTCTTTCCGCAACCCATTCAGGCACTGCTCCTCGAAGAGGGATAGGATCGAAACCCTACCACTTGCTGGTGTGGTTGAACCATGGTTGAACGACAGATTCTCTATCTATCTCAAGCGGATGTAGAACGCACTGCACTGAGCCTCACGGAAATCTTGGAGTCGTTGGAAAGGGCTTTCCTGGAAAAGGCTAATGCTGGCGTGGAGATGCCGCCGAAACTGGGCATTCACACCCGCCCAGATGCCTTCAGCCATGCCATGCCGGCGTATATCCCGGCGTTGCACGCCGCCGGGGTGAAGTGGATCAGCGCCTATCCCCAAAACCATGCCTTGGGATTGCCCTACATCACCGGGTTGATCATCTTGAGCGATGAGGAGAGCGGTCTGCCCTATGCGGTGATGGACGCGGCGTGGATTACGGCGTATCGCACGGCTGCCGCCACCGTGCTCTCGGCGCGCTATCTGGCTCGCCCGGAGAGCGAGGTGGTGGGCATTCTGGGCTGCGGGGTGCAAGGGCGTTCCCACCTAGAGGCTCTGGTTGCAACCTTCCCCGTTCGGCGCGCTGTTGCCTATGACATCCAACCCCACGTTCAACAGCAATTTTGCCGAGAGATGCAGGTGAAACTGGGCATCGAGGTCATCGGGGTGGCAACACCGCGGGAAGCAGTCGTGCAGAGCGACCTGGTGGTAACCGCGACACCGATCCAGAAGCACCCCAAGCCGACCATCGAAGGCGATTGGCTTCAGCCAGGTGCTTTTGCCAGTTCGGTAGATTTTGCTTCGTATTGGAGCGCCGCAAGTCTGCAACAAATGGACAAGATTGCCACCGACGATTTATCCCAATATCACCTCTATAAACAGTCAGGATATTTCGCCCACGTTCCCGATCCGTATGCCGATTTGAGCGAATTGATCGCCGCTCAAAAGCCCGCAAGGGAAAACCCCGAAGAACGCACCATCGCCATCAACCTGGGGTTAGCCATGGTAGATATTGCCATTGCCGCTCAGGTGTACCGGCGTGCCCTGCAGCAGAATCTCGGCATCTGGCTTGAGCGCTGAGCAAGAAGTGTAGGTAGACAATCTGATGAGTTCGAATACATCCTTGGGAGGTGGTTGACTTGAACGCAGATGAGATGAAGAAATTTTGGGATGATCCCTACGTTTTCGCCTTTGAAGCAGAGGTCTGTGAGATCATCCGTGAAGCAGATCGGCTTGGATTGATCTTCAAAGAGACCTACTTCTACCCGGAAGGGGGCGGGCAACCCAGCGACCGCGGCAGAATCGCCTCCTTCCCCGTGTTGGATGTGCAAGAGACCGAGGAGGCAATCGTTCACTATCTCGCACGCACGCCAGAGAGCGAAGGCTTCTTCGCCAAAGAGAAGATCGTGCCTTGCGAAATAGACCGCGATTTTCGCATTCACAACATGCGCATCCATACTGCCTGTCACCTGCTGTTTGGCGCGGCTAGAAAGATGTTTGCCGAAGTCCAATATGCCGGCTTCAACATCGGCGAGGTGGGCAGTTTGTATTTGGAAACGCCGCGGCTCATCCGCGTGGATGACCTGCACGAGATGACACGACTGGTCAACGAGGTGGTGGTCGAGGACCGCCCGGTGGTTGCCTATTTTCTCGAACGCGAAGAAGCCCAGAAGATCGAGCAACTCTCCTACAACATCGAACTACCCGCCGGCAAGGTGCGCATCATCGAGGTTAAGGATTGGGATACGGCTGCTTGCAGTGGCACCCATGTGCACAGCACCTTGGCGATCGGTCCCGTCAAGATCATCGAGCGCGAGATCCACAAAAAGGGCGTTACCCGCATCAATTACGCCGTCGGCAAGCGCGCCGTAGCCGAATTGGTCAAGGATGAGAAGACCTTGCTCGAAACGGCGGAACTGCTCAATACCTCCAAAGAGCAAGTTCCCCAGATCGTGCAGAAGATATCTAGTGAATTGCAGAGCAGCCAGAAAGATTTGCGCAAGATGCGCGAGCGATTGCTGGAATACCGCATTCAGGAGTTGCAAGGCAAAGGAGAGAGCATCGGTGGTGTTACCCTCATCACCGATGTGGTTGAATACCTGGATGCGGGCTTGGTACGGCAAATGGCAGCGAAATTGCTCTCCGGCAAGACGGCGACCGTGGTTGCCATCATCGGCGGGTCGGCGGATTTGAGCCTAGCGGTCGGCGCCACGCCAGACCTCCACCTCGCACTTGCCCAGCCCATCGTCACCCTGGCGAAGAAATACGGCGGGGGCGGCGGTGGGAAGCCCGATTTCGTCACCGCCGGCGGTATTCAGTTCAGCGCCCCTACCTTACTGCAAGAAGTGAGAGCCGAGTTGCTCAAGTTGCTACCTAAAACCTAAATGCCCTCTCGGCGGTGCCCTCCCGCCGCTTTGTCGAATTTTAAGGGAAGAGACCGCCAGAGTTCATCCTAACCGATCCATGGAGTAGAGAGCAATGAACATTTCGAGAGTGATTCAAGCCGTGGATGCCCACGCCTGTGGCGAGCACGGTCGTGTCATCGTTGGGGGAGTTGTGGACGTCCCCGGCGCGACCATGTACGACAAGATGTGTTACCTGCGCGACCATGCCGATGGCTTGCGCAAGTTGATGCTGCGCGAACCGCGCGGCTACCCCGTTGCGAACTGCAACCTGATTTTGCCCCCCACCCACCCGGAGGCAGATGCCGGTTTCATCATCATGGAGCAGACCGAATACCCGGGCATGTCGGGGACGAACACCATCTGTGTGGCTACCGTCCTCTTGGAAACCGGCATGGTGCCGATGCGAGAACCGCTCACCGAGTTGACGCTGGAATCGCCTGCCGGTCTGGTGCGCGTGAAGGCAGAGTGCGCCAACGGCAAGGTCAAGCGCGTCACCTTCCAAAACGTGCCTGCCTTTGCTATCTATCTGGACGCGACCATCGAGGTGCCACACTTGGGGAAGGTCAAGGTGGATGTTGCCTATGGCGGCATGTTCTACGTGATCGCCGATGCCGATCAGTTCGGTCTGCGCTTGCTGCCGGAAGAGGGTCGCGAGATCGTGCGCATCGGAGAGATGGTCAAAGCCGCTGCCCGTGAACAACTGCCGGTGGTGCACCCAGAGCAGCCGGGCTTTCAGGGCATCACCATCGCTCAGTTATCGGGTCCACCCACGCACCCGCAGGCGCATCGCAAGAACGTTGTCGTCGTCTCGATCGGCGAGTTGGACTGGAATCGCCCATCTACCTGGACGGGGGCGATCGACCGTTCCCCTTGCGGCACCGGCACCTGCGCCAAGATGGCAACGTTATATGCCAAAGGCTTGCTCGGTTTGCACCAGGACTTCCACCACGAGGGGATTTTGGGCACTATCTTCACCGGTCGTCTCATCGAAGAAACCAAGGTGGGCGAGTATCAGGCAGTGGTGCCGACCATCAGCGGTCAGGCGTGGATCACCGGCATGGCAAACTACATCCTCGAAGCAGATGACCCCTTCCCAGAGGGGTACACCATGGGAGATATTTGGTAAACCAGACCAATTTTAGGAAACAGAAGGGACTTCAGCGTTCGTCGGCTGGAGGTGCTGCAGGTCCGTAATCCAGCACTTCCAGCCCGGGCGCGCCGGGTTGTGTGGGGGCAACGATGCCCTTGGCTTGCATGGTCTCGATCAGACGAGCGGCGCGGGTGTAGCCGATGCGCAGGCGGCGTTGCAGCAGGGAGATGGAAGCACGCCCCTGCCGGCGCACCAAATCCACCGCCTCGTTGTAGAGGGGGTCTAAAGTCTCCTCTGGGGTCATGTCCTCCCACATTGTCATCTGCTTGAGCGGAACGCCGGAAGGAAGGGCATCTATGGCTTCCTCGGTGTATGCCTCGGTGTTGCTGCTGAAACTGCGCCAATAAGCCACCAAGCGTTGGATCTCGGCTTCGGTGACGAAAGTGCCCTGTAAGCGCAGGGGTGCCGCGGCATCGGGTGCCTGGAAGAGCATATCGCCCCGCCCGAGCAATCGTTCGGCGCCGGGCTGGTCGAGGATGACGCGGCTATCCACGCCGGAGGCAACCGCAAAGGCAATGCGCGCCGGGAAGTTCGCCTTGATCAGACCGGTGACCACATCCACCGAGGGGCGTTGCGTAGCAATCACCAGATGGATGCCGGTGGCGCGTGCCAATTGCGCCAGACGGGTGATCGTCCGTTCGGTTTCATCTGGGGCTAACATCATCAAATCCGCCAGTTCGTCAATGAAAACCACCAAATGTGGCAGGGGAGGTTCGCCGTGGGCGGCGAGGCGCGCATTGTAATCATTGATGTTTCGCGCTCCCACCTGAGCCAGTTTGTGGTAACGTTTGTCCATCTCGCGTGCTACCCACTGCAAGGCACCGACCACCCGCTCCAGTTCGACCACTACCGGGGTCAGCAGGTGCGGAATGCCGTTATACCCGGTCAGTTCCACCCGTTTGGGGTCCACCATGATCAGGCGCAGGCTATCCGGCGTATTGTGCAATAGCAGGCAACAGATGATGGAATTGACGCACACCGACTTCCCCGAGCCGGTTGTGCCGGCGATCAGCAGATGCGGCATGGCAGCTAAATCCGCCGCCACGGGGTTGCCCGCCACATCCTGACCCAGGGCGATGCGCAACGGTGAGGGGATGCGCCGAAAGGCTTCGCTTTCGATCACCTGGCGCAACCGCACTAGGGTGACCTCCTCATTGGGCACCTCGATGCCGACGTAGTTCTTGCTGGGCACGGGTGCCTGAATGCGAATGCGCTTGGCAGCCAACGCCAGTGCCAGGTCATCCGCCAGGGCGGCGATCTTGCTCACCCGCACGCGCATTCGCCCGGCGCGCGTCTCGATGAAATCTGGCTCAACGCCGAATTGCGTGATGGTCGGTCCACGGTTGATCTCGACCACCTTGGCAGGCGCACCGAAGGACGCCAGCGTCTCCTCGATGATCTGAGCGCGGTGGCGGTCGTACTCCTCGTCGTAGGGTGCTTCTCCTCCATTTTCGAGGATGTCGGCGAGGTTGGGAAGCACCCACTTGGGCGCTTGGTCTTTTTCGCGGGAAAGGGGAGTGAAGGGCAACGGAGCAACCAGCGACGGTGCAGAAGCAGATGACTGCTCCTCGGATTCCACGCGCCCAGGGGAAGCCATCCATTGGCGCAGGCTTGCCATCCCCTTGGCGCTCCACTCCTTTGCCACAGCAACAACGCGTTGGATCAGCGGACTTGCCCAGCGAAACAGATCGGATATGGAGGTGTCTAGGGATAATGCCAGGGCAATCAGCAGCCAGGTGAGCAGGGTGATGGCGGCGCCCCATTCGCCCAAGTAATGGGTTAGCCCCAGCAGGATGAAGGCTCCAAGGTAGCCCCCACCCTTGCCTTGTTTTGCTGCGGCGAGGCTCACGGAACGATCCGTCGGAAAGGTGAGGAAGTGTAACAGGGTGAGCAAGCCAAGGAAGAGGAACAACAAGCCTATTCCACGCGCTGCCGAAAGGCGCGGCAGGCGGTCGAAGTGGCGCAAGATCAACCAGATGCCGATGAGGAGCAACGTCAGCGGAAAGAGGAACATGCCCCATCCGAACCCCCTGCGCAGGGCGCTGGTGAGCGCACCGGTGACCTCTCCATGCTGAGGGGAGATCATGATGAGTCCCAGCAGCAAACCAACCAAGGTCATGCCGATGCCGAGCAGGTCGAGTTTTCGGTCGAGGGAGAGGCGGCTCCACAGGGGTTGACGCCGGGGAAGGGCACGGGCGGGCGACTTGCTCGAAGGGGCACGCGGTGCTGCTTTCCTCTGTTTGGTCGACCGTTTTCCCGCGGAGAGGGGGCTGGAACGAGCCGGTGGAGGGATTCGTTTGAGCGGTTTGACGGGCTTTTGAGCAGGCATAACTCCCTTACATCTCAGCGAGGGCAATCCCGTGGGATGTGCACATCCATCTGCGCTGCATTATAGCACATTTGGTCTGATTATGGCTTGAGAACCCTCCGTTCGTGCGCACTGTTTCGCTAGGGTAGGGGCGAAATATGTTTCGCCCCTACCCCAAACTGCTTGTAGGATTCAGGTACATTTTCCATGCCAAGCCTGACACCCTTCCGCTCCCTATGGAATGCTGAAGCAAGGCTTCAGCATTCCAAGCAGGGTGAGGCAGCCCTTCGGCAAGCTCAGGGCAGGCTCCGCGACCGAAGCCATCTCCCTCACATCCACATTGTCATGGCGAGCGTAGCGAAGCCATCTCCCGCACGCCCTTTGTCATGGTGAGGGAGATTGCCACGCTCGCTTGCGCTCGCTCGCAATGACGGCCTAA
>FWPU01002621.1_pt1 | contig 48723 bp, 54 predicted proteins | sample 2228361 | NCBI WGS metagenome assembly FWPU01 (sample SAMEA103939777, study PRJEB20133) | metagenome | reverse complement strand
GAGCCTATTCTATCGAACACCGCGCGAGGTGTGGCTGGAACTGACAAGTGAGCCCGAGTTTCGTGGTGTGCCCTAGTTTCGGGATATCAGACAGAAAAACGCCTTCCTGACTGCGGTCAATTGCGATTGACGAGCCAGTGCGTCGGCTCCACTTCGTTACGCCGCCGCCCGGATTTGAACCGGGACAGCGGCCAGCTGCGGCTGGCGAGCCCCGGTCAAATCTTGCTGTACGCATGAAGACTGCTTCGCTCGAATACGCCGCCGCCCGGATTTGAACCGGGGAATCGCTTGCGCGAAACAGGATTAGCAATCATACGCTGCCTTCAGTCGCCCGAGGGCATCTGCGCAGTACCAGGCTGTGCCACGGCGGCAAGTACAGGGCTCCTGTTCTTCCATGCACAGCCACCCTGCAATTCTAACCACTTCTCAAGCTTATTTAAATGTTTTGGGATGAGATCAGGATTTTGTCACGCAAAGCTTTATAAAAGAACTAAAACGTATTCGTCTTTATATAGCGAGGTGGAGGAGTCAGGAGTCCTCAGCGGGCTCATAACCCGCGGATCGGTGGAGTCCATGAACGCCTTGTGCGGTCTTGGATGCCGATTTCAAATCCACCCCTCGCTATAGGGGGCGTCTCCAGCGCCCCCATATTTTTTGATTCTTGTACTGCCGATAAGACTTTCATCCTTTTGCTTTTGCTATTTCTCTCTTGCCATAATTTGAATTTGTTTAGGTGTTTCGGGCTGTAGAACCCTATTGTTTTCATCCATTTGACGAGTTGCATGTGCCCATAAATCATTATTTGGTGATGCAGGTACCATCCTTTTTTGAGCCTTACATCTGGAATTTGTGTCAGGTCAAAGGCTTTTGTTGAATACTTGGTAAACGTACTCGGCTTGCCTAAGAATCGCAAGTATAGTCAGTTATGCGTGCCGTTCTGGGTTAAACGACATAAAAGACTTGTAATCAATTACATAAGGGGATTGGCTGATACGGATTTTTGTCTAAGTCTTAAAAGACGATACCGCAAAATTCAATATTACCCTGTTATTTCCCTGAACTCAGAAAGCAAGCGTTTTGTTGAAGAGATTGCAAGAGAACTTGAGTCATTTGGATTTGTTTTATCACGAAATTATGACTATGATTATCCATATGTCTTCTCCTGAAACATTCTGGGAATAATGTCAATATTGAAGAGTCTTTTCATCAATGGAACAACAACTTCATCATACAGTCCTTTTTCATCAACAGGGTTTCCAGATAATTCAATATAATAATCCGCCTTGTGAGTGCGCACTGCAATGTGACCATCGCCGGCCATAAGCCCGCAGAAATATGCCAAATCTTCTGACGCCTCTTCAGGTAGTTTTAATGTCTTTAGTCTTGCCTTTGGGCTTAACTTTATTTTACTCGTGTCAAACATTAATAAGTACGAATAATGTTTATTTAAATATGGTACGTGACCGTGTCCAGTGACCAGTGACTTAAGATATTTTGCTACTTTTTTTCTCGCATCTGGCGAAACTTTATATTATCCTGCCAAGAAAAAGGATTATGGCAATTGACTGGGTGTTGGACTGGAGCGGGGTTGTAAGCAATGATTTGCCAATAACGCTTGTAAGTGCTAACAATATTTTGAGGCATTTTGGCGTTAGTGAGATTAATCTTGATGAGTTTCGTAATCATGTTGAAAAGAGCCCCCGTGATTTCTGGGAGCAGCGTGGCTGTGATTATGGCTTGGTGAGGCGTTTGCACGAGGAATTTCTTAGGACTTATGAAATAAAGCCAGAACCGATTCCGGGCGCTGTTGATGCTGTCCGGAAGCTTAGGAATTTTGGCAGCGTGGCAGTATTCAGCGCCCATCCAGAAAGGGATTTGCTGAGGGATATATTCCGGTACGAGCTCCAGCACGACATAAATTACGCGTATGGAAGCGCAAAAAAAGACGCAACTGATGATTTTGAACAGATGCTTCAGTTTACAGGGGCAAAAAAGGAAGATGTGGTTTATGCAGATGACACGATTTCAGGACTAATCCTTGCGCATAATGCTGGAGTAAGAAGCGTTGCTGTTGTGCATCCCGAGTACGGCTATCAATCAAGGAACTTGTTTGAAGGGTATCCATTGCAGCCATCGCTCGGCTACATTGAGCACCTAAGTCAGCTTGTAGAAATTGCAAAAAGGCTTTGATTATTCGTAAGCCTTTGGCCTTGTTCCTGTGTGGAACCTGTGCTCTATCTGCACCCTGATGTCGTCAAATGCCTTGTGAAGTGCTCTTGCAAGGTCAAAGTCATGTGACTTGCAGCTTTCTATAACTGCCATTGTGGGTGCCTTCAGCCTTATGTGAAGCGAGAACTTCTTTTTCCTGCCTTCCTGTTCGTAACACTTGACGTGCACAACCATTCGCTCGATGTTCTTGAGAAGCCTTGTGAATTTTTCAAAATTTTCTGTGCTTAGCTTGCTCACCAGTGCTTGCTCTTCTGCATTTAGTTCATTCACGCCAATGAACTGTATAAGCTTGTGTGTTCCAAATTTTGGGACAATTTTTGCCATTAGCTTGAGGCGCAGTCAAGCAGGTATAAATAGTTTTCTGGCACAGGAATAAGGAATATTTTTATACACCCATTGAAACCAGTCTTGTATGTGTGTTGTTGGCATTGATGAAGCCGGGCGAGGACCTATCATAGGACCAATGGTGATTTGTGGCGTCCTAATTGAGGAGGGTCAGGAAAAGGAGCTTGAAGCGCTTGGGGTGAAGGACAGCAAACTCCTCTCGCCTTCAGCAAGGGAAAGGATTGCAAAGGTCCTTGAAAAAAAGTACAAGTTTCACAGAATCATTCTTTCTCCTGTGGAGATTGACAGCTATGTCGGGAATGGCAAGCTGAAAAATTTAAACACGCTTGAGGCAGAGCAGGCTGCTAAAATAATAAATGCGCTAAAGCCAGACAAGGCAATAATTGACTGCCCAAGCCCAAACTGCAAGGCATACACGAGCTTCCTCATTGAGCGTCTGAAGGACAAGGAGACTGAAATTGTTGCAGAGCACAAGGCAGACGCAAAATACTTTGTTGTGGGTGCTGCCTCAATCATTGCAAAAGTCACAAGGGATGCGGAGATAGAGCAGCTTAAGGCGCACGTGGGAATTGATTTTGGCTCTGGCTACATTGCAGATCCTAAGACAAAATTGTTCACTGAAAAGTGCTGGGACAAGCACCCTGAATTATTCCGCCACAGCTGGGCTCCTTACAAGAAGCTTGTCCGGGAAATTGCAGGAAAGCAGCAGAAATTAGGCGACTTCTGAGCGAAGACTTTATAAAGTGCAAAAATAGGGTTATTCTCGAGAGAATGAGCGATGACTCAGCAGTGGGGCAGCCATCAGAACAGTCTTCAGTAGCTGTAGCTCACGAAGGAAAGCCCACCAAGATTACAAAGCTGATTCTTGACGGCTTCAAGAGCTTTGGAAGGCGCACAGAGCTTCTTTTTGATGAAGGTTTTAACTGTGTTCTTGGGCCTAATGGTTCTGGAAAATCAAACATCCTTGATGCCTTGTGCTTTGTGCTTGGAAAGCGCTCCTCAAAGGAACTCAGGGCAGAAAAGGCAAGCAACCTGATTTATAATGGAGGAAAGACAAAAAATCCTGCCAAGATTGCAGAAGTAAGCATTGTTTTTGACAATGCAAAAAAGATTTTCCCGCTTCAGGAAGACTCAATAAAGCTCACAAGGCTTGTCAGGCAGGACGGATTGAGCAAGTACAAGATTAACGGCAAGACAAAGACGCGCCAGGAAGTCCTTGAGCTTCTCAGCGCTGCAAAAATCAATCCTGACGGCTACAACATAATCCTGCAGGGTGACATTGTGCGGCTTGTTGAGATGTCTCCAATAGAAAGAAGGCAGATTGTTGAGGAGATTGCCGGAATCTCTGTTTATGAGGAGAAGAAACAGCAGGCACTGAACGAGCTTATGAAAGTTGATGAGAAGATTAATGAGGCAGCAATCACGCTGAGGGAAAGAAAGACGCGCCTTGAGGAATTGAAGAACGAGCGCAACCAGGCACTGAAGCACAAGGAACTGAATGACAGGATAAAGCAGAACAAGGCAAGTTATTGCAAGCGCCAGATTGACAAAAGAGTCTCTGAGCGTGAAAGGCTGGAGAAAAAGAGCAGCAAGCATAATGCAAGCCTGAAAAAATTGCAGGAAAGCATTGCAGGGCTCAGGGCTGAAATCCAGGAGCGCAAGGATGGCATACAGGCAATAAATAAGGAGATTGAGCGCACTGGCGAAACAGAGCACCTGAAATTGCAAAAGGAGATTGAGCAGTTGCATGTCGCGATTGAGACCGGAAAGCAGCGCATAAGCACGTGCCAGAATGAAATCACGAAAGTAATGCAGAGAAAAGAGCAGCTCAAAAAAGACATTGAGGACCTTGACGGCAAGATTTCAGAACTGAAGGCTCAGTCATCCAGCCTTGAAGACAGGAAGAAATTTGTTGAGGGTCAGATTGCTGACCTGGACAGGAAAATAAGGGAGTTCAAGAAAAAGCACCAGCTGGAGCAGGACTCTGAACTTGACAAAGAGATTGAACAGCTTGACAGGGAGTCTGAGGAAAAGCAAAAGCAGCTTCAGCTGATAAGGGAGCAACAACAGGCGCTGGTTAGGGAGAAGGACAAGGTTGAATTCCAGCTGCAGACGATTGACAGCCGGATTGCCCGCGTCCTTGAACTTGAACAGCAGCACAAGGAGGAAATCAAGCTACTGAAAAACAAGAAGGAGCAGTTCAAGAAGACTGTTCTTGAGCTCAACGAGCTGCTTAACAGGGATTCTGAGGATGCTGGAAAACTCTCAACAAGCAAGGCAGAAATACAGAAATTGCAGGAAGAGCGCGCAAAGCTCGAGGTGAAGCAGGCAGGGATGCGTGAAATACTTGGCTCAAACATGGCAGTCCAGAAAGTGCTTGAGAACAGGCAAAAGCTTGGCGAGATTTACGGCACTGTTGCAGAACTTGGGCAGACAGAGACAAAATACGCACTTGCCCTTGAAGTTGCTGCTGCGCAAAAGGTGCACAGCATTGTTGTTGAGGATGATCAGGTTGCTGCAAGGGCGATAAAGTTCCTCAGGCAGCAAAAGCTTGGCATAGCAACATTTCTTCCGTTGAACAAAATCAAGCCGCAGCCTGTCAAGGAGGAGACAAGAGGGTTATTGAAACAGCCCGGGGTTATTGGGCTGGCAATTGACCTGATTGAGTTTGACCCGAAGTTCAGGGACGTCTTCAGCCACGTTTTTGGAAACACTGTTATTGTTGACACAATCGATACTGCAAGACGCATAGGGGTTGGCAAGGTGAAGATGGTTACTCTTGACGGCGACCTGTGTGAACTCTCAGGGGCAATGACAGGCGGCCACAGGCACAAGAAAACAGGAACTTTCAAGGAAAAAGAGGTTGTCAAGGCGCTTGAGGGGATTGATGAAAGACTGTCAAGGCTTCAAAAGGGGGTTTCAAAGCTTGAGGAAGCCCGGAAGGAGAATGAGGAAAAGATTGCAAGGCTCAGGGAGCTCAAGGCAAGCCTTGAAGGCGAGACAATCAAGATGGAAAAGGCATTGCACATTGACTCAGGAGACCTTGATTCAAACAAGGCTTACAAGGGGGAATTGCAGAAAAAGCTCAAAATCATTGACTCGCAGCTCAAGGGCATTGATGACAAGCTTGTTGAGGAAACGCAATCTTTGACGCAGGTGAAGATAAGGCGCCAGGAATTGAAGAACAAGATAATGGAGCTTCGCAATCCAAGGCTTTTGGCAGAGCTTAATGCTTATGAGCAGAAGCGCAAGGAATTCCTTGAGGAGCTTATGGGCATCAATGGCGAACTCAAGAACCTTGAAACACAATCAAATGAAATCTTTGGCAAGGAAAAGGAAGGCAAGGTAAAGATTCTTGGAGACCTTGACAAGGAAGCAGAGGCATTTGAGTCAGAGATTAAGGACCTCAACAAGCTCATTTCACAGCAGCAGGAATCATTGAAGGAAAAGGAAGAGGAGCAGGGCAAGTTCCAGTCGCAGTTCAAGTCGTTGTTTGACAGGCAGAAGGCATTGCAGGACGAGATTAACCAGCGCGAGCAGGGAATACTGGGGATTGAGGAAGAAGCAAGGAAGGAGGAACTTGCTCTTAACAGTTATAGTATTGAGATTGCAAGGGTGAATGCAGAGCTCGCAGGGCTTGAGGCAGAATTCTCCCAGTACGCAGGCATTGGGCTTGACATGGAAAAGCCTGAGGAAAAGCTGAAGGAGGAGATTGCTGAGTTTGAAAAGCTGATGATAACCATTGGCAATGTCAACATGCGTGCTTTGGACATTTATGATGCTGCAGAAAAGGAATTCAATGAGCTCGTGCAGAAGAAGGAAGTTCTTGTCAATGAGAAGAATGAGGTGCTCAAGCTTATGAACGAGATTGAAACTTCAAAGAAGGATTTGTTCATGAGGGCTTTGAATGTTGTTAATGGCGAATTCCAGAAGTTTTTCCAGTCGTTAAGCACAAAGGGCGAGGCATACCTTGAGCTTGAGAACCCTGAGCTTCCGTTTGAAGGAGGTCTTGGAATTAAGGTCAGGCTTACAGGCAACAAGTTCCTTGACATACGCTCTTTGTCAGGCGGTGAAAAGACAATGACCGCTTTGGCATTCCTTTTTGCGTTGCAGGAGCACGAGCCTGCTGCATTTTATGTCCTTGACGAGGTCGATGCTGCATTGGACAAGGCAAATTCTGACAAGCTTTCAAAGCTCATCCGCGAATACTGCAAGAAGGCGCAGTACGTTGTCATAAGCCACAATGACAGCATCATTACAGAGGCAGACACGCTTTACGGCGTCTCAATGGATTCGGAGAAAGGCATTAGCAACGTTGTTAGCTTGAGGGCGTGATTTTTTTTATTTTTTCGCCATTTTCCACATCTGCTCAAAATAAGCCCTGTAAGCATCAGCAATCTCTTTCTGCTTTATCAGAACAACAAATGGTTTTTCCTTGCTCCAGAAGATTATTGCGACCTTGTCTGCGTAAATGTTTGTGCTTGTTGCTTCGCTGCCCAAGCCAGGAATATACCTGACTTCGGCAAGGGGAATGCCTGAGAATTTGCCTGCGTGCTTTGCATCAGCCAGTATTTTTGCTTTTATGTTTTTCTGCTTCCTCCTGACATCAAACCAGTGGAAGTAAGCAGGGAACATTTCCCTTGCAGAGGGGGAGGCGGCAAGTATGAGCAGTTCTTTTCCTTCTTTTATCTCGTCCTCAAAGACTCCTTTGACTCCTGCGTGTCCCTTGAAGAATTGTGTTTCCTGCTTTTCCTTTGACATCGAATGTGCCATTTTTAATTGTGGCAACACCTGCTTTACTGCTGCTTCCTGTTCTTGGATAATCTGCAATAGCCTGTCAGGGTCTGCTGCCTCAAAAAGGCGCCTGTTGTTTTTCATTATGTAGCTCACAAGGCCTTTCTTGATTAGGCGCTCTGTTGCGTCATAGACCATTCTCCTGTGTATTCCTGACTTTCTTGAAATGTGTCCTGCAAGAGAGGGTCCTTCTTCTATTAATGTGAGGTATACTTTTTCCTCGATTTCTGTCAGCCCGAGTGTTCTTAATGCTTCCATTTTTATTTTGTCAGCTCGTGGAGTACTCGCAGTATCTTTGCGCTTACCTGCTCCCAGTTGTGCCTTTGTGCAATTGTTTGTCTTGCTGTTGCACCAATTGTTTCCCTTAGATTGGGACTTCTCAATAACGCATTCAGCTTTTCGGTGAGGGAATCAACGTCCTGTCTTTGGAAAATAAATCCGTTGACTCCTTCTTGGATGTATTTCTTTACTGAGCCTACCGGTGTTGCAATTACAGGAAGACCGCAGCTCATTGCCTCCATTGTTGCCAAAGAGCTTGTTTCTGTCAGCGAGGGGAGTACAAAGATGTCCATTGCTTGAAGGTAAGGAACAACATCTTCAACAGATTCGACGTGTTTTATTCTTTGGTTTCTGAATTTGCTGATATTGATTCCTGACCCGATTATCAGAAGCTGGGCGTTGTGTTTGTGCTGTATTCTTCTGAATGCCTTGAGTAGGGTTGGAAGGTCTTTTTCCCTTCCAATTCTTCCGCAGAAGCCTATGACTTGCTTTTTTGGGTCTATTCCTATTGTCTTTTTTGCAAGCTGCTTTGAGGCGGGCGGGACAAATCGCTTTATGTCAACGCCAAGGGGAACAACAATCTTCTTTGTCATCACGCCATTGGCATAGAGTATGTCACTCACTTCTGCAGAAGGGGTTATGAGCAGGTCGCATTGGTTGTATTTTTTTCTTGCAAGCCTCTTTACAAGTAGTTCAGCAAGGTATTTGCCGTGCTTCACAGCTCTTGATGCAAGTTCCCACTCGATTGAATGTACAAAGCTTATGATTGGGATGTCTTTCTTGTGCGCTGCCTTTATTGCAGCCATTCCAATCGGCCCCAGCGTCTGATTGAAGACAATGTCTGCCTGCTCTATCTTTTTTGCAATTGCGCTGTTGCTTACCCATGCGAAATAAATGTCTCCAAACATTATCTTCAGAAGGGGATACCTGTGTATGTGCACTCCCGGGAATTCAGGCATTTTGCCAGGAAATTCAGGGCAGAGCACTGTCACCTGGAATTCCTTTGTCAGGTAAGGGATTAGTTCTTTGAGGAATCTTGCAATGCCGTCCCATCTTGGCAAAAAGCAGTCCGTGCTTATTACGAGGTGTTTTTTCATTTTTTAGTTAAGCTTGTAAAACTCCTCTGCGTATTTGTATCCGTGAGCCCAGCCGTGCGTCAGGGCATGAATCCACATCTTGAAGCGCAGGGCGGGTATGAATGGGAATATGTGTTTTGTCTGGCTTTTGTGCGCCTTTAATGCTTTGACTTTAAGGTTGTATGTGTCAGAGATGTCAACAACGAGCTTTGGGGCATCGCGCTTGAATGTCTGGACTGCTGACCAGACTTCAAATGCGTAAACAGGGCAGGGTATGCTACCGCGCTTCATCAAGTCCTTTACGAGTTTCCATACTGCGTTGTGGTCTGGGTGAAGGTCTCCAGGACCGATTGTGAATATTTTTTCTGGCTTTTGTCTTTTTATCAGGTATGCAAGTTTTTCCTTTATTTTTTTCTTCTTAATCTCTTGCATAAACCTGCCTTCTTTCAGTCCGAGGTAGACAAGCCCGCATCCTCCAAGGATTTTGTCACTTTCAATGCTTTCCTTGTATCTTTTTTCAATTATGACTTTCGGCTTTAGGTGTGGGTGGCTTGCCTCGCCGTATGACATTATAATTGTCTTGATTTTTTTCCCTTCCTGAGCATATTTTGCGAGGGTGCCTCCTGCTCCGATTATGTGGTCGTCATTGTGTGCCACGATAACAAGCACTGTTTCCTTTTTTGCCATAGTGGTGAAATGAAGCACCACGTTTTATAAGGCTTGTGGAAGAGAAAGATGCGCCGACTGGGAGTCGAACCCAGGCCATGAGCTCTCATCGCTTTTTTTGGCTTGGAAGGCTCAGGTCATGCCGTTAGACCATCGGCGCGAGGGAAGTGAGCGACGATGTGTCTCCGCCAACCGCAGTTGGCTTCAGACCATCGGCGCATAAAAGAATATTCCCGTATGATTCGTTTATAAAGTTAGCGCTTGGGTTGTTCAGAATCTTCCAATCAGGCATGCTGTTCCGACTATTTCCTCGTCGAACATGCTCTCTTTTCCCCTTTGGTATCTTGCTCCTGCCCCTATCCCCATGTTTTTGAACAAGGTGACATAGATATTTGCTTCTCCGCCTTGGTGGTATTTGCCAAGCAGTCCTCGTCCTGAGAATGTTATTGGTCCTGCCGTGAATCCTGCGATTGGGACAAAGAGGTTTTCCTCCCTGATTTCCTTGTTGCCGTACTCGTTAATTTTTACCTCGTCTGCCTTGCGCGCGTAAATGCCGGCAAAGAATGATGATGAGCGTGCAATTCCTTCAATCCTTTGCGTCAATGCTGCGGTTTTCATCATTTCGTCTTCAAGAGGGCTTGCTGTGTTGTCAGGGAGGTAAAGCATGAGGTTTCTTAGTTGTTCGGGATTTGCTCCGATTGCCAGCATTCCGCCAAAGTATGCGTTGCCGTTGTCGTCAAGCCCTGCCATTGCTGGTATCTGGACTCCACTGAAATCAAGGACGTATCCTATTGTTCCGAGGAATTTTGCATCGCCTTCAAGGTTTTTGTTTATGAATCCTGCTCTTGCAAAGAGGTTGTGCCAGCTTGCGCCTGCGATGGGTCTTATGATTGTGTCAGAGTCCTTTTCGCCGTTTGTTTCACACTTTCTTTTGCCGATTATTGCGTGCAGGTCAATCATGAAGTCCTTGTCAACCAGATAAACAATGCTTGGCAGCGCTCCTGCAAGTGAGATTTCTGAAAGGTCTGTCGCTTCTGTTATTGTTTCTATCGTGTTTCCTGAGCCCTTGTCTGTGAAAATTATGTCTTCCCAGTATTTGATGTCATTGCTTGCCTTGTTTATGAATCCTGCAATTGTTGCGCTTATTTTTCCAAAGTCATATCCCAGTCCTGCTGAGAAAACCCTTGCTTTCTGAAGGATGTTGTTTCTTGTGTCAACTGCGATGTAGAAGAATTCATCGTCACTTAGCACGTCAAGCTCTTTTACGGATGCTTCTTTTTTGTACTTGCCGCCTTTTGCAAAGGCTGTTAAGTTTTCGATTTTGATGCTTAAGTCTCCTGCAGTGTGTTTTCTTTTGCTTTCCAGCTCGGGAATTCCGCCCATGTCAGGCACTGGAAGTTCTGGCGCATAAGGTGTTGACGAAGGGTGGCTGTCGCCGTCGTAATTCACAATCCTTGCTGCTACGCCAAATTCCCCAAAAGGCACCCTTCCGTCAATCCCGAACCCCTTGCCGTCATAATCGCCTGTTGGCATTTCTCCTTTTATTCTTGCATATCCTTCCTTGTCTGGGAATGCGTCGTCAGGCATTGAGAACTGGAATCCTGTCAGTTTTTGCTCCTGCTTTTGGTCATCTTTAGGCTTGTCTTGTGAATAAGCGGGGAAAGCAGAAGCAAGAGTTAATGCAATTGCAGCAAGAGTGTTCTTTATCCGCCCCATACTCAAGGAATACTGGCGTACTATTTATAAATCTTCATAAGCCAAGTTCCCGTCTCAAATTCTCAATAAACCTTGCAAAGTCTTCCTGCTTTATCCCGGCGCCGCAGGCCTGCTCGTGCCCTCCGCCATAGCCCTGCACGCCGACAAGTGCTTTTTCCAGTGCCTTGTCAAGTGGGATGCCTGCAGGAGCCCTCAAGGAGCACCTCACTTCGCCGCTTTTTATTCTTCCAAGGACAATCACCTTGTCCTTCAACTTGTAGAGGAGTTCGTTTGCAAGGTCTTTTGTAAGTGAAAGCTCGTCGTGGCTGTACGTATGGACAAGCAGCCTGCCTTTCAGTGGTTTTTTAAGTATTGACTGGAGCATTCTTTCGTAAGTTTTGTTTATTGTTGCGAATTTTTTGTGAATTAGTTTTCCTCTTGGTGTTGTTTGTTTCAGGATTTCATCAGGATTATCAATGCGGGTGAGTATCTTGATGCTTTTGTTTACTTCTGAAGTCGGTCCCTTGAGGTTGAATGAGAATGCCTTGACCATTTTTCCCAGAGGCGAATTAAACAGTGCTTCCTGAACTTCTTTCACATTAGGTGGCAGGAGTGCATGCATTTTTTCCTGAAGCTCTTTTGAGAATTTGGGCCAGTGCCAGTCTCCAATCGCCCCTGTTGCCGCAATCCACAAGTCCTGGGGCCTTTCTTCGCCAACAATCTGCCAGCAAAGCACGGATACAGGTGTGTTTTCTTCTGATTTTCTTGGGTTGAAATACTTCACGTTTTCCCTTTGGACAGGCGCGTGGTGGTCTATCCAGTAAACAGGCACTTTCACAGCATCAATGAATTCCTGGTCCATCATTGCAATGTCAAGCACAAACACTGCATCAGCGCCGTATTCCTCAGCTTTTCTTGCAAAATCAGCTGTTATGTGCGGAAATGCCTTTACGCAATACCCTTTTCCCTCCTTTACCTTTCTGTAAAAGAGCAGAAAGCTAGCGAGGCCGTCTGGGTCGTCGTGAAAAAAGTATATTGGGCGCTTGCAGTGCTCAAGCGCATCTTTCAGTTGAGTAATTTCTTTTTGCGAGAGCATGGTGAAACTGTTCATCCACTACATTTAAAAAGATATGCCTGCTATCCAATTATATGAACGAAGTTTGCAAGACTTGCCATTCATTCAAAGTTTTTGGCGAAAAATGCTGGTTTTACTGGGAGAACAAGAAAGCCTGCTCCCAATACAGGCGCACTGAATACGACGAACCGCACTTCTTCTCTATTGAACTGATGCCTGTCTGACCGCCCCTTCCACCAATCCTTCCACATCCATGTTTTTCTCAAAGTTCTCTATTTCCTGTATTCTTGACTTTGTTGCAGGGTGCCTTGCTATCATGAAGCTGCAGCAGTCCTCATAAGGCAGGTTTGAAAGGTCATAAGTGCCGTATTTTCTTGCCATGTCCATTATTTCGCGCTTGTCCCTGCCAATCAACGGGTGCAAGACAGTGCTTTTTGTCGCGGAATAAACAGTCCTCAAGTTCTCCAATGTCTGCGAGGCAACCTGTCCAATGCTGTCCCCTGTAACAAGCGCATCCGCGTTTTCTTTTTGCATTATTCTCTCAGCAATCCTGAACATCATCCGCCTATAAACTATCATCCTATAATCAGCAGGGACTGCCTTGATTATTTTGCGCTGTATTTCTCCAAAAGGGACAAGAATAAGTTTTGCCTTGCCGATTTTTGACAACCGCTCAGCAAGACGCTCTATTTTTCCCTTTACTCCTTCTTGGTGTGGCGTCTGGTTGAAAAAGTGCACAAGAACTGCTTCAACCCCTTTTTCAAGAAAAATCGCTGCAGCTACGGGGCTGTCTATTCCGCCGCTGAGTAATACGACGACTTTTTTCATCTTGTTTTTGGGTATACAAATCCTTTTATTAAGTTCTCTATTTGTTATTGTTTTATGGGTCGGTGTGTTCATTGCAAGAGTTTGAGGCATACTGAGGAGAATTGTCCATTGTATGCAAAAGCACAGGCAAGGATGAAAGTTAGGCAGAAGCTTACAAAACCTGAGTTTTTTGGCTCTGCCCCAAGCCCTTTTATTGGAAGGTTTGGGTATCCTGATGTTTACGTTGGCATTCTGGCACCGCCTGAAGAACGCGAAAGTGCATGGCTTTATGATGCTCCGAATTACTGGTCTTTGTCTGGCTATAATATTCCGCAGATTGTTGATTTGCGCTCCGCTTTGGTGAATTCAAGGTTTAGAGCAAATGTAAAGGAGAAACAGCACAGGTGGCTTGAGCTTGTGCAGGAGGTTGGAATGGCTTCCAGACCTGTTGAAGTTGAGCTTTCCTTGAAAGATGTGCCTAAATTCAGGCTTCAGCCAGATGCTTATGCTGCTCCAATGGGTCCGAATGCAGAGCTCACTAATGCGAAGGTCACGAGCAATCCGAGAATTCCGGCAAAAGTTGACAGGATGGTCTCTGATACTGACTTGAAAGCCCAATCTGCAATAACAGAACTTTATGATAAGGGGGTTGGGGAGAATGCATTAAGCAAATTATTGAGCATAGGGGTCCTTGGAGTAAGAGGAGAGAGAAAACTCGTGCCAACAAGGTGGAGCATTACAGCAACAGATGACATGCTTGGCAAACACGTAATTGAAGAAATCAGAAACTGCCAGTATGCTGACTACTCTGCTTACTTCGGGCACTATCTTGGCAATTATTATTTGATTTTGTTCTTCCCGGATGCGTGGAGTTATGAATTATTTGAGGTCTATCTTCCCGGCGACAAAACGCAGTTTTCAACAGACTATGAACCTTTTGGTGGCAGAAAGGAGTATGCCTTTGACACAACAGGAGGGTATTATACAGTCCGCCTCGCAATAGCAGAAAAATTGCGCGAAATAATGCGGCAAGCCAGTGTTTTGGCTTTGAGATTCATAACAGATGAGTACTCTCTTCCTCTCGGGGTGTGGGTTACTAGGGAGGCAGCAAGAAAAGCAGTTCAAGGCAGGCCAATAATCTTTGCAAGCAAGGAACTCCTGCTGCAGTATGCAAGAATTTTCATAAAACGCCATTTTAATTATGATGCGGACTTCTTATTATCAAAGAGCAAATTGCTGAAAAATCTTGGAAAGCAGCAAAGATTGTCCTCTTTTATCTAAAACAATATAAACCCCCTGAATTACAAAACAAGGCATGGTTGATTTTGCAAGAATGGTTGCTGACTTGAAGCAGGCGATTGAAAAAGCCAGGAAGGAAAGCATTAGTTTGGCTCCTGAAAAAGCAGGCGGTTTCAAGGATTTCATGGCTCAAAGAAGGGAGCAGTTAAAGCGCGCTGTTTATACTGCTATGAGTGCTTTGACAAAGGAATCAGCAGGCATTTTGCAGGGCAAGGCAAGCAAGATAGTGCAGGAAATGCAGATTACTCAGGACTTGGAACAGCTTGGCAAACTCGCTGATGAGCTTTTGGAGATTGTTGTGAACGAGCAGCCGCAAGGTTCTTTTGTTGTCAAGAACCCAAGGGTCCCTTTTGAGATTCACGATGATATGCAGGCGGACATCGAGGAGATAAGAAAATGTATGGAAAACAAGTGTTACAGGTCTGCTGTGATTCTTTGCGGCAGGATTCTTGAAACTGCCCTGCACAGGAAGTACTATGAGGCAACAGGAAATGATTTGTTGGAAAAATCTCCTGGTTTGGGTCTTGGCAGCCTTGTTGCAAAGCTTTCAGAGCTTGGCATAAAGCTTGATCCTGCATTGGGAAACCAGATCCATCTGATAAACCAGGTAAGAATCCACAGCGTCCACCAGAAAAATGATGCCTTCAAGCCAAACCAGTCACAGGCTCAGGCAATAGTTCTTTACACAATGGATGTTTTGGAGAAATTATTTGCGTGATAACATGGAAACTTTCAAATTTTCAGAGCCTTTGCCTGAATTGATTCTTAAGGGCAAGAAAGACATGAGCTGTAAAGTTAGCGACACCTATTTGGGTGCAAAAGTCAATCGGGCACCGACACCTTTAAAAACTTCAGGTTCCTAATTCTTTTCATATGAAGATTATGAAGGCGTTTGATAAGAAGGTAGGCGATACGGAATACTACAAATATCGAGTTAATCTGCCAAAGAAAATCGTTGAAGATTCTAATCTGTTAGGCAAGGAAGTAAAAGTTAGATTAGAGAAAGGTAAAATAGTCATCGAGAAAGAGTGACTATTTTCTGAATTGATAAAGTTTTCGAGGTTTAGCTGAAGCTACAGTCCTCGTTTATCTATCCGGGCACCGAAAGATTTCAAAAACAATTACAGGAAAGGCTACCGCAAGACATTGAATCGTGGAAAGATACAAAAATACTACTGCAAAGACTGCAAGAAGTTCTTTACTCAAGATGATGGCTTTTATAGAATGAGAAATAAGCCTGAAATTATCACAATGTCAATTGACATGTATATTTCTAATTTACGAGCAGGAAGATGAGAACCAGTTAAAGGGCATTTTGATTATAAGATTAGTCATGTTTCCATTTTGGATTGGGTAAGAAGATATACATTGAAAGTCTGCAAATTCATAGAAAAGCAGGGCTACAATTTAGGCGGTAGGTTTTATGCTGATGAAACAATGGTTGATTGCGAAGGCAGAAAAGACAGATTCTGGTGCTGTCTTGACTGGGATACGAGACTGATTACAGGAGTTCATTACAGTTTGGCTGCTAATCCTATTGAAGCTCAGGAGTTTCTGAAGAAAGCAATTTCAAAATGAAAACCAAAATATATTCAGACCGATGCAGGAATGTTCTATCCAAAAGCATTCAGGAAAATGTTTTACTCAAATAAGTTCGGCGGTTTAGTAGTGGAGCACAGAATACGGAATTACCAAGAGACGAGAATCCACAATTATAGGATTGAGACTGTATTTATGAAGATCAAAGATAGAGTTCTTGACTTCAGAGGATTAAAGGCTCTATGGTCTGCTCCAATTCTGTTGAATGCAATAGTCATCCAGCATAATTTCATAGAAACTCACACTACTATTAATGAAATTCCTTGTGAAACAGCAGGAGTTAAGTTACCGTTGGGAGAAAACAGATGGCTGGATTTGATAAGGTTGAGCAGCAAGGATAAGTATTAGGCTTCTGCCCAGCCTTTAGCAATAAGTTCTGCTTGTTTTAACACAGTTTCTGTTGCCGCTTTTTCTTTATCTGGGGGATAACTATATTTCCTCAATATTTTTTTAACTTTCAATCTAATATCCGCCTGCACACTCTCTCGTTGCGTCCAATCTATAGTAACACTTTTTCTTATCATCTCTGTCAATTCCAAGGCAATTTTTCTTAAGGTTTCATCTCCTAAAACTTTAACAGCGCTGTCATTTACACCAAGAGCATCGTAAAATGCTATTTCATCTTCAGTCATGTTAAGCTCTTTTCCCCTGTTCTTTTCATCCCTTACTTTTCTTGCCAATTCTATAAGTTCTTCAATAACTTGTGCCGCCTCTACACTTCTATTTGTATATTTTTTAATTGTCTTATCTAACAACTCCATAAATGATTTGCCTTGAACAAGATTTCTTTTTGATATTATTTTTATCTCATCATTCAGTAATTTTTTTAATGCTTCAAATGCTAGATTTTTTTGTGGTAGCTCTTTGACTTCTGCAAGAAAACCCTCTGATAGAATAGATAATTCTGGTTTTTGAATACCTGCTGCTTCAAAAATATCAATTATCCTGTCTGATATTACTGCCTTTGATAAAATCTGCTTAATTGCCGTTTCAAATTGCTCTCCTGGTTCCTTTTTAGTTTCAATGGCCTTTGTTATCGTTGATTTTACAGCTTGGAAAAATCCTACTTCTTCCTTTATTTTCATCGCTTTTTCGTGAGGAACAGATAAAGAAAACGCCTTTACTAAAGCAGTTGTTTCTTTTTCAAACCTTTCTTTCTTGCCTTTTTCTTTTAATATATGTTCTAAAGCATTCGGGATAAATTTAACCCTATCTTCTGGTTTAAGTTCAAAGAATTTTTTGTAATTAAACCCATGAAACATGTCTTTTACTATTTCATACTTTTCCATCATTAATTTTACAGCCTGTTCTTGGTCTAATGTTGGTTTTCCTTTACCTCCGCTTTCAGTATAATCCATCAAGGCTTTTTTCAGTTCAGCACCAACACCCATATAATCAACAACTAAACCCCCTTCTTTCCCAGGATAAACACGGTTTACCCTGGCAATTGCCTGCATTAGTGTATGGCCTTTGATTGGTTTGTCTAAATACATTGTATGCAAACTTGGTGCATCAAAACCTGTCAAGAACATATCTCTTACAATAAGAAGTTTTAATTCGTGTTTTTGATCTTTGAAATTATCACCAATGTGCTTTCTTCTCTGTTTGTTTCTTATGTGTTGCTGCCATTCCTTAGGATCAGAAGCAGAGCCAGTTATAACGACTTTGATAAACCCCTTATCATCATCTTCATTGTGCCATTGTGGTCTCAACTTTATTATTTCATTATACAAATCAATACATATTCTTCTTGACATGCATACAATCATTCCTTTTCCTTCCAAGGCAAAAAGCCTGTTCTCAAAATGCTCTACAATATCCTTTGCAATTCTTCTGATTCTTTTTGGAGCACCTGCAACTTTTTCCAGCCTTGCCCATTTGCTCTTGAGTTTTTCTTTACCTTCTACTTCTTCGCCTTCTGTAACTTCCTCAAATTCTTTGTCTATTTTTGGCCTTTCTTCTGGTTTAAGTTCTAATTTCGCAAGCCTGCTTTCATAAAATATTCTTACTGTTGCGCCATCATTTACTGCCTGCTCAATATCATAAACATCAACGTATTTTCCAAAAACAGCTGGCGTGCTCCTGTCTTCCTTTTCTATAGGTGTCCCTGTAAAGCCAATAAAAGAAGCATTAGGCAAAGCATCTCTCAGATATTTTGCATATCCATAAGTTATTAGCGCTTTATCTTCTTTTTTAAGTATTTTTGCAGAAAATCCGTACTGGCTCCTGTGTGCTTCGTCTGCTATAACAATAATATTATCTCTTTCTGACAAAACAGGATATTTCTCTCTGTCTTCTTCAGGAAAGAATTTTTGTATTGTTGTAAAGACAATTCCTCCAGAAGAAACTTTAAGCAGTTCCTGAAGCTCTTTTCTTGTGTTTGCCTGTACTGGCTTTTGCCTTAAAATATCTTGACATCTTCCAAAAGTTCCAAATAACTGGTCGTCTAAATCATTTCTATCTGTCAAAACAACAATTGTAGGATTATCAAGCTCTCTGATAATTTTTCCAGTGTAAAATATCATTGTAAGGCTTTTTCCAGAACCTTGAGTGTGCCAAACAACTCCTGCTTTCTTGTTTGTTCTTCTTGCGTGCAATGTTGATTCAAGAGCCTTGTTCACAGCCCAGTACTGGTGGTAAGCTGCAAGCTTCTTTTTTGTTTCCTTGTCTTTTTCAAAAACAATAAAGTTTCTTGTAATGTCTAAAATTCTTTTTTTATCAAACATTCCTTTCAAAAGAATCTCTATTTCTGTTAATCCTTTTCTTAGCTTTTCTCCATCTATTGTTTTCCATTGCATGAATCTTTCAGGTTCAGAAGTTATTGTCCCTGCTCTTGCCTGCAAGCCATCGCTTATAACAAGAATTTCATTGTATTTGAACAATGAGGGAATTTGCTCTTTGTATGTTTGCAACTGATTGTAAGCATCCCAGATTGTTGCATTTTCATCTGCAATATTTTTTAATTCTATAACAACAAGAGGAATTCCGTTTACAAACAAAACAACATCAGGTCTTCTTTCAATATTGTTTTCTATGACTGTAAACTGGTCTGTTGCGAGAAAGTTATTTTTTTCAGGATTTTTGAAATCAAAAAGCCAGATTTTTTCATATCTTTCTTCACTGCCTTTTCTCACAGGAACATCTACTCCATCAGCGAGCATTTTATGAAAGCGTTCGTTTTCATAAAGCAATTTTTGGCTTTCTGTTCTTAACAAATGCTTTATTGCCTGCCCTATTGTTTCGTTAGATGCAGAAGGATTTATTTTTCTTAAAGCATTTCTTAATCTTTCAACAAGCACAACTTCACTATAACTATTTCTTAAAGCAAGCCCTCCATTCGGCAAATATTCCTCTTTGTCTCCTCGTACTATCTCATAGCCTAAATTCTGCATTATTGACAACACGAGTTCTTCAACATCCGATTCTGATACGACTTTTTTCATTTTATCAAACTCTTTATTTCTTTTATTAGTTTTTTACATTTATCTATGGCGTCCTTACAAGTTTCAAAATCCATTTTGTTTCCGTAATAAATTAAGGAATTTCGCTTATATCTCAAATCATCAAAAATTCCGAATAAATCTTCCCTTTTCAGAACATCTCTCAAATAAAATCCGAGGCATAAGTGATTTAAAACATTAAATCCGTCTAAAAAGCATTTTGCCTGCAATAATTCTAACAATGAAGAATAGTAATCTTCAAAGGCAAAATTGCAATTTTTTTCATTTACTTCTTTAATTAAGCTTATTCTGTCCTCTGCTGTTTCAATTAAGGATTTTGCTCTTTCATTATCAGGAGTTAGTCTTTTTGCAGAATTATTAAATAAGCAGTCCTGCCAGTTTGATTCTTTCATTTGAAAACCTCAATATAATTGTTTAGGATTATGCCATTTATAATGTTGTTGCGCAAATGAGTATTTTTTATTTCATAGATGTTTTTATGCCTAAAAACTTGAATTTTTCTGTTTAAGGATTTTTCAAATTTTTCAAGATTAATTTCTTTTTTTGAAAGAGTTTCAATATATAAATCTATATCGCTGTTTTCAATATCCTCTGCTTTTGAATAGGAACCAAAAACTATAAGTGTAGGATTGCTAAATTCCCTTACAAGAAATTCTATCAAACCAGAATCATAAAAAGATTTTATGTTGTAAAGCTTTTTTTCCAAAAGAAAATTCTTATTGCTTCTATCAGCAGTGTAAAAAGTAATCTTCCCTGTTTTTATTGTTGTTAAAATTCCTTCTTCTTGCAGTTCTTTGCAATACCTAATAACAGAAGGCAAAGGAAGTTTAAGACTTTTCTCAATCTCCCTAACTCTTAACTTAGAACTCGGATTAACAAAAAAATATTCCTTAATAATCTGCTTGATATTTTTCCTTATCATTTGATAATATAAAGTATCAATTGATATTTAAAGTTATCGCTTATCAATCTTACTTCACAATCTCCACAGGAACCCTAATCCTTCCAGACATAAGCTTAGGAAGAAGAGCATCACGGATTGAGGAGAGGGTTATCTGTTCAAAAATTCTGTCACGTATCCTCTTTAATATAGGATTCGCAAGTTTGTTGAATTTATAAATTATTTTTTCATCTGGAATAATAATTTCCATCTCTGCTAAAGAACCATCCCAAACAGCATAGGGCATTGTGGTCCCCCTTGAATGTGCATTAGCATAATTAATTGTTTCATCTTGGTTTAACAAAAAAAGTGAGAAAGCAAGATGTTCCTTATTTTTTGGTCTTAAAACAAAAGTTGTAGTTCGTGTGATTCCAGCAAAAGGCGCTAAGTTTACTCTATGAAAATAAACTCTCATCGCCCCAAGCAAAATATCGTTTTTTTCGAACGCAATTAAGCTACTTTTTGCTTCTGTATAAAGTAAGTAAGAATCCAATCCTATATTTTTCATAGGCATTTTATCAATTGGAACATATTTTCTTTCTTTTAAATCATTTCCTATTTTAAGAGACTTTTTTACATTATCTAAAATGTCCCCCAATCTTCCAACTCTCCACCCCTTCGGTATTTCTTTGCCTAATTCTTCATTATAAACCATTTCCCCGCCACTGCTCTTGTAAGGCTTGCCTTCCTCGTTCGGGAATTCAAAATCAACAAACCAATGCTTAAACAATGCCTGCCCGATTGCTTCTAAAGTTTTGTTCATCTGTTGGTTGAGCTCGATTTTTGAGTCAAGGTCAGAGAGGATTTTTGCAATGGCGCGCTGCTCTGGGAGGGGCGGGAGGTTAATAACAATTGTATCAAAAACATCATTTTCTACTCTCTGTCTGCCTGAAGTACCTGTCATTGATTTTATGGTGATACTCCTTATATCGGGACTTCTTGATAGATAATATACAAATTGATTATCAGTTTTGTCTTTTTTACCAGATAAAACAATAAATTCTGTGGAACCAAAACCAACTTCATTTTCATTAAGAATATCAACAAACGCAGTTTTACCATTTTCAAGACAAGGAGTTATTCTAGCAAAAAGGGTATCGCCATTTTTAAATTTAGAACCACCTTTAAATTCTCTGAAAACAAAATTTGAAATCTTTCTTTGAAATGGCAAAACATCTGCCATACTAACAAATTTTGCAATAAGTCCTTTTTTAAGTTCTCTTTTTGGATTTATTTCTACAACTTCGCTAAATATAGCCTCTTCCCACTCTTCAGGTATCATTCCGATTTCAGTTTGTTTGAATTTACTCTTGCTTTTCATGTTTCTTCCTTCTCTTTCTAATCCAATTTAGTAAGAACATAGCCAACTCATTTTTTAATAAAACAAAGCTTAATATTTCAAGAGCAAATACAAAATTCAGAGCAATAGAAACATTATATTTATTGATTACAACATTTTGTACAGAGTAATAGTTTTCGCTTAATTGATCAAACCTTGAATTTAGATTGTTAATTTGTATTTGTGTAACATTAAAATAACCTTTCACTTCTTCAAAATCTTTTTTTGTTATATTTTGCTCTATTAAATTTTGATAATCTCCCCTGCATTGCTGTAATTGTGAATTAACCTCATTTATTTGGGTGTTTAAACCGCCAATTTGAATATCTTTTTGACTTATTTGTTCTTGATATGGTCGGCATTTATCTTCAGTTATAACATTACTTAGTGTTGATAAAATGCTTACTGCAATAATTCCAAATATTATCAATACAAAAATCCCAATAACTGCCCCAATAGGATTATCTAAATCAATATCCATCTTAACCAACCTTCCACCCAATCATCTCCAAATTCTTTTTGATTTCTTGGTCGAGTTTTTTGCTTTCTTCCATTTGCTGTTTGAGTTCTGCCGTCAGTCTTTTCATTTTTTCTTCAAATTCTTCTTCATCTTCTTCCTCTTCTACTGTTCCAACATAACGGCCGGGGGTTAAAATATGCTCGTGTTTTCTGATTTCTTCTATTGTTGCTGACTTGCAGAAGCCAGGAATGTCTTTATATTCAAGATTATTTTCTCCTCTCCACGCATGATATGTGTTTGCAATTTTCTTTATTTCTTCGTCTGTTAATTCTCTGTGTCTTCTGTCAATCATTACTCCCATCTTGCGAGCATCAACAAACAAAACCTTTCCCCGCCTGTCCTTGAACTTGTGGTCTTTCTTGTCTCTTGTAACAAACCACAAGCAGGCAGGAATCATTGTGTTATAGAACAATTGAGATGGCAGAGCAACAATGCAATCAACTAAATCATTTTCTACAATGTTTTTCCTTATTTCTCCTTCATTAGAGGTCATTGAGCTTAAAGAGCCATTGGCAAGAACAAAGCCTGCTGTTCCTGTTGGCGACAAGTGATGAATGAAATGCTGAACCCAAGCAAAGTTTGCGTTTCCTTTTGGCGGCACTCCGAACTTCCATCTGACATCATCTTGTAAAAGCTCTCCGCCCCAGTCGCTATCATTAAAAGGAGGATTAGCGAGAATAAAATCAGCTTTCAAATCCTTAAACTGGTCATCGTGAAAAGAATCACCCCATTTAATATTCGAATCAATACCCCTGATTGCTAAATTCATTTTACACAAGCGCCATGTTGTTTGGTTGCTTTCTTGTCCATAAACTGAAATATCACCTATTTTTCCCCCATGTGCTTCAATAAATTTTTCACTCTGAACAAACATTCCTCCAGAACCGCAGCAAGGGTCAAAAATTCTTCCCTTGTAAGGCTCAAGCATTTCCACAAGCAATTTAACAATGCTTCTTGGAGTATAGAACTGCCCGCCTTTTTTTCCTTCAGCATCAGCAAACTGGCCGAGAAAATACTCATACACCCTACCAAGAATGTCCTTGCTTTTGTTCTCCTTGTCTCCCAAACCAATTGTTCCGATTAAATCAATTAATTCCCCTAATCTTTGTTTGTTTAAAGCAGGCCGGGCATAATTTTTTGGAAGCACTCCTTTTAGTGATGGATTGTCTCTTTCTATAACCTCCATTGCTTTATCAATAATCTCTCCGATCTCTGGTTTTTTGGCATTTTTCTGTAAGTATTCCCATCTTGCCTCTTTGGGAACCCAAAATACTCTTCTTGCAATGTATTCATCAACATCTTCAGGGTCTGCTGTCGGATCTTTTTTTAACTCTTCATAAACCTCATTAAAAGCATCAGAAATATATTTTAAAAAAATCAGGCCAAGAACAACATGTTTGTATTCTGCAGCATCCATGTTGCTTCTAAGTTTGTCTGCTGCCTGCCAAAGCTTCTGCTCAAAACCTAGGTTTGCACCATTTGATTTTTCTTTTATTCTCTTCATTTTTTCACTTTATTCTTCTTTAATTCTTCTGCCATGAAGTTTTCAAACTGCTTTGATAGAATGATGCCTTTCTGCTCACAGTACCTTCTGTACTCTTCGTAAATTTCCTCTTCAACACTCAGCGATACAGTCTTTTTTGCCATAGCTAAACTACTATTTATGTTTATATAAGCTTAAATGCCGAGATTTATAAAAGATTTATAAATTTACCGACTTCTTGCCGAAGATTTGCTGAGAGAAAAGCGTTCAAAAATTGGCTGAATAGGTGACGTTTACTTTACAGCTCAGAAAGACATAACCTGGCGCGTAAATAATGAGAAAAAAGTGCTGCCAGGGGACATTATCAGCCTTTGCACAAATGCAGGCAGGGAATTTGCAAAGGCAAAAGTTGTCTGGATTAAGGAAACAACCTTCCGCAGCCTGAGCCGTGAGGATTTTGAAGGCCATGAGGAATTTGCAAGCCCAGAGGAAATGTATCAGGCATATTCCAAATGGTACAAGATGGAAGTCACGCCAGACACGATGGTTACTGTCATCAAATTCAAGCTTGCCTTAATCCAGCTGAAGAACAAGTAATTACGCACTGCCTGATTTCTTGAACTCATCCAAATCCTTTTTGAATCTCTCAATGGTTTTTGCAATGAATTCGGGCTGTGTTTGCAGAATCTCAGCGGTTTTTGCAACAATGTCTCCTTTGTATTCTTCTGTTGATGTCAGGAGGAACCAGTCTGAGTTAATAGGCTGCTTTTTTGATGCTGCCTTGCGGGCTTTTTTCCATTTTTCAAACAATTCCTGGGCTCTTCCCGGCACTTGTTCTGGCTTGCAGTCAAGAAGATTTGCAACAGCAGACACTCTGTCTTTTTCCTCTGAAATTACCTTCTTTGCTGCCTCTCCTGCGCAGAAATAAATCCTGACAACTCCGTCCTTTACCTTGTTTGACTTGAGAACCTTTATCAGTTCTGCCTCGCCTGTTGAGTTGAGGTGTGTTCCTCCGCATGCCTCAACATCAATGCCTTTTATCTCAACAATGCGCAATTGTTTTCCTGGCACTGCTCCGCCCTGGTAGATTGTCATTCCGTATTTTTTCTCTGCTTCCTCGCGGGCAATGAGCATTTTCAGCACAGGCAGGTTATTTTTGACAATCTTGTTTGCCTCTTCCTCAATCATGTTTAGTTCGTCATCGGTGATTGTCTGGTAGTGTGTGATGTCCAGGTATGCCTTGTCTATGTCTTTTTTCGCGCTTGCCTGATTGCAGTGGGGTCCAAGAATCGTTCTTGCTGCCGCATTGACGATGTGGGTGCTTGTGTGGTGCTGTGAAAGCTGTTTTCTCCTTGCAAGGTCAACTTTTCCCTTTACTGTGTCGCCTTCATTGAATTTTGGCTTGTCAGCAAGAATGTGGACTATCACTCCTGCCTGCTTGAACACATCAACGACGTAGCTTCCGTTAAGCTCTCCGTGGTCAGCAACCTGTCCTCCTGATACGGGATAGAAGTCAGTCTTGTCAAGCACTACATTGTTTCCGATGATTTTGAGCACTTTTGCGCTGAATTCTGTTGGCTTCCAGTCATCCCAGTAAAGGATTTCTGTGTCAGGAAGTCCATCCAGCGGTAGCTTGATTTCACGTTCTGTTTGGGTTTCCTGCTCTTTTTTCTCTGCTTCGTGCTTTTTTGCAACAAGCGCGTAGAAGTTTGTTGGCACTTTTACTTTCTTGCCCTGTTTTGCTGCCTCCTCTGCAACCAGTTCTGGCGCTATTCCCTGGCTGTCATAGAGCTTAATTAGGTCGTCTGTTGTGAGTTCCTGTGCTGCAATCTTGGCAAGCATGGTTTTGGTCTTTTCCTGTGTTGCCTTGTACCGCATTTTCTCGACTTCAATGATTTTGCGCACGTTTGCGAGCTGTTGTGAAAGTTCTGGGAACAATGGTTTCAGCTCTTCGGCGTGCCATTCGCAGACATCGCATAGGTCAACTTTCCAGTTGTACTTGTCAATGAATCCAAGAGCCCTGCGGAGGATGACCCTTAGGTTGTACATTCCGCCCACATTGCTTGGCAGGGCTCCGTCTGTGAGGGCTATCAGTAATGCCCTTGAGTGTTCGGCGATTGCGTAAACAGCTGCGATTGGCTCAACGCGTTCGCGCAATTCCTTGACATCCATTCCGATTTTGTCCGCGACTTCTTTCCATGCCTTGTCAAGGTCAGCAACTTCTCCGACGTTAAGATAAGGGGTAAGCGGCAAGAACTTTTTCATTAATTCCTGGTCTATTTTTACTCCTGTTGCTTTTGTGAGCTTTTTCAGGACTTCTGGGAATGTTGCGTCGTATGCTGTTGCTGTTCCTTGCGTGAACCATGCTGCCCTTTCCTGTCCTTGTCCCATGTCAAGGACTTTGATTGCCAGTTCCTTGCTTCCTGTTGGTGTTGCCTCATACTGCATGTAGACTTGGTTGCTCAGCTCAAGTCCGTGTGAGAAGAATTCCATGCAGGGTCCGAAGTTTCCTCCTCCTGCCCATCCGTCCTCGTGAATTGTGAGTTCTTCTATTTTGAGCCCCATTCCTTCTGTGAGCCATGTTATGTGGTGTTTTAAGTACTTGTTTATGTCGTAGTCTTTGGGGGCGAAGAATCCGTGCTGTCCCATCATTATGAAGCAGACAAAGTGGCCTGTTATGCCGACGTTGTCTATATCGCCAAACCTGAGAGAGAATTGCGGTATTACGAGCGGGTTTGCCGGTGGTTTTACTTCTCCTGAGACAACGTATGGCTGGAATGCTGCTATGCTCGCTATCGTGAATTCTGTTGTTGGGTTCCATCTTGCAACTACTGGGTATCGCTTTATTGGCGTGTAGCCGAGCTTTTTGTGTATTTCTGCAAACTTCTGCCACACTTCTATGTAGCTTAGTTTTTTCCCCTGTGGCTTGCCTATGAACCTGAATCCTCCTGAGCAGGCAGGGTCTCCGCACACTTTCTGCTCAGGGTGCACTGTCCAGAAATACCTCTTGCACTTTGAGCACGTGTGCCTTCCAAACCCGTATTCCTTTAATGTTTTTGTTGGAAAGTACTTGTCGGGGTCTGCACTGGCTGTTTTCTTGAACTGGTCCTTCAGTTCTGCGTCTGTTGGCATACCGACGGGTAGAACGTGAAGGGTTTATTAAGCTTACTTAGGTGTCATTTTCTTGAACTGCGCGTCAATGATGTCCCTGTATGGCTTGTAAAAGAATGCCTCAAAAGGCCCGTCCCACCATTCCATCATTACGGTGTCCTCAATGAAGTTGAAAAGGTGCGGCACGTGAGGATTAATCACGATATAAGTGTGCGGCCCAATGACCTGCTTTACTGTCTGGCCTTTCTGGCAAGTCCAGAGCTCAACCTTTCCTGAGAGAATGATGTCAAGCTGCCTGTTCTTGTGAAGGTCGCCGCTCCTCATGAAGCCTTTTTTTGTCGACAAGAAGTTGACTTTCACGCCGTCAAGCTCAAGGCGCTTTATTACGCCTCTGATGTCCTCATGCACTGGCTTTTCAAGCATTCCTGGCTTTGTCTCTGGCTTGATTACGTCAGGGCTTGAGTAAATCCCGGGGTCTCCTGCAGGGACTTCGATAACAGCTTCTGCCATGGTTTGTCCGAATGCTGGGCTGTTTATTAAGCTTATCAGTAAGAATTGATAAAAAATAAGAATAAGAATAAAAAAACTTACTGCGGCTGTTCGTCGCTTGCTCCCATCTTGGTAAAGCCGATTATTAGGCCGATTATCACCAGGAGTGCTACAAGGCACAACAGTATGATTTCCAAAGCCTTGCGTATTCCGATTGTCTTTGGCACTGCTTCAACGGTGTTGTTTGTTTGCGGAGGCGGGAGCTGTACTTCAACAGCTTCCTTGGTGCATGCAGGGTCTTCAAGGACTTCTATCTGGCCCTTTGCGCCTGTCCTGTCAAAGCCGTCGTTGTACTTGACGTCTATTGTCATCTCGTACATTCCTGGCTTTGCGCACTTGGGCACCCTTAGGTAGAGCTCTTCTGTCTCCCTTGCCTCTTCGCTCTCTATCTCGTCAATGTAGTCTGATGCTGAAAGCCCGAGTTCTGGGACCGAAACAGTGACCTTGACATCCTTCTCGTCCTTCTCTCCGTAGTTGTACACGCGCACGACAGTCAGCAATGCCTGGCCTGCCTGCACCTGCCTTGAAGGCGTGAACATCGCGTCAACAACCTTGAGGTCGTGGCGCGGAACGTCCATCTTGATGTTGTAATTCTGGATGAGTTCCTCTCCGTCGCGGTCTGTCACAACAACACGCACTTTGTAGTTGTCCTCCTGAACCAGGTCGGGGAAGGTTATGTGGAGTGTCTTGCGGTATGTGATGTTTGCGTCCATGTCAAATGGTCCGACATGGTCTGAGAGGCGCAAATCCTTGTTGTGCTCAAAGCCTGACACGAAGACTTGGACTTCAACATCATCCACGTCTTCTGTTGCCTCAAGCAGGATTTCAAATTCAACCTTGTTGTCCCTCAGAACGTCCAGGCGGTTTGTCTGGTCCGGCAGTATTTTTTGGTCGTCAATCTCCACCCGTGTTATGTCAACCGGGATTGCGGCAACGGCACCGACCAGCGCCATAGCGCAAAGGAGCACAATTCCAAAAACTCCGAATGTTTTGTGCGTGTTCATTTTTGTATTAACCCCCGACTATATCAGCGTGAATAACGCTAATGTTACCCCCAGTTAATAGTGACCTATTTATAAAGCTTCGCATAAACAACCATTTAATAGTGGTAAAAAGTGTGTGTTATGTGATGACTCCAAATAATGGCTACTTGTCGCAGACACCTATAATGGAAGCACTTATCCTATTGCTTATGTCTGTGGCGCGGTACACTCCCGCGTCATTTTTTTGTCTTCAAGCGGTTTTCAACATAACCTTTTTTAAACCCCCTTTAATGACTGCTATTTATGCTGCGCCAGCCGATTGTGACCATAATGGGCCACGTGGATCATGGAAAGACATTGCTTTTGGACAAGATTCGCGGTAGTGCGATTGCTGCGCGCGAGGCAGGCGGCATCACCCAGGCAATTGGCGCATCAATCATTCCCTTGCAGACCATTCAGAAAATCTGCGGTCCATTGCTTGAAATGCTTAAGCTCAAGCTCACAATTCCCGGGCTTTTGTTTATTGATACTCCCGGTCATGCTGCATTTACAAACCTAAGGCGCAGGGGCGGCAATCTAGCTGACATTGCTGTCCTCGTCATTAACGTGATAGAGGGTTTTATGCCTCAGACTTTGGAGTGCATTGAAATCCTTAAGCACTACAAGACTCCTTTTGTTATTGCCGCAAATAAGATAGACCTTTTGCAAAGATGGCGTCCTGCTGCGAGCAAGTCGTTGCTGCAGAACATTGCAGAGCAGGAGCCTGAAGCGCAGAAAGCAATAGAAACAAAGATATACGAGATTGTTGGCAAGCTCTACGAGCTTGGTTTTGAGGCAGAGCGCTTTGACAGGGTGAGCGACTACACAAGGCAGATTGCAGTTGTGCCAACTTCTGCTGTCACGGGTGAGGGAATTCCTGAGCTCTTGATGGTCCTTACAGGTCTTGCCCAGCGCTATCTTGAAAGCGGGCTGAAAGTTACAAAGGGCGGTCCTGCGCAAGGAACCATTATTGAGGTAAAGGAGGACAAGGGCTTGGGCAAGACGATGGATGTCATCCTTTATGACGGCACATTGAAAGTTGGAGACACGATTGTCATTGGCGGGCTTGAGGGACCGATAGCGACAAGGGTAAAGGCATTGTTCCTACCTGCGCCATTGCAGGAAATGAGGGAGAAGAAGACAAGATTCAGTTCGGTAAAGGAAGTCAGTGCAGCAACAGGGGTCAAGATTGTCGCTCCTGAAATTGAGAATGTTGTTTCAGGAATGCCTCTTATTGGAAACCCTGCAGATGTTGAGGAAGCAAAGGCAAAGGTGCAGCAGGAGGTTGAAAAAGTTGTCATAGAAACAGGCAAGGAGGGTGTCATAATCAAGGCGGATTCTCTTGGTTCTTTGGAAGCCCTAATCGCACTTCTTAAGGAAGCAAATATTCCTGTTATGTGTGCTGGTGTTGGTCCTGTGACAAAGAAGGACATCAGTGATGCTGCAGCAAATGCAGAGAAAGAACCTTTGTTCGGAGTCATTCTTGGCTTCAACATTCCGCAGCCGGAGCTGCCGGGCGAACAGGTGACTGTTTTGACGAATACTGTTATTTACCGCCTTATTGAGGACTATCAGAAATGGGCGGAGCACAAGAAGAAGGCGATTGAGATTGCAGAGCTTGATGTTCTTGTTAAGCCGTGCAAGATTGAAATCCTTAAGGGCTATGTTTTCAGGCAGAGCAATCCTGCTGTCTGCGGAATCCACGTCCTTGCAGGAACAATAAAGACAGGAACTCCATTGATGAATGCAGAAGGACGCGAACTGACAGTTGTCAAGGGCTTGCAGCACGAGCAGGAAAACATTGAAAAGGCAGAAAAAGGCAAACAGGTTGCAGTAAGCATGCCGAATGTGATTATTGGCAGGCAGGTCCACGAGGGAGACATACTCTACAGCTCAATCTCGGAGGAGCACTTCAGGAAATTCAAGGAATACAAGGAATACCTCACAAACGACGAAAAAGAACTCCTCAAAGAAATCGCCCAGATAATGAGGAAAAACAATCCTGTGTGGGGAGTATGAAAACCAACCTTCGCGCATTGTCAGGAAGGGACTTGAAGCCTGTTCTCGCTAAAATAAAAGAACAGTGGGGTGCAGAGATTGATTTTCCCTGGGCTTGGTACCAGAACACAAAGAATGACTTGTTCGTGCTCAGCAAGGACATCACAAAAATTGACCCGAAAAAGCTGCGCATCAACAGCGTCGGACTTTATCTCGGAGAAATAAAGTTTGGCGAAATCAGGCTGAGCATTGAGGGTTCGCAATTAATCGGTCCAAAGGCAAAAAAGAATGTTGTTGAGCTTGACAAGGATGAATTAAGGCGGTGGTTAAGAGGAGAAGACCTTATCAAGGAAGTCAAGGAGAGCGGCTTTGTAATAATGAAGTCAGGCAATGACTTTGTCGGCTGCGGAAAGGTAAAGGAAGGAAAAATTCTCAACTTCGTGCCAAAGACAAGAAGATTATTGGTCAGCGACTAATGTTTTTTCCTTAGTATTTCGTTACATTTTTATACCGCTGTTCTCTAAATGAGGCAATGAAAAAGCATTTTGCATTCCTGGCAGCATTGTTGTTCGCAATACCTTTTGTCCGTGCAGACGTTTACATGCCTTTGGTCTCGCAGTATGCAGGAATGCAGGCTTTAACCACAATATTTGTCGGCATCCTTGAAGGCATAATAATCTTGCTTGTCGTAAGAAGAGACTCATTTTGGAGATGGCTGTGGATTCCTGCAATGATTGTTGCAAACATAACCACAAGCATTATTGGCATTCCTGTCAGCATTGCAACAGACATCGTGCTTGCCAAATACCGCATTGACCCGCATATTTATAGGTCGCGATTTTACCATCCAGGAATATTCTTTGCTTACCTTGTTTTTTCATTCCTGCTTACAGTTGCAATTGAATGGCTGCTGCTTAGACTGTTCCAGAAAAGGCACAAAGTCCCTTCAGGATTGCTGCTAATTTCATTACTTATTGCAAATGCAGCAAGCTACGCCTGCCTTGTCTGGCTTGTCTTGTAGAACTAGCTGATTCTTTCAACAGTCACTATCATCCTCTCTTCAGGGTTCTTCAATAATTCAATTATTTTCTTTGGCAAATCACCTGCTGACTTGTCCGCATTGACAATAAGCGTGCTTGGAGACCTTTGAGGACCCTTTCGGACGATAATGTCAGAGCCGGGCATGAATGATGCGTTGCTGTCTCCTGTTATTGTCTCAACATAAGACCTCACTTTCAGGGTTATTTTCAGCTTTTTTGACACCAGCGCAAGAGCAGAGACAGCTTCTGGCTCAAAATCCGCCCTTGTGCCAATAACAGAGTCTCCTTTTGGTATCACTCCTGTTTTTTGAGTGAATTCAAGTATTCCCTTGTGCGTCCCCTCAATACCTGCATTGCCGTATGCATTGAATTGCATAAGGAAGGAAATGCCGTGCTCATATATTAAACCTACTTTATGTGTATTTCCAGAATGTCTCCGTCTTCAAGCTTTTTGTCAAGGTTCCTGAACTGCTGTCCTGGGAATTTTGCTGACTTGCCCCATATTTTTGCAAACCTGAACTTTTTTACAAAGTCCCTGTGAATCCTGTTGCAGACATCGCTTATTGTTGTACCCTTGCGCAGGACCATTGGCTCTTCAAGGTCTGGCTTCTTGCCGACTTCTTTCAGAAACACCCTGATGAAGTTAAGCCTGGTGAAAATCAGCTCTTTCAACTCATCAATGTTTATGTTCTGCTCTGCGCTGACAGCAAGGTCAGGGTTTAGCTTTTCAAGCAGGTCCTCCTGCTGGAACTTGTCGAGCAGGTCAAATTTCGTGACAACAGTGATAGCAGGAATGTACTTCCTGTTTCCCTCAATCGCGTCAATGAAGCTGTCTATTGTCACAGGACTTCTTATGACAACGTCTGCGTTGTTGATGCGGAATGTCTTCAGTATTTCCTTGAGGGTTTCCTTGCCGATTTCAATTGGCATTGTTGCGCTTATGTCAATCCCGCCCCTTGCTTTCTTTGCTATCTTGACATCGGGCGGCTCTTGGTTTATCCTCACGCCGACATCATACACTTCCCGGAGTATTGCGGGATAATGCTCTGGGTGCAGGGCTTCAATCAGAATCAGTATCAGGTCAGCTGCCCGTACCATTGCAAGCACTTCCTTTCCTCTTCCCCTTCCGGAGGCAGCCCCTGCGACTATTCCTGGGACGTCAAGGATTTGTATTTTTGCCTGGTTGTACTGCAAAATTCCAGGAATCACGCTGAGGGTGGTGAACGCGTACGCAGCTGTCTTGCTTTTGGCGCCAGTGAGCCTGTTCAGCAGGGTGCTTTTTCCTACGGATGGGAAGCCAAGCAGAATGACTGTTGCATCCCCTGATTTTTTAACGAAGAATCCTGCGCCAGCGCATTTTTTGGCTGCCTCTTTTTCCATTTTTTCGCGCAATCTTGCAATCTGCGCCTTTGCAACCCCAAAAGCGCGCTCTGTTGCCTTGTTGTACTGCCATTTGCGCATTGCATCTTCGATTTCCTTGATCCTCTCAGGTATTCCCATGTTTGTTATTAGCCCCAAAAAGGTTTATAAAAGCATCGCTGTTCCACTAAATCATGGCGTTATTGGAATTTTGGAGCGAGGCGCAGGGATGGGTAAACATGATTGCTTCTGCAGTCATAGTCATGCTCATTGGCTTCATCATTGGCAAGGTCCTGGGTAGGCTTTGCCAGCGGGGACTGCACGAAGTTGAGCTTAATAGGATTCTCAGCAAGGCAAAAATAAAGTTTGGAATGGAGGAATTCGTAGGTCGCACAATAGAATACTTGGTTTACTTTGTTGCAATCATTGTCGCGCTTGACCAGCTCGGAGTTACTGCAATTGTGCTTTACATCATCATTGCGGTAATTCTTGCAGTCATTGCAATAGCGTTTTTGCTCAGCATGAAGGACTTTATACCGAACTTTATTGCTGGAGTAAGGCTCAGTTACAAAAAGCCGTTTGCAGTGGGAGACACGATAACCGCAGGTTCTGTAAGTGGCAAGGTAAAAGAAATGGGTTTGCTGGAAACAAAGCTTGTCAGCAAGGGCGGCGACATAATATACCTTCCAAACGCAAACTTTCTCAGGCAGGAAATAAGGGTAAAGCGTTGATGTATTCTTTCTGATTAGATTACTTCCAGCAAGGAAACAATGTTGAATATCTGCGTCCTTGTGTATGCCTGCATGTTGTTGTCTTCTGCAAGTTCCTCAAGTTCCTGCAGCGCCCTTGAAACCTTTATCGGCATCTCTCCATCCTGCTCAAGAACCTGTATTGTGCCTGTGATTTTTGTCTTGACGTTCTTTGGAACCTGGTTGTCCTGCTCGAGTTCCCGCAATGCCGCAATAACCATTGATAATTGGTCCATAAGAATCACTTCTTGAGCTTGCTCATTACCTCTTTCTGCAGTGTCTCTGCCTTGTCCTTCAGCTGCTTTTCCTGCTTGTCAATGTTCTTGAGCCTTAAATCAATTATTTCCTTTTTCGCATTAAGCTCTGTCTTGAGCGCGGTCCTGTCTGTCTTTATCATCACGTTTCCGACAATCTTGAACGCCTCATCAGTCTTCTCTATTTCCTTCAAGGCGCTTTCGAGCTCAAATAACTGTGCCTGAAACTGCTGCTTCTGCATGAGCAGGGACTGGACATTCTGCTCAATCATCTGGAGCCTGTTGATGCTTTCCTGGGTTTCTTTCGGTATTTCCATGGGGGCCTAGACCGCCTTTACTTTTGTCGCCGTGCTTCTGGACTTGTAAAGCATCTTGCTTCCGCAGTACGGGCAGCGCACCCGCTTGCCCATCATGTCCTCTGAGATTTTCCTGCCGCAGCTGAAACACGTGTATTTTACCATTTTTATGCGCCCTCTTCCTCCGACGGCTTTTCCTGCGCTTCTGCCAGCACTTCCTCAATTGGAGGCAGTACTGCCATTCCCGGCTTTGCAGCAAAAGTGTATGCCTGCCCTGCGAATGTGTTTTTGCACTTCCTGCAGTGCCAGATTCCCTTTGACTTCCTTATGACCTTGTCCTTGCTGCAGTAAGGACACTTTGTGCTCTTTTTCTGCATTATCTCAATTGCTGCGCGCTTGAACTTTGTCGTCCTTCCATACCGCGCGCCAAATCTTTTCACAGGACCCAAACTCTGCTTCTTTTCAGCCATGGTGCTTTGTGAAAACAACGGTTGGTTTTTAAAGCTATCGAAGTCAGCGCCTTGGGTTGGGCAAAGCTTAATAAGGGGGCTTTGCGGCTCATTCTCTTATGAGCATTAGCAGGCAATCATTGGCATAGTCTCTTTTTGATAGCTGTTAGCCTGCCTGCTGCTCTTTCAAAATGAGCATTACAGCACACGAAAAGTTCAACCTGAAGAAATTCATCAAAGAACTGGAGAGTCATAAGGCTGCGCACACTGAGTTCGTGACTGTTTACGTTCCTTCTGGCTATGACTTAACAAAGATAATGCAGCATTTGGCTCAGGAGCAGGGCACAGCGAGCAACATCAAGAGCGCGAGCACGAGAAAAAATGTCATTGATGCCCTTGAGCGCATGATTCAGCACTTGCGCGTAGTCGGCAGGACGCCGCCGAACGGGCTTGCTGTCTTTTCAGGCAACGTCCTTGCAAGGGAGGGCAAGTCAGATGTTAGGGTGTGGAGCATTGAGCCGCCTGTGCCATTGAAGATGCGCCTGTACAAGTGCGAGAAAAACTTCGACCTTGACATTCTCAGGGAAATGCTTGAGGCAAAGGAGGTTTATGGCCTTGTGGTCATTGATGCAAGGGACGCAATGCTTGCCCTCCTCAAGGGAAAAATGATTGTGCCGCTTACGAAGACGCACTCGCATGTTCCGGGAAAGTTCAAGGCAGGCGGGCAGTCGGCTGTCCGCTTCCAGAGAAACCGCGAAATTGCTGTCAAGGACCATTTTGGCAAGGTCGCTGAACTGATGAAAGAGCAGTTTTTCACGCTTGATGGGCTGAAAGGAATAATTATTGGCGGTCCTGGTCCCACCAAGTACGAGTTCGTTGACAGCGGGCTAATCACTGCGGATTTGAAGAAAAAAATCCTTGGCATCAAGGACTTGAGTTACACAGAGGAGTTCGGGCTTGAGGAACTGGTTGACAAGTCACAGGACATACTTGCTGAGGAAGAAATTGCTGGTGAGAAAAAGATTGTCGGAAGATTTTTGGAGCTTCTTGCCACAAAGCCTAACATTGTTGCATATGGCGAGGTGGAAGTCAGGCGGATGCTTGAGATGGGCGCTGTAGAAACGCTGTTGCTATCTGAAGCCCTGCCTGATGACAAGCTGGAGGAGTTTGAGTCTATTGCAAAAAGGTTTGGAACAACAGTAATGATTATTTCCACAGAAACCCGTGAGGGCGCCCAGCTCAAGGACCTTGGAAAGTACGGTGCAATCCTGAGATACGAAGCGTGCTATTAAGCCACGTTCTTCAGGATGTTTTCCTGCTCAACCCTTATCTTGTCCGCGTTGCCGCTCAAATAAAGCATTGTCTCGTTGTTTATGCGCTGGAAGATCACGCTTCCTTCATAATCGGTTATGCTGATTGGGGTCTCGTTTGTCCTGACGGTCCAGCACCCCTCAAGCCTCAGGTTGCCTGTGAGGTCGCTGCTGAATGACGATATGTTGACTTTTGGTGCCTCAACGCTTCCTGCAGTGATGGTTATTGTCGTGCTTTCCTTCCTTGTGTAAGTGATGTCCAGCTGGCTGCCGTGCACGCTGTCCATTGTGCCGTCAAGCAGTATTGTTTTCCCGTTCCACTCAATCGTGCCTGTGAAGCCGTTTATTGAGAAGCTTCCTGTTCCATTGATCTCGCCGCTCCTTGTCTTTATTCTCGCAACTTCTGGCGCCGAGAATTTTACTTCCACATTGTCTGCGGAAACAGCAAGCTTGTTGTCAGTTATGTAGAAGGAGCCCGTGAGTGTTGTGTTCTCAAGAATAACCAGGCCTGTCGGGCTCAGGAACCCAATGCCGCCGCGGAATGCGAAAAAGCCCAGCACGAGGATTAATGCCACTGTCAGCACAGGGGTTATCCTACTGATCCTGTCTGTTTCAAACAATTCCACCACCGCACATACAGGGTAATGCCCCGTATATAAACATTTCTGCGCAATCTTTATGTATCAATGCAGATAATTTGCCTGATATGGACATTGTTAGAGATGCGTTCAACACGGTGTTTCCCGAAAAGCCGTACGTTTATTCTGCAGATGTGAGGTATTCTGGCAAGTTCAGGGGGTACAACGCAAACATCCGGCTGAACAAAATTCAGAAAAAAATAATACTTAATCTAAGCCGGCAGTGGAGGCATGTGAGCCGTGACATCCAGCTCGGGCTCGTGCAGCATCTGCTTTGCAGGCTGTTCAGGGAAAAGCGCAAAACAACGCAGATTGATTTGTACAATTATTTCATCAAGAGCGTTCCCTCAACAATTGCTAAGACAAAGTCTCACCCTGTGCTGGAAGAAAGCTTCAGGCGCGTAAATGAGGCGTTGTTTGACGGCATTATTGAACAGCCAAATCTTGTAATCGGAAACGGCATCACAAAGCTTGGCTCTTATGACCTGGGAACAGACACTGTAAGCATAAGTTCAATCCTTCTTGACCACCCCTGCCTGCTTGATTACGTGATGTACCACGAATTACTGCACAAAAAGCACAAGTTCAAGGGCTCCGGATTAAAGAGGACTTTCCACGGCTCCCAGTTCAGGAAGGATGAAAAGTCATACCCAAACTCGGCTGTTTTGGAAAAGGAGCTTTCAAGGCTTGTTTCAAGGCACAAACGAAGCTCTTTTTGTGAGTGGTTCTAACGAAAACTATTGCCGACGCGGTCGGCGGAGTTCTCGGAATACTTGCGGATTTCGAAAACTATTTAAACAGCTGGCTGCCCGAAACTGCTGATGTCGACGAAGATAGTTGGTGCGGGAACTATTAAGGAAGGCGGCTATATCCTGATTGACGGTGCTGCGTGTAAGGTTGTGAGTGCGGAAACGAGCAAGTCAGGAAAGCACGGGCACGCAAAGGTCAGGATTGTCGCTATAGGGCTGATTGATGAGAAAAAGCGCGAAATGGTTGTTCCGGGGCATGACAATGTCGAAGTGCCGATCATAGAGAAGAAGTCAGCCCAGGTTTTGAGCGTTTCAGGCGACAAGGCAAACGTGATGGACTCGGAGACATATGAGACGTTTGACCTTGCGGTCCCACCTGAGTTAAAGGAAAGTGTTGTTGAGGGTTGCAAAATAATTTATTGGACAATACTTGGGCAGAAGGTAATGAAGCAGTTGAAGAGCGGTGCAGAATAATGGTGAAATTTCCCGAGGCTGATGCGCGGATGTTCCGCAACAAGTTCGTGTGCAGGAGGTGCAAGAGTGTCATCCGCGCTCCGAACAGGAAGATAGCAGAGGGCGCAGTGAAGTGCAGGAAGTGCCAGAACAAATTCTTCAAGCCAAAGAGAAAGAAGTAAAATTAATTGACTTCTAATAAGGGCTTCTTACAGTCGCAGATACAAAGCCTTAGTGAAAAACCTTCAACAATCGTTTTGTCTCTGGGTCTGTAAGACCCCGAATTAATATATTTGGTGTTTTTATGCAGTCCTTTAAATCGAATACTTTTTATAGGAATTGGCTGATGAATGCAGTATGGACTTCCAATACGTGCTGTTAGCAATCTTTGTCCTCTTGATGATTCTCTTTTCGTGGCTGCAGAGGAAGAATATCCAGTTGCAGGGTATTTTCCCGATATTTTATTTCGTGATGTGGCGCACCCAGAAGGGCTTGAAGTTCATGGACCGGCTTGCGCAACTGATGCCTGGCTTTTGGTCGTGGTTTTTCGGTTTTGGGGTTGTTGCTGGCTTTGCGGGATTGCTGATGATAAGCTATGAGCTTGTCAAGAATACTGTCAGTGTGCTGGTTTCTCCTGGCGCACTGCCTGGAATACAGCCGGTGCTTCCCTTTGAGGCAAAAGGTGTTTTCTTCGTGCCTTTTGTGTACTGGATTGTCAGTATTTTCGTGATTGCTTTTGTCCACGAGTTCTGCCACGGGATTGCTGCAAGGATTTACAAAATGCCTGTCAAGAATGCAGGGCTTGCTTTCCTTGGCATCCTTGTCCCTTTGGTTCCTGCCGCCTTTGTTGAGCCTGATGAGGAATACCTGAAGAAGCAGTCAATGTTCAGGCAGTTGAGTGTTTTTGCTGCAGGGCCGTTCTCAAACCTCGTGACAGCAGGCATAGTGTTCCTGATTGTGGTGTTCGCGGCAAATCCTGTTGCGCAGTCAATGCTTGTTCCTGACGGCGTGCGCGTTACAGGAGTTGATGTGGGAAGCCCTGCAGCCCTTGCGGGTATTCATGAGGAGGAAATAATAACCGCGATTAACGGCGTTCCAACACACTATCTTGAAAACCTCAGCTCTGAACTTGCTGCAAAAAAGCCAGGCGATACTGTCGCGCTGCAAACAAAGAATGCCACGTACACTGTTGTGCTCGCACAGAATCCAAAGAATGCCTCCAAGGCGCATCTGGGTCTTCTCTCGCGCCAGCATGCTGAAATTGATGAGGAATTCAAGGCAAAGTATGGCGAGTGGTCTGTTCCTGTAATCCTGTGGTGCTTTGGGCTTTTGTACTGGCTGTTCCTGCTGAGCCTTGGCATTGGCTTGTTCAACCTTTTGCCCATAGGACCTATTGATGGCGGCAGGATGCTCCAATTGGTTTTGCAAAAGGTTTTTAAGCAGGAGGCTGGTCAAAAGGTGTGGAGGTTCATCAGCATCTTGTTTTTGCTGTTGGTGGTTGCAAATGTCATTGCGGGTTTCATGGCTTGATGTTTTTGCATGCATCCTTGTCTTGACGCTGGTTATTGCCTGCCAGAAGTCTCCTTCAGGAGCAGTAATAGTGCAGACTCCTCCTGAGGGTCCTAAGGAGGTTGTTGTCACGAGCGCGCCTGTTCCAGAGACCCGCCCAGCACCTGCACCACAGGCAGAGCCGATTCCCCTAAACCGCATTCCAACAAATGTCCTTCCAAGGGAGGAACCGCAAGTAATCATAGTTCCCGAGAGCAGGCCTGCAGAAGACCCTGTCGCTGACTGCATTGAGAAGTGCTCTTCATCCTGCGGGATTTCTGCAAAATTTGCGTGCTCAAAGCCGAGCGGTGCTGACTGCAGGATGTCCTGCGGGCAAATAATTGATCCGAGCGCATGTTCAACAGCATGCTCGCTGAGGAGTGCAGGGGTCTGCGAGCCAAAATTCATAGAATTCTGCTCAGCGCAATGCGTTGGAAAGTGCCATTAGCGCTTTCTTTCTTCAAAATACTTCTTCACCCTTTCATTCCCAACAGGCTTTGCATTCGGTCCCAGGGCATAATACTTTTTTTCAACAACGCTTCCCCACGAGTATTCCCCGCGCTCTTCTTTTATTTCCTTGACGACAAACTCGCCAATAGCAACCCCTTTGCGCAGGTGATAATAAATGTTTTCACGCGTGCATTGCGGGAAAATCTCGTTGTAAATCTTTGCAAGCTCATAGCCGTATGCAGAGCCCTTTACTGCAAGGATTTCAATCATTCCTTGCCGAATCTCTGACTTGATTGGCCTGCCTCTTGGCATTACTTACCACCTTCCCCCAGATTCGGCAAGGCTCGACGAACTCTGTTCGGCGTTGCCCTGCCTGATTTCTGACTTTATTGGTCTTCCGCGCGGCATATGCTCGTTGTTTGCTTTTGGCTTTTAATATTTTTCCATATAAAAATCTCAAAAGGTTTTTATTGACCTTTCTTGTATCCTTTTTGTGGGGGACGGAAAAAACCTGGAACAGCGTACAAGGGCCATATTCATAATCTGCCCTGAGACTGGTGTTACGCAGGCAGAGTCAAAATTCTTGAGACAATATGTTGATGGGCTTAAGCGCGAAGGCTACCGCGTGTATTATCCGCCTGATGATACTCATCAGGGTGACATGGTTGGGCTGGCCATCTGCACGCAAAATAGGACAGGTATGAAAAAATCAAGGGAAGTCAGGCTTTTCTACAATCCCACAAGTGAAGCAAACAAATTTGATACTGGAATGGCTTTTATGGCAGAAACGCCGTTTGCCATAATAAACGGAAATGCTGTTTCAAAAACGGCTGATGCAAGCTATGAAAACTTCCTCCTTGATTATGAAGGCAGATATTCAACCTTGGCAAGGCGCTCCGATATGAATTTTGAAAATGACGGCTGCATTTGCATCATCTGCCCTGATGATGTCACGCTGGAAGAGGGTGCGCTTCTTGAGGACTACTCTGTTGAGCATAATGCTTATTGTTCTGACTTTGGCGCACAAAAGCATAATAGAAGCCTGTTTGATATTTACACTGGCCGAAGGAATGCGATCAGGAGGTCAAAGGAGGTTCATGTTTATTGGAGCAGCACAGAACGTGATGACTTGTTTGGGCTTGGAATGGCTTTCATGGCAGAAAAGCCCATCCTGCTGATAAACAAACCTGAAGTGCACCCAACGCCTGAAAAGAGCTTTAACAACATTATTCTCGCGCTTGATGAAAGGTACAGGATGGCTCAATAAACAGTTAAGTTTATAATCCCTTGCTCTTAAGCAGTTATTATGGTAAACTGGCTTAAGCTATTGTACGTGTTGGTTATCGCACTGCTCTATGTGCCAATGGTTTTCCTTGGCGCCAATGTTTTTTTCCCGAAGTTCACTGGCTCTGAGTCTTATTTCCGCGGCACAGAGGAATGTTATCCGCAATATCCTCCGAGCGCAAAAATGACTCCTGAGGAGCAGCAGGCAATTGCAGAAGCCCAGCAGGCAAGGATAAACGAATGCCTTGCAAAGCAGCGGGAGGCAGAAACTGCGTGGAATGCAGAGCGCAGCGAGTACAACGGCTGGAAGTATGCGGCAATAACAGGCTTTAACCTTGTAATCCTCATCCTTGCGGTTTTGCTTCCGCTTGTTGACGCAATACTCATGGGTGTTTTCGTTGGAACTGTAGTCACAGCATTTGCAGCAACAGTCAGCTATTGGGATTATGCAAGGACAAAGACAGGGTTTATCCTTATGCTGATAACATTCTTTGTCGTGCTTTACATAGTCAACAGGCAGGCAAGGAAGATAATGCAGGAAAAGCAAAAGAAGAAATGAAAGTATTCTTTCAGTTGTACAAGCGTTATCCTGATTTGGCACTAGCTGAAGCGCTTGAAGCCTGCACTGGCAAAAAAATTGCGCTTTATGGCAACGAAATCCTTGTTGCAAATGCCAAGATTGCTGCATTCCAGAGGCTGGGTCTCAGCCATACCGCATTTGAGCTGCTCTTTATTTGCCAAAAAGAGCAGCTTGGCAAAAAAATCGCAGAATTCAACTGGCAAAGGCATTACAAAAAGAACTTCAAGGTGACTGCACACCATGCTGATTCCTGCATTGAGCGCGCAATAGCACAGCAGGTTGCTGAAAAACTGAAAAAGCCAAAAGCAGAGATGAAAAACCCAAAATCCTGGTTTCATTTCTTCTTTATCGGCGACAAAGTTATTGCAGGAAAGCTCTTGTGGCAGAACACAGAGGACTTTGGGTCAAGAAAAGTTCACAACTGGCCTGCCCCTCACCCAACTGGCACTCATCCGCAGATAGCAAGGGCAATGGTAAACCTCACAGGAATACAAAAAGGCAGGCTTGTTGACCCGTTTTGCGGAGCAGGAGGAACATTAATCGAAGCAGGCTTGATGGGATTTATTCCTGTTGGCTATGACATTGAGCAAAAACTGCTTGAAAAGGCAGCAAAAAACCTGCTCGGCTATGGAATAAGGCATTTCAAGCTCTCAAAAAAGGACGCTTTAACAATCAGCAAGGCAAAATATGTTGTTGCAGACCTTCCATATGGCAGGAACACCCCGCCAAAAGGGCTAAAACAATTGTATGCCAAATTCCTTGCAAGGCTGAAGCAGGTCCTGACAGGCAGGGCAGTGCTTGGGTTTCCAAGCACAATTGCCCACAGACCATTAATCAAGAAAGCCACGCTCAAAATCCTTGGAGAATATGATTATTACATCAATGAGCGCCTGACAAAGAAAATCGCGGTTATTACTGCCTGAGCTTTTTCTCGATTTCCGCAATGGCCATCATTGTTCTTACCACAGAGTCAGGGTTCAAGGAAATGCTATCTATGCCGCACTGCACGAGAAATTGCGCAAAATCAGGGTAATCCGAGGGAGCCTGTCCACAAATGCCTATTTTTCTTTTATGCTGTTTGGCTGTCCTGATGGCATATTCAACCAAACGCTTCACTGCCTCATTTCTCTCGTCGTAAAGGTCCGACACTAGCGCGCTGTCCCTGTCCAAGCCAAGAGTCAGCTGTGTCAGATCATTGCTTCCTATGCTGAATCCGTCAAAGACCTTTGAGAACTCGTCTGCAAGCACAACATTGCTTGGAATCTCGCACATCACGTAAACCTGCAGGCCGTTTTTTCCCTGCTTTAATCCGTGCCTGGCCATTTCTGCAATAACTTTTTTTCCTTCCTCAACTGTCCTGCAGAATGGCACCATCACCTTCAGGTTTGTCAGCCCGAATTCGTTTCTGACTTTCTTTATTGCCTTGCATTCAAGCGCGAATGCAGGGCTGTATCCCGGTTTGTAATACCTGCTTGCGCCTCTCCAGCCTATCATTGGGTTTTCTTCCTTTGGCTCAAATTCTGTGCCGCCTATCAGGTTTGCGTACTCGTTTGTCTTGAAGTCGCTCAGCCTTACAATAACATCGTGCGGGTAAAACGCTGCTGTTATCATTGCAATGCCCTGCGCGAGCTTGTCAACGAAGAAGTTTGCCTTGTTCTTGTAGCCGTATGTCAACTCGCTTATTTTTCTCTTTGCCTCCTCGTCAGTGAGCTGGTCGAACTTCAGCAATGCCATTGGGTGCACTTTGATGTATTCGTTGATGATGAATTCCATGCGCGCAAGCCCGACTCCTTGGTTCGGGATGAAGCTGAGATCAAATGCTTCTTCTGGGTTGCCCACGTTCATCATTACCTTTGTTCTTGTTTTTGGCATCTGTTTGAGGTCGAGTTTTCTGATTTCGAATTTCAAAAGCCCGTCATAGACTTTTCCTTCTTCTCCTTCTGCGCAGCTTACTGTTATTTTTTGCCCGCTCTTGATTTTTTCTGTTGCGTTCAGGGTTCCTACAACGCAGGGGATTCCGAGTTCGCGTGATACAATTGCGGCATGGCACGTCCTTCCGCCCTTGTTCGTGACTATTGCCTTTGCCATTCGCATTATTGGCACCCAGTCTGGGTCTGTCATTTCTGTCACGAGCACGTCTCCTGGCCTGAATCGCGAGATTTCCTTGACGTCCTTTATGACCTGCGCAGTGCCTTGTCCTATCTTGTTTCCAACGCTTTTTCCGACCGCAATGACTTTTCCTTTTTCCTTCAGGACGTATTCCTCAAGAACCGTTCTTGATTTTTGGCTTTGCACTGTTTCTGGTCGTGCTTGTACTATGAACAGTTTTCCTGACTGGCCGTCTTTTGCCCACTCGATGTCCATCGGGGTCCATCTGCCTTTTTTCTGCGAGTAATGGTCTTCGATTATGATGCCCCATTTTGCCAGCTGTAATGCCTCTTCATCGGTTATTGAGAATTTTCGTCTGTCTTCAGGTGGTGTCAGGATGTTCTTTGTGGGATGGGGTCCTTCTGTTGCATAAATCATCTTGATTGCCTTTTCGCCGACCAGTTTCTGAATTATGGGCTTGTACCCTTCCTTGAGGGTTGGCTTGAAAATGTAGAACTCGTCAGGGTTTACTGCTCCCTGCACGACGTTTTCACCAAGCCCCCAGCTGCTTGTCACAAAGCAGACGTGCGGGAATCCTGTTTCTGTGTCCAGAGTGAACATAACGCCCGCGCTTGCAAGGTCTGACCTTACCATTTTCTGCACTCCAATGCTTAGGTATACCTTGAAGTGGTCAAATCCTTTTTCAGCCCTGTACGCGATTGCCCTGTTCGTGAACAGTGATGCAAAGCAGTTCTTGCAAGCATCTAGTAGGGCGTGCTCTCCGACGATGTTGAGGTATGTTTCCTGCTGGCCTGCAAAGCTTGCTTCTGGAAGGTCTTCTGCTGTTGCAGAGCTCCTTACTGCAACATCAACTTCTGCAGAATGATATTCCTTGCTCAATTGCCGGTATGCCTTGAGGATTGCTTCTTTAAGGTCTTCTGGGAATTTTGCCCTCCTGATCAGCTCTCTTATTTGCCTGCCACGCTCTGCGAGTTGCTTGACGTTTTTGACGTCAAGTCCTTCTAGCAGTTCCCTCATCTGTTTTTCAATTCCTGAGTGTTTGAGCAAATACTTGTAAGCGTGTGCTGTTGTGGCAAAGCCGTTTGGAATCCTGACCCCCTTCCTGGTGAGTTCCCTGTACATTTCCCCCAGCGAGGCGTTCTTGCCTCCAACAAGCGGGACATCCTCTATCCTTAAGTCCTTGAACCAGAGAATGAATTCTTTTTCCTTCGGCATAAACTCCCTCTTTTCCTGCTGTTACCTTCTGGACAGAGTATTTAAATATTATGTATGAGTCAGGAGTGACTATGTTCGAGCGCGAAAAGCTTCAATTGGTCGAGAAATGGGAGTCAGAAATCGGCATTGGCGACAGGAGGGTTATTGCTGCATTCAGGAAAATCAAAAGGGAACTCTTTGTCCCTGCGGGATACAGGGAGCAGGCATACATTGACGAGCCATTGCCGATTCCTGCTGGGCAGACAATCAGCCAGCCAACCACTGTTGTGCTTATGCTTGATGCCCTGGAAGTCAGGCCTGGACAGAAAGTGCTTGAGATTGGTGCTGGCTCTGGCTACAATGCCGCACTGCTAAGCGTTCTTGTAGGCGAAAAAGGCAGAGTCATTACTACAGAGATTGTTCCTGCGCTTGTGAAATTCGCAAAAGAAAACCTAAAGAAGGCAGGTGTAAGGAATGTTGTTGTCATTTATTCTGACGGAAGCCAAGGGTATGCAAAGGAAGCGCCTTATGACCGCATTATCTGCACTGCAGCAGCTCCAAAAATCCCTAATGCCTTGGTTAAACAGTTGAAGGAAGGGGGCATTTTGCTCATTCCTGTTGGTCCGATGTATGCTCAGAGGATGATTAAGGCAAGAAAAACCAAGGGCGGGCTTGAAACAGAGGACTTGGGCGATTATGTTTTTGTGCCTTTGGTTGGAAAATTTGGCGTAAAAGAAGAATACTAAAAGAAAAAAATCCTTTGTTTAGTCTTCTGCGAGGGCCCAGACTGCCCTTAGCGCGACAAGCAATGCTGCTGGCGCGACGAAGGCAATCATGTTTGTCAGGATTGTTCCAAGGGTCCTTCCCAATGGCGGCAATCCTCCCATCCCTGCAACGATTAGCAGTGCTATGCACGCAACAAGGAATTCCTGCGCTTCCTTTGCCTTGATGTTCAGGAATCCCACCACGAGGCCGAGAATCACCAGCACCCATGCAACTTGAGTTGCTGGCAGGGTTGGAATAAGTCCGGCCACTACGGCGATCAGCACGCCAATCAAGAATGCCCATGTTCCTACTTTTTCCATCATGCATCCCTCCATTAACCGGTTAATGTATCAGAATTGACGGGAAAGCATATAAAATTATTAGTAACCACTATAGAATGGTGTTATCTCTTTTGATAATCTTTTTAAGCAACAATTTTAGTCTTTTTGGTTGTATGGATATCACTGCGGTTGTTCTTGCGTATAATGAGGAAAAGACAATTGGCAGCGTTCTTGGGGTTGTTGCAAAAGTGATTCCTCGTGTGATTGTGGTTGATGATGGAAGCACTGACAATACTTCAAGGATTGTGTGGGAGCTTAGTAAGACCCATAAACACATTTTGTTTTTGCGTCATAAGCAGAACAAGGGGAAGTCTGCTGCTGTAAAGACTGCATTGAAGCACGTAATGACTCCTTATGTTCTTTTTTTGGATGCTGACCTCGTTGGTTTAAGGAAAAAGCACATCGCTCAATTCATGGAGTCTTCCAGGAATTTTCCTTTGATGGTTGTTGGGATTAGGGATCGGTTTGGTTTTTTGGGAGATTTCTTTATGCGGCGGTTTCCTATTGGGGGCGAGCGTCTTGTGAGGACAGATATTGTAAATGTTCTCGCAAAGACTGATTTGTGGAAGGATTACAACATGGAGCTTTTGATGAACTGGTTTGTTGGCATGCATTCAGAGATTTGTTTTTTGAAACTGAGGGGGTTGAATCATACAACAAAACCAAAGAAATGGGGCTTTTTTAGTGGCGGATTGGCTTTTGCCCGCCAGTTTTTAATCAGTATGCCACTTTGTGCTCTTTCTCTTATGTTTAATAAGAATTCATTAAGCAGACCCCGGGCTGGTTCTTGACTTTACAAAAGCATTAAATAAGTGCTGTTTTTTTGCTTGAGAGAATGCACAGGGTTTTTCATCGTATTCGGGGTTTTCATCTTTATGCAATGGGAAGGCTGAAAAGGCTTTATGACTGGGTTATTTCTTGGGGTCACACCAGGTATGGTGTTCCTGCCCTTTGCCTTCTTGCTTTTGCAGAGAGCAGTTTTTTCCCTATCCCCCCTGATGTCCTGCTTATTTGTCTTGGCATTTCAAGACCGAAGAAATCGTTCTGGTATGCATTGCTCTGTACTTTGTTCTCTGTTTTTGGCGGCTTGTTTGGTTACCTGATTGGTTTTGCTTTTTATGCTGCTGTTGGAAAGCCGTTGATATCTTTTTTGGGTTATCAGGCTGAATTTGAAGTTGTTGGAAGGTTGTTTCAGGAGAATGCTTTCTGGGCATTGCTTACTGCAGCCCTTACTCCAATTCCCTATAAGGTTTTTACTATTGCTGCAGGGTTTTGGAATATTGCCCTTCTTCCTTTTGTTATAGGGAGTATTCTGGGGAGGGGGATTAGGTTTTTTGCTGTTTCAGCGCTTTTGTTCTTTTTTGGGGGGCGGGTGAAGGTTTTTATTGACAAGTACTTTAACCTGCTCAGTTTTGTTGCTTTGGGACTTCTTGTTGGAGGTTTTCTGTTAATCAAGTACTTGCTTTAGTGGTTTTTATCGCAAGAATTCTTTCCAATAATGCTTACGTTTATTTTCCTGTGCGTGACGTATTTGTCTTTTGCCGCAATGTTTATTGCTTGTTCTGGTGTTGTGTATTGTCTTTTTACTTCGGCCATCAGTCTGTGGTTTGACAAAAATATCTTCCTGTGGGCTTTCCTGAATTTTTCAACAGATTCTTTCATTTCCAATGGCGGACCTGGCTGAATTCTTGTTGCAGGAAGCTCTTTTTCCTTTAGGACGTACCAGAATTCTGCTTCTGGACCTTTGTTCCACCTCCAGCCAGAAATAATTATTCCAAAGTCGTCAAGGTACCGCTTGAAATACTCGAAAACCTGCAGGAGTCGTGTGCCAATGATGTCTTCTTTTCCTTTTGGTACTTTTGCGCATATTTGTAGCAGGTGTCCTTTTTTTCCAAGTTCTGCTAGATTAACTTCTGTCTCAATAAACATGTCCTTGCTGGGTTTTTGGAGAAACTTTCTCGCTGCCTTTATCAGGCCGTCATATTTTTCTTTGCAGAGCGCTGCTGCAGCATTGCGTTCTGGCTGTACTGGGTCTATTATGATTAGTGGTCCCTGTATCTTGCTCTTGTTTAGCATGAATAATGCTTTCTTGTCATAGTGGTGGTAATAATCAATGATTGTTTTCGGCTTCCACTGTGCCGCTGCCTTTAGCAATGGCATGAATCCCTTGTAATAAATCACAAGGATATCCACGACATGTCCTGAAAACCCGCGGATATAGCTTTCTGCTCCGTAAACTCCTTGTGCCTTGCAGAATTTCTTGAACAGCCTGATGTCGCCAACGTATTTTTTGCCTTTCTTCCTGACCCAGTTGACGTGCAATGGCGAAAAGTCAGTGACGTTCTCTGCATCAGATGCCTTTTTTATTGTGAGCACAGGGATTATTTCAAACCTGAATTGTTTTTCGTGCACCCAGAAATAGTCTCTTGAACCGTGCACGCGCTCAGGCTTCCATGGCTTTAATGCTTTTTCAAGCATTTCGCTGAGGTCTTTGCCTTTGTATTTTAGCGCGAATCTTACGAATATGTCAACATCGTAATCCCCTTTAAGCCAGGTGTCTTTTGCATAGCTTCCGCCAAGCACTGCCTTTGCCGCAAACCTGTTCTTTTTCAGAGAGGCATTTAGTTTTTTGAGGAACGTATTAACTGTCTTGAGCGTTGAGGAGCGTTCCTCCTTGCCTGGTGTTATTTCCCCCAGGACTTCCTTCAGAATCTGTTTTGTGCCTGCCACTTTCTTCACAGCGCTAATGCTTGTATAAAAATGTAGTGCCGCCGGGTGGTTAAGTCAAGTATTCGGTGATGGCCAGCCGAGCAAGCAGTCTTTGAGCGGTTTCTCTTTGCATGACGCCGCGTTGAGAGGTGTCATGCC